>Ga0172371_10006072_pt1 | contig 17699 bp, 12 predicted proteins | sample Lak12m_FD_114543 | JGI IMG/M metagenome (GOLD analysis project Ga0172371, IMG submission 114543) | Freshwater microbial communities from Kabuno Bay, South-Kivu, Congo - kab_022012_12m | ecosystem: Environmental > Aquatic > Freshwater > Lake | place: Democratic Republic of the Congo: South-Kivu...
GGCGTGGTCTCGGCCAGAATCACAATCCAGAATGAATAGGCGAGCAGGCCGGCACCGAAAACGACGAGGTCTACGGCGATATTCCCCGAGAGCACGAACGGAGTCGGGCTCGGTCGGAGCAGCCGCAGGTAGCGCTCGCGTGCACCGCCCGAGTCCGGCTGCGCCGTATCCGCAGCGAACTCGGCTTCAAACAAGCCGATGGCCCTGCGGCACAGCGCCGCCAGCACGCAGACCAGGGCGACGAACAGCAAGGCGTAGATTACCGGCCGGAACGCATAGAACTGCGCCACCGGTTCGACCGAGCCGCTGCCGGTGAGCGGAAAACGGAGCAGGAGCCCGGGCCCGAACCCGGCGTGGACCATCAGCGCAAGCGAGAAGAGGACCCGCAGATAGAACGTTGCCCGGGCCGCACGGCCGAGGTGCTCACGGAAGCCGCCGTCGTGCTCTTTGGGTGGGACCGACATCGACTCAGGATAGGTTTGCCAGGGAGAATGTCAACAAGGGGCCGTGCGTGGCCGTTCGCTGCGCATCCAAGGTCAGCGGCCGCTACGGGCCGGTTCGACCTTGCGGACGAACGCGAGTACGTGCAGGCGGCCGAGCGACCGGTAGGTGCTGACCGTTGCCTCCAGCGGCACGATGGTCCCATCGCGCCGGAGACCATGGTACGAGTAGCTGGTCGGGGCATCCCTCCCCTGCTCGCGTATGCGGCTGTATCCGGCCAGCACGTCACGGTCCTGCGGCGCGTCGAACTCACCGGCCGGCCGGCCGATAATCTCTGCCGGCGAGTCATATCCCAGCAGCCGGGCGAATCGCCGGTTGGCGTAGACGAGCACTCCCTCACACTCGCCGACGATCGCACCGGGTGAATTATCCAGCACCGCCCGCAGCTCGTCCGCGGTCTCCTGGGCGACCTTGGCGAGCCGCTTCCGTTCGGTGACGTCGTGGACAGCGGTGAGGACGCGAACTACCTTACCGTGTTCGGTCACCGGCGTCTTAGTCGTCTCGGTTACGAAAGTCCGGCGAGCAACGGCGGTCTCTTCCTCGGTTACGACCGTTTCGCCGGTAGCGAAGACCCGGCGGTACTCGTCCCGGACCCGGTCGGACAGGAACGGGAATGCCTCGAAAACGGTCTTCCCGAGCACCGCATCGTCGAGGCCGTTTTCACGCAGCCAAACCGTAAATGCCCGGTTCACCATCACAATCCGCAGGTCGGCATCGGCAACGTGAACCGGATCCCGCATCGCATCGAGCGCGGTGCGGTACCGTTGCTCGGACTCGCGTAGCTCCTGTTCGCGTCGAACCCGCTCGGTGATATCGCGAACGAGCACGATTTCGGCGAGCGCTCCATTGTACGTCGCCATCCCCACGTTGAGATCTACCGGCACCTCCCCGCCCCCGTGCGCCACGATTCTGACGGAATACGCGGCGGGTTGCGGCTCGCCGGCGAAGCGACGACGGTACCTGTCAACTACGGTCTGCCTGTCCTGCGGATGCAGATACTCCGCGAACTCCCTCCCGACCATCTCCTGCGGCTCGTATCCGGCCATGTGGGCAAGCCGTTGGTTCACGTACCTGAATCTGCCTTCCTGAATGACGCAGATGCCGTCGCTCGCACGCTCGACCACGCTGCGGTACTTCTCCTCGCTCTCGCGCAGGGCGGCCGAGACCTTCTCGCGTTCGGTCACGTCCTCGCCTGAAGCCAGGGTGCCGTTCGGACGTCCCTGCTCGTCGCGCAGCAGCGTGTTGTGCCAGGCGATCAACCGCTCCTCGCCGTCGTCGACCAGGACAGGATTGACGTAGTACTCTACGGGCTCGACGTTGCCTGACATCAGCTCGGCGAACACGGATTTCACCTGAGACCGATAGCGCTCAGGCACAAAGGTCTCGAACCAGTCGCGGCCGAGTCCCTCTGCCTCGGTGACGCCCAGCACCTGGCAGGCCCGCCGGTTGAGCAGGGTGATGCGCCCGGAAGCGTCGAGGGCAACCAGCATCGCTCCGGCCAGCGCCAGGTAGGTGTGCGACCGTTCCTTTTCTGCGCGCAGGGCACGGTCGGCCCGGACCCGGTCGGTAATATCGGTGACGATGCCGAGGATTGCTTTCGTGCCGTCGTAGTCGATGAGCTTCGTGGTGATGATTGACTCGATGCGCCGGCCGCCCTTCGTGACCAGCGTATACTCATATGGCTCTACTTCCTCACCGCGGGCGTGGCGGGCATAGACCGACTTGATCAGCTCAACCGACTCCGAGGCGATGAGCCGCATGAAGTCGAACCCGGCGGCGTAGAATTCCTCCCGGGTGTATCCCATCACGTCCGCGCTCTTCTGGTTGGTGTAGACGACGCGGCCCCGGGCGTTGATGAAGATCATATTGGGCGATTGCTCGGCGACGCTGCGGAATTTCTCTTCGCTCTCGCGCAACGCCTGCTCGTCCAGTTTGCGTTTGGTGATGTCGCGCACGATCGCCAGCACGACCGTCTTGCCGTCCATCTCCATCGTCGAGGCGCTCATCTCCACCGGTATCTGACGTCCGTCCTTATGCACGTTCACCGCCTCGGTTCGGAAGGTCCGTTCGCGGAGAATCGCGTCGACCACGTGCGGCAGCCAGGGACGCGCCTCGGCCGGGACCAGGTCCCGGACGTTCAACTTCAGCAGTTCGCTCCGTCGGTACCCGAGCAGCTCGCAACCGTGCCGGTTGACGTCGAGAATGCGCCCATCGACCGACTCGATGAATACGGCGTCGTTGGCCGACTCAAATACCGCGCGGTACATCCGTTCCGACTGGCTCGTCGCCTGTTCGGTGCGCACCCGGTCGGTAACGTCGCGCGTTACCGACACTATCCGCCGCTCTCCCCTGACCATAATCACCGACACCAGCAGGTCGACCACGAACCTCGTACCATCTTTCCTGCGCATCCGGATGGTCTTGGTCACCGGCCGGCCCAGCGCCAGGCTCGCCATCGCCGCCCTGGCCGCACCGCGGTCCTCGGGTGCAACTACGTCAGCGAGGTTCATCCCCTTGACCTCATCGGCGGTGTAGCCATAGAGCCGAAGGCAGGCGGGGTTGGCCTCAAGCACCCGCCCGCCGATGTCGGCAATCGCCACCGAGTCCTGGGTGTTCTCAAACAACACCTGGTACTTGTCGGTCGATGCCTGGGCGGTCTCCTCGGCTTGCCAGAGGCCGGAGACGTCGCGGCCGATGACAACCACCCCGGCCGGCTCCCCGGACTGATTGCGGCCGACCGTGGCAAACAGGTAAAGGGCTACTTCCGCCCCGCCCCGGGAAACGCACCGAACCCCGCCCGCGAAGTCGCGCCCGCCGAGCACCGCCGAGATATCGAGTGTGTCGAAACCCGGAACCATCCGGCAGGCAATGGTATATGGCTTCCCGAGCGCTTCCTCTCTTTTGTTGCCGGTAATCTCTTCCGCTTCTTTGTTCCAGTAGACAACCAGTCCCTGCCGGTCGGTGGCAAAGACAATGTCACCGGCCAGGAAGGTGATGTCGGCGACGTAGGGAAAAGCCGGGTTCGTTTCTTTCGCCGTCATTCGGTTGCGGGATCTCCCGGCCCGGGTTCCGGCCGGGACTCGCTTCGCCGTCGGGCGGCCACCAGGATAGCCATCATTCGTCTGCATTCTATCTTTGCTCACGTTCCGGTCAAATGGTTGTGGCCCACAGTAGGTAAACTTACATCAAGACTGTCGCAATACTGGTTCGTGCAGCATCCATTCCGCCTTCGACGGATCATCCGTCCGCATATCTTATTGCCTGCCCTGCGGTTACAGACTGCGTGCGACCGGTGCCGTCCGCCTCGTCCGGGTACCGACGTTCTTTGCAGCAATCGTTGGCGCACAGTGCGGCAACTGCCGCCCGCGACTACTCCTGCGACACGACAATGGGCCCGATGTCCGCGACGCGCGCGACGAGGAAATCGGGGTGGAGGGACTTGAGAAACCAGGCCGGCCTGAATCCGTATGTCACGGCACAGGTTTCCACCCCGGCCGCTTTCGCCGCCTCGATGTCGAGCTCGGAGTCGCCGACCATGATTGCCGAGCCGGGCGAAACCGCCAACTGGCGCAACGTAGTGAGGACCGGTTCCGGGTCCGGTTTGTGTTTCCGGCCCTCAAGCCAGCCGTGAATGTAGTCAAAGTAGCCGGTTAGACCGGTGCCCGCCAGCGTGAACTCGGCCTGTTGTTGGTGTTTGGTCGTCACCAACCCCAGTTTCACGCCGGCCTGCTGCAGGCCAGCGAGCAGTTCTTCGATGCCCGGGTAGACCTTCGTGCTGTCGTTGTAGTGTTCGGCGTAGTGTGCCCGGTAGGTTTCGGCGAAACGGCGCGTGCTCTCCGCGTCGGCCGGATAACCGAGCTGGCGCACAACCGTCTCGAGCGGCTGGCCGACAAGAGCAAGTACTTCCGCGGCCTCCGGCAGGCTGCGGTCGGAGAAGACCTGGCCAAGGGCGCGCCGGACCGATTCGACGATGTCTTGACCGGAGTCAATCAGCGTGCCGTCGAGGTCAAAGAGCGCGGCCGAGTAGCGGAGCGTGGTCAACTCCCAATCACTGCCTGTCAGCAATCGGGAATCAGGCCTTGGCCGTCTCTGGCTTGTAGTACTTGTCGAGGTAGGCGTCGCGCACGCGTTTGAGTTCCCCCCGCGGGAAGATGGCGAGCAACTTCCAGCCGAGGTCAAGGGTCTGCTCGACCGTTCGGTTTTCGTGCTCGCCCTGCGCTATGTACCGCTCCTCGAAGTCCCGCGCGAAACGCAGGTAGCGTTTGTCGGCTTCGGTCAGCGCCGCGTCGCCGAGGATGATTTCCAGCTCCTGCGCCTCTTTGCCGCGGGCGTAGCAGGCGTAGAGCTGGTTGAACAGGTCGGCGTGGTCCTCGCGGGTCTTGTCCTTGCCGATGCCCTTGTCCTTGAGCCGGGAGAGCGACGGCAGCACGTCCACCGGCGGCGCGATCTTGCGCCGGTGCATCGCGCGGGAGAGGATTATCTGTCCCTCGGTGATGTACCCGGTCAGGTCCGGGATGGGGTGGGTCTTGTCGTCCTCGGGCATCGTCAGCACCGGCATCATCGTTATCGACCCTCTGCGGCCCTTGATGCGCCCGCAGCGCTCGTAGATTGACGACAAGTCTGTATAGAGGTAGCCCGGGAAGCCGCGGCGGCCGGGGATTTCTTTCCGTGCCGCCGAGACTTCCCGCAGCGCCTCGCAGTAGTTGGTCATGTCGGTCAGCACCACCAGGACGTGCATCCCTACCTCGAATGCCAGGTACTCGGCCGCGGTCAGCGCGGTGCGTGGTGTCGCGATCCGTTCGATCGCCGGCTCGTTCGCGAGATTGAGAAAGAGCACAGTCCGTTCGATCGCACCCGACTGGGTGAAGTCGCGGATGAAAAACTCGGCCTCCTCGAAGGTAATGCCCATTGCCCCGAAGACGACCGCGAACGGGTCGGACGTCCCCAGCACACGCGCCTGCCGCACGATCTGTGCGGCCAGGCGGTTGTGCGGCAGTCCCGAGCCGGAGAATATCGGCAGCTTCTGCCCGCGGACAAGCGTGTTAAGCCCGTCAATCGGAGAAACGCCGGTCTGAATGAACTCGTTCGGATACTCACGTGCGTAGGGGTTGATCGGCGCGCCGTTGACGTCGACCCGCCGGTCCGGGATTATCGCCGGACCGCCATCGCGCGGCCGCCCCAGACCGCCGAACACCCGGCCGAGGATTTCCGGGGAAAGGTCAATCGTGATGCCCCGGGCCATGAAGCGCACTTTGGCCGACGGCACGTCGATACCGGTCGCTCCCTCAAACACCTGGACGAGCGCCTTGTCGCCTTCGACTTCCAGCACCTGCCCGCGGCGCACCTCGCCGGACGGAAGCGTGATCTGCACCAACTCCTGATACTTGACACCATCAACACCGGCAACCAGCATCAGCGGTCCGGCGATCGATGTAACCGTCTGGTATTCGCGGATCATCTCGCCTCCAGTGCCGCCAGCTCTTTCTCCATCTCGGAGCTGGTCTGCGCGATGGCCGCCGGGGCGTCGGTCTCGGCTAGGTACTTCATTCGCGCAATCCGGTCGCGTACCGCGATCTGCTCGACCGCCTCCGCCGGGACGCCGCGCGCCAGCGCCGCCCGCCCCAGCTCGTGGAATCGGAGTATCGTCCGCAGCATGGCGGCCTGCTTGGCCAGCGACGCATAGGTGTCGACCTCGTGAAACGCGTTCTGGTGCAGGAAGTCCTCCCGGATCGACCGCGCCACCTCAAGCACCAGCCGGTCCTGCGCGGAAAGAGTGTCCTTACCGACCAGCCGGACGATCTCTTCCAGCTCCGCCTCTTTTTCGAGGAGCTGCATGGCCGCGGCCGCGTCTTTTGTGAATTCCGGCGTCGCCAGGCGATCAAACGACTCCCGCAGCACGTCGGCATAGAGGGAATACGAATTCAGCCAAGAAATCGCCGGGAAATGCCGCTGAAACGCCAGCCGGTCCTCGAGGGACCAGAAGACCTTGACCACACGCAGGGTTGCCTGCACCACCGGGTCGTTCAGGTCGCCACCGGGCGGCGAGACCGCGCCGACAACCGATACCGCGCCCTCCTGTTCCTTGCCCTCCGGCGTCCGCCCTAGGCAGACGATCCGGCCGGCGCGCTCGTAGAACTCAGCCACGCGCGTCGCCAGATAGGCCGGATAGCCTTCCTCGCCCGGCATCTCCTCCAGCCGTCCGGATATCTCCCGCATCGCCTCAGCCCAGCGGGAGGTTGAGTCGGCCTGCAGCGCCACCGAGTAGCCCATGTCACGGTAGTATTCAGCCAGGGTGATGCCGGTGTAGATCGAAGCCTCGCGGGCGGCCACCGGCATGTTTGAGGTGTTGGCAATCAGCACGGTCCGCTTCATCAGCGGTTCGCCGGACTTGGGGTCGACGAGATGCGGGAACTCCATCAGCACGTCGGTCATCTCGTTGCCGCGCTCACCGCAGCCGACGAAGATGATGATCTCCGCGTCCGACCACTTGGCGAACTGGTGCTGAATAACGGTCTTGCCGGACCCGAACGGACCCGGCACGGCCGCCGTGCCGCCCTTGGCAATCGGGAAGAAAGTGTCAACCACCCGCTGGCCGGTTACGAGCGGCTGGTCCGGCTGCAGCTTCCGTCGGTAGGGACGCGCCTTGCGCACCGGCCAGCGCTGCGCCATCTTAAGTGGCTGCTCGCCGCTGGCTGTCTTGACGACGGCGACGGGGTCATCCAGCGTGAACTGGCCCGGACCGATGCGTACGACCTCGCCGGCCATGCCCGGCGGCACCATGATTCGGTGCCGGACCAGTACGGTCTCCTGGACTTCGCCGATGATGTCGCCCGGCTCCAGGGAATCGCCGGTCTTCCGCAGCGGCGTGAAGTCCCACCGACGTTGGTGGTCGAGCGGAGGCGCCTGGACGCCACGGCTGATGAAATCTCCGACCTGCTGCTGGATGACGTTGAGCGGTCGCTGGATCCCGTCGTAGATGGATTCTATCAATCCCGGTCCGAGCTCGACCGACAGCGGCTCGAACGTCGGGAAGACCGGCTCGCCGGGTCCGACGCCTCCGGTTTCCTCGTACACCTGGATCGACGCCCGGTTACCGTCCAGTTCGATGATCTCGCCGACCAGCCGTTTCTCGCTGACCTTGACCACGTCGTACATCCTCGCGCCCGCGAGTCCTTCGGCAACCACCAGCGGTCCAGAGACCTTGATAATCGTCCCGCTATTGCTCTCTGTCATCGCTCGTCTCTCCTTCGAAGTGATTCGGTGTTGTCTCGCCCCGGGGCGCGTGCCTCCGCCCGAATACATCCGCTCCGACCGCGCGCCTTACGATCTCCCGCAGCCGCTCAAACCCGCGTTGCTCCGCGCCCATCGGCAGCATCACCAGGCTCGGGGTCGCGCTCCGGCTATACCGATCCAGCAATCCGGTCAAGTGTGGCGAAAGGTCCTCGGTGTAGAACAGCACCGCGACTCCGGCATCAAGCAGGGCCTCGACCGCTGACCCGGCATCCGGGCCCGGCTCGATCGGAAATACGGCGATGCCGGCGGCACGGAAGGGAGCGATGATCTCCGCACGCCCGACGACCCCGACCCTGGTTGCCAGCTGTTCCGTAGCACCAGTTGCCATTCGGCTATTCGACATAGGCGACCAAGTCCTGCGTCTCCTCGTCCTTGCGGCCCGCCAGCTTGGCGGCGTACAGCAGCCGCAGGTTGCGCATTTCGTTCTCGCGCAGCAGGAAGAATGTCACCAGTGGTTCGTGGCCGAACGTCGCGTAGCGGGTCTGACGCAGATAGCGGAGTTCCAGCTCACGGCCCAGGCGCTCCATCCGTGTGAACGAACGTTTCTCGGTCACCGCTATCCGTCCCTGTTCAAGGTAGTCGTGGAAGGACTCGTTGCCCACGCCGTGGGGCGGTGGCTTGGCCAGCAACTCCACCACCGCCGGCCAGGGCTGTGACAGGGCGGTCAGCAATCCGGCAAGCATCAATGTACCACCCGGAAGAAAAGCGGTTTCCATTTCCCCCGCAGAGTTCTTGTCTTCCTTCTGGTTTGCCTTCAGCCGCACCAATGTCCGTAGGTTCTCGGTGTCGGCGTGCAGTCCGAAGTACCCGTTCAGGAATTCGCTGCGGCCGGCGATCTGCAGTTCGATTTCCTGCATCAACCGGTCCAGCGCCACATCAACTGCCGCGGGGTCATGGTCTCTGGCGAAGGCCGCCTTGGTATCGGCAAAGACCTCTTCGACGCGCGTGTTCCACTCGGTTGCCTCGAACTCGCTCAAGTCAGAGCCATCGGCTTTGGCCTGCGAAAGCACGTTCTTGAAAGCTCTCTTCAGCTTCCGGAATGTCGCCGGCGTCCGAAACAGCTGAACCAGCCAGTCGTCCAGCGCGTAGGCGGACAGGAAGTCGCCAGTCTCCTGAGCGGCGCGGTCAAACGCCTGCGCTACCCCCGCAGAATCTCCATCAAGAAACCTCGCATACGCCGTTTCAGCCAGAGCCGCAACGAATTCCTCAACGCTACGTGCGCGGATGAACCTTTCGTACCGGGATCTGTCCATCAGTCCCGGTTCAAGTGCCCGGACACGTCCGATAGCGAATCCGTACTTCGGGTCTTCGCTCAGCTTGATCATTTCCTGACGTACTTCTTTATCGTGGTCATCTGCCGTCTTGGCGGACAGACGGTAATCATAGTCGGCCGGGGTAGCGTGTCAACCACTGGCGTCCCTTTGTCAGGCAGCGATCGTGGAGGTTTTCTCGCAGCCCAACGGCACGTACGCAGAGTGTGTTGATAGCTGTCTACTAGCGGTGTCAGCAACACCGGCATGAACTGCTGACCTGTGTACAGGTGGCTGCGTAGAACAATCAACATGATAAGGGCGAGACGCAAGCAGCGCGCAATAGACCTAGTAGCTGCTGAAAGTGGTATAACAAATAGTATGTTTTTATAAACATCTCCTATCGCCAAACCTTACATTGTGCACCGTTCTTCATCTAGTAAATACCAATATAGCAGAAAGAACTGCTGTTGTTGTTGGGTTGTGGGTTAGTGTGGATGCTGCACAAGGTCTTTGCCGGCTGATATTTGTGGGCACATCTGAGTGTAGTAAGAGTTGTTGGCTAAGTGTTAGTGTAGATGATGCCAGCGACTATCCACTTCCAGGTCAACGCGGTTCACCACGGCTTATCCCCTTTGACAGTTTGTCCAATCTTGCGGCGAATGCCGGATCTTTGATCTTCAACTCACCAACGCGTTTGATCGCATGCATCACGGTTGTATGGTCTTTGTTGCCGAAGAGCCCGCCTATTTCCTTCAGGGAAAGACTGAGCGTGGCCCGGAGTACGTACATGGCCACTTGGCGAGCGAGTGCCAACTGCTTGGTGCGTCCGCCGTTGGTGATGTCCTTCACCGACACCCCGAACTGCTCGGCGCAGGCTTTCACGATCCGGTTGTGGTCGACCGGCTCCTCCTCTTTGAGCAAATCCTTCAGTGCCTCTTCGGCTAGGGGAACCGTGATGGGGCGATTGTCGAGCGAGGCGAGTGCAAGCAGCCGGATCCAGCTTCCTTCGAGGGCGCGAACGCTGGTCCGGACGCGGGCGGCAATGAAGTAGGCAACGTCATCCGGCAGGTCGGCCCGGTCCAGAGTTGCTTTCTGTTTGAGGATGGCGATGCGCGTTTCGAGTTCCGGCGGTTGGATGTCAACAACCAGACCCGACCCGAGCCTCGAGGCGAGCCTGTCTTCGAGTGCGGGGATCTCTTGCGGCGGGCGGTCGCTGGTAAACACAATCTGGCTGCCCGCGTCGTGGAGTGAGTTGAAGATGTAGAAGACCTCCTCCTGCAATCGTTCTTTGCCGACCAAGTAGTGAACGTCATCGAGCAGCAGGAGGTCGAGGCCGCGGTACTTGTTCTTGAACTCAAGCCGCGTGTTCTTTTCGATGGCCTGGATGAGTTCAAGGAAGAGGTCGTCGGCGGCGGTGTAGTAAACCCTCGTGTCGGGCTTCTTCGCCAGAGCTAGATTCCCGATTGCCTGAGCCAGGTGGGTCTTTCCCAGGCCGACGCCGCCATAAATGAAGAGCGGGTTGTAGTTGGCCCCTGGTCGCTCGGCGACGCTGCGGGCCGCGGCTACGGCGAACCGGTTCGACTCGCCAACGACGAAGTTATCGAAGGAAAGGTGCGCCTGTAGCCGGTAACCGTTCTGTCGCGGTACCGGACGCCGCACCGGGGCACGATGGATCAAGACGCCGGTATCGGCGGCGTCTCGCGGACGGAAAGAGACCGTTAGCTCTTGCCGGGAAACATTCAACAGCGCCGCCTGGAGCTCCGCTGAATAGTGCTGACTTAGCCAGTCGGCAAAGAAAGAATTGGGGACCTCGACGAACAAGACGCCACTCGACAACTCGCGTCCTCGTGTTGGCGAGAGCCAAGTCTCGAATCCTTCGCGACTTACGCGTGGCTTCACGTAGTCGAGAATGTCGGTCCAGAGCCTCTCGGCGTCAAGCGGGGTCTCGCGCCCAACGCGTGGTTGTACGCCACTGTCAGCCACACCCATCTGCAGCCCCTTTCGGAGAATATTGCGCTTCTAGAGCCTCGACCGCCGCGGTCGAGGAGCACACCTCGACCGGTTATCCACCAATCCGTCCACATTCCCGCGCGGGCGCTTCCAGCGGCAAAAAGGACACATGCCGACGGCGCGTCAGCAGTCAACCGGGAACGGATTGTAGGATCGCTAGTCTGCCAGCGACGATTCTAGACTCACGGGCCTGACTGTCAAGTTCAGTCTCGTGCCGCCGGAGAAAAAAGCGTGTCGCCCGGCGGGCAGCGTCAGTCGCCGATGGTCGAGCGCGCCGTGCAGGAGGCAGCGGCGGCCTGGCCGTACGAGAGGCCGCCGTCGTTGAGCGGTACGAGCTGGTTCCAGTACACGCGCAGTCTGCGAGAACGAAGCGCGGCAACCACTTGCCGGCGGAGCAGCGAGTTCTGAAACGAGCCGCCGGACAGACAGACTGTATTGATGCCGTGCCGGCGGCAGAGGGAATCGGCAAGATGGACCACGGCTCGGGATAGGGTATTGTGAAACCGGGCCGCAATCGCCGCCGGACTCAACCCGGCCGCAGTTTCACGTGCAACAGCCATCAGGATAGGCTCCGGCCTCAGCAACGCAGGGGAGACCGTGAGGTCGAGGAGGTCGGGAGAGAACCAGTGACCTCGCTCCTTCTGGTCAGACAGAGCCTCCAGCGCGACGGGCGCCTGTCCATCGAAAGTCGCCACCCGGCAGGCGCCGACCAGCGCGGCAACAGAGTCGAACAGGCGCCCTACCGACGAGGTCGGCAAAGCCGAAGACCCGCCTGCGTCCGGACGTTTAACGCCGGCTTTACCTGACGCCCGCGACTGAGCCAGATATGCTCTGGCCACCAGCGCAGGTTCAGCCACCTCAGCGCCGGCGTTCGCCAGGCGCAGGTAACCTAAGTGTCCTAATCGTTGCCAGTTAGCTCGACTGTCGACCAGCAGGAATTCGCCGCCCCAGATCGCGCCGTCTGTGCCGTAGCCGGTTCCGTCGAAGGAGAGCCCCAGGACTGGGCCGACCAGATCATGTTCTGCCATCACCGACAAAGCGTGTGCATAGTGATGCTGTATCCTGAGCAGCGGCAGTCCTAGGTCCTGGGACAGCCGTTCTGCGAGTCGGGTTGAACCGTAGTCGGGGTGCAGGTCGGTGGCAACAAATTGCGGCCGGATACCGGTCCAACGGGCGTACTTGGCGAGCGTGTCGAGCCAGAACGCCTCACCGTCGGCGGTCGCGACAGTGCCGATATGGGGGCTTAGAAACGCCCGGCCGTCGGTGGCCAGGGTGAACGTGTTCTTATACTCGCCGCCGACGGCGAGCACCGGAAGTTTCACGTGAAACATCCGGCCCAGAGGAACAGGCCGAGGCGCATAGCCGCGGGCGCGTCGGACGAGCACTGCCGGAGAAGACCCCAGCGCTTCGGGCAACACGACCGAGTCATCGCAGCGGCTGGCGATCGGCCGATCGTGCGTCAGAATGAGATCAGGGACGCCGGGCAGTGCCTCGGTCAGTTCGTGTTCGGTGGCGACAATCGGGTCCTCGCGGCGGTTGGCGCTGGTCATCACCAGGACTGCCGGTTTGCCAGTCCGGTATCGCAGCTCTCCGAAGAGAACGACATGCAGCGGCGTGTACGGAAGCATTACGCCGAGGCGATGGTTCCCGGGAGCAACGAGGTCGACCACGCGGAGTTTCCGGTGCGGTGACTTGGGCAGAAGTACGATCGGGGCGCTGGCCGAGAGCAGCATCGCCTTGGCGTGTGAGCCGACGTGGCAGAACAAACGAGCCACAGCCGGGCTTTCGCACATCAGAGCGAAGGGTTTGGCCGGGCGTCGCTTGCGCTTGCGCAGGAGCGCTACCGCCTGCCCGCTGGTGGCATCGCAGGCGAGCTGAAACCCGCCTAAGCTCTTGATGGCGACGATCTTGCCCTCGATCAGGGCCTGTACGGCCGTCTGGATAGGTGGCTTACGAGCTCCGGCGGGTTCGGCCGAGAGCTTCGGTCCGCAGGCCGGGCACGCAATGGGCTGTGCATGATAGCGCCGGTCAGCGGGGTTGGTGTATTCCTGCCGACACGCCGGGCACATCTTGAACCCGGCCATCGTCGTCTGTGGTCGGTCGTAAGGGAGGTGCTCAATGATAGTATAGCGCGGCCCGCACTGCGTGCAGTTGGTGAATGGATAGCCGAAGCGCCGATCGCGCGGGTTGTTGATTTCGCGGCGGCAGTCGCTGCAGATGGCGAGGTCCGGCAGGACATCGACCCCGGAGCCAGGCTCGGCGCGGCTGGTTTCGATGCTGAAGGTCCGATACGACCGGGTCCGTACCCGTGCCGTCCGGAACGAAGTGACGCTCGCCAGCGGCGGCGGAGATCGCCTGAGATGGTCGAGGAACCGGCGGGCGTTTGGGCCTTGTGCCAGGATGACAACACCCTGGCTGGAGTTGCGGACAAAACCACGCACACCCATCGTCTTGGCCAGACGATACACATGGGGACGGAATCCTACGCCTTGAACCTGACCCTGAACCACGGCCCGGTATCCGCCACTAGGCAACAGCGAACCTATTAGTTAAGTTATTGAGAAACCAGAAGTTGCGTGTTAGTACGCCGGTCGAGCCTAGTCCTTGTTGGTGGGCTGGTCGGACGCCGGTTTTGGCTTGAGGTCATCAAGTTCCGGATTCGGCACCGGTTCGATCAGCTCCTCCTCGTCTTCGGGGAGATCAAGAACGTTCTTCTCGTCCTTCTTGTAGGCGAGGACCGCGAAGTTGAGGGTCATGCCGGTGAACCAGACCGAGAGACCGTATCCTGCCAACATGATGGCGATGAGGTAGAACAGGACACCGAGCAGCAGGGAGGCTGTGTCGTAACTCCAGCCGAGCGCGGCGTAGTCGCCGGGGAGGTAGATCTGCGGCAGGCCGTAGAGGTTCGTTTCCGCAAGGAAAGTCTGGTGGAACAACAGAGGACACCAATCCGGTACAGTCAGTTTGAAATAGTACGCCGCGTTGCTCATCACGTCGGCCAGCTTGTCGCCCATGAAGGCGCCGGTAATAGCGAAGCCGATCCGGCCGGCAGCGCTGGTCGCGAGCCCAAGCAGGAACGAGCCGGCCTTGGCGAGCAGGACCGTCGTGGCGGTGTACCAGACTAGGCGCGCCGGCTGCTCGTTTACACAGGAAAAGACCTCGAAGAGGGTGTCGAATGTATCGGAGTGCGTGGCGCCGATAACGCTGGGGCCCAGCAGCAGCGAGAAGACGAAAACCACCAGCAGGTAGACGATGAAGAGCGACGCGATGAAGGCCAGAATTGCGAACAACCCGACGAAGATCTCGCCGGCGGCCGGTATCGCACCAAGCAGGCTGAAGATGAGTCCGAAGACCACGATCAACGCGATGAAGGCCAGAATCAGCAGCGGGCTCGACACAACTGCCGCGCTGTTTTTGAAGGCGAACCGGAAAGCCTCCTTCGATTCGTAGAACTCATCGCCACGCAGTTGCTCGTAGGCGACCTTGGATACAGCGGTACCGGTTATCATCAGCACACAGAGAAACCAAACCGCTGCTACCGCGAAAATGACCCAGGAGTACCAGGGGAACCCGTAGTCGATCGGCGAAGGGAACGGCAACAGCCGGAATGTCTGCCAGACGGTCAGGAAATCAACGCCCGACGCAGCGTAGGCGACATAAGTGAGTATCGTGTACCCCGCGAACCCGAAGAGCAGGCCGAGGGACATCATCCAGACCTTCTTGGCCGAGAAGCCAAGACGCAGGGCGCGGAATACGTCCTTGTAGCTCCAGTGGAGTTTCGTCATCTAGTGCCTCCTTTTAACTTCCTTTCAGTACGTCCTTACTTGAACAACTTCATGAACAGCACAAACACCAGGAAGAGCAGTACAATCGCCCCCCAGAGTATCCAGCGCAGCGGCAGACGATACTGCCGCTCCGGGAAGAAACGGCGCCTGAATTGAATCACGTCGGCAGCTCATATCCGGGTCGGCCGGCCGAACGCGACAGCCCGCGCCGAGCGAGGTTCCGCACTCAGTATGCTATTCGGTGGGGCCTCTTTGTCAAGGTCAGTACGGGTGACGGCGGCCTACGCCGGCCGGCCACCGAGGATCTCGTCGAGCAGATCCGCCTAGATGTTGCGGCCCGTGACCAGGCAGACGGAAAGGCCGCGCTCCTCCCGCGGCGTGTCAAGGGCCGCGGCCAGAGCCAGCGCGCCCGCGCCTTCGACCTCGAGTCTGCTCTCCTGCGCGAGGACGCGGACCGCTTCCCGTACCTGCATCTCGGTCACGACGGCGACGCGGTCGACGGTTCTACGCAACAGTGGATAGAGCTGGTCAGTAGTGAACGGGACTGCCACGCCGTCGCAGATCGTGGGTCGGGGTTCGATCCAGACCGGTCGGCCCGCGTGGAAGCTCTGTGCGAGAGAAGGGTATGACGCGGTCTGGACTCCGACAATCCTGGTCGCAGGATTGAGCATCCCGATAGCGCTGCCCACACCGGCGGCCAGCGCGCCGCCGCCGACCGGGACGAAGACAGTCTCGACGTCGGGGAGGTCTTCAACGATCTCGAGGCCGATGGTCGCGTGGCCCGCGATCATCGCCGGCTCGGTCCAGGGGTGAAGGAAAGCGTAGGGCTCGCTCCGCCAGCCGGCTTCGAAGATGTAGTCGACCAGCTCCTCGAACGGCGACAGGACGACTTCGACCCCGTGTTCGCGCAGCGCCTGCACCTTCACCGCCGGGGCGTAGTCGGGGAGGATGCTCCGGCAGGCCGTGCCGAAAGCCCGGGCGCAATGGGCGAGCGCGAGTGCCGTGTTGCCCGCGCTGAAAGTGGAGAACCCGCGCTGGACCGCGTCCGGCGCCAGCCCTGCGGTCCAATTGTACACGCCGCGAATCTTGAACGAACCGGACGGTTGTCCGACTTCGGATTTGAGGAAGACCCCGCTGCCTTCGGGGCCGAAGGGAATGAGCGGCGGATGTCGGACGACGGTTTCTATCCGTTCTCTGGCTTTGCGAACGGTGTCAATGGTAGGCGCTCTCGTCGGCGGGTCGCCCCATCCGGTCGGGCGCCGGTCCGCGGCATGCTGCATGTTGGCAGATGATAGACCGCGGCCCCGGTTTTGTCAAGGCCGCGCACGCCGCGGAGCCGCGCGGATGTGCGTGAGCCCGCTGGCCGGCGTGGGAACGAAAGCAGCGCGGCCTGCCAGGGCCGCGCTGTGGGGGGGGTCACGCCTCGCTAGGATTCGGTCAAGCAGACCATCGCGGTCGAGGATGAGCCGCGGTCGGTCAATTACCGGTGACGGATGCCCGCCGTCGTGCGCGCCCGCTCGACGGCCAAGTCGGTTGGCGCGTGCACTCCGTGCAGACGTCCATCAGTTAACTACGGTTCGGATGTTTGGGCCTGCCGGTGACGCGCGGACGGGTGGGGTGCCCGCTGGGAGCGGCTTGCCTCAGCACAAAATGGTAGCCCCGCGGCAGACTGAAGTCAAGCAGAGAAGAACGAGACGTTCCCGGGCCCGGTAGGGCCCGGGGCGAGTACAGAGACACAGCATCTGCGGGGCCGGGTAGCCGGTTCCCGAACCGAAGACTGGGATTGACGGAGGGGAGGACTAGAGGACGGAGGCAGGAACCTGGTCGAGACGGAAAACGGACCCGTCTTTGCAGACGAGCTTCTCGCCGACGACGTTGATGACGCCCGCCATCTGCGCACCGGCGAACCGGCTGCCGTCGATGTTGAACACGCCGCCCAACTCGACGCCGCGCACCTGGCCGATGGAACCGCCGATGATGTTCAGCGAGAGATTCGAACTGACTGACCTCCACTCCGCGCCATTGGTCGAAAACCTCGGCACGAACGCGACCGAAACCGGCCGGTAGGTGAAACCGCCATCAGCCGCCACGGCCGCCGATGCGACCAGGAGGACGAGGACTACTGCCAAACGATGTGCTGTATTCATGGACTTCTCCTCTCACGGTGCGGACCCACGCTATTCTGCGATAGAATTCCGGCCAGTCAAGCCGGAAGAACGGTCCTTCTCTTCAGCCGTCAATCAGACGCCGGTCCGCGCTGCGTGTCGCGCCGTTGCAGTCGCAGCGAAACAGCCGGCTCCCGCTGCGTTTCGGCCGTTCCGGTCTACCGCGGTGCCGACGTCGGACAACGCCGACCTAGAAGTCTCGGCCTTCGATTTCCGGGCCTTCTCGCTCCGGTTTCTCGGGCATCACCTGCAAAGGCGGAGCCTTGCCGGTTACCTGCCGCCAGAGCGCGCCGAGACGTGCGCGGCTCAGGTAGACCGCGGCACACAGCGCCGCGAAGATGAGGATCAAGAGGAACGTGTTGGTTGCCGGATGCGGCTTCGGCTTGGGCGGGGTCATTGCCGGATCTTGCCGCTCGAGATCGCCGTCGGTTGCTCTGGATCGGAATCGGTGCTCTTTCATCGCCTGCTCCTCCCACATCGGAAATCGCCCACCGCTTCACCGCGAAGCGCGGGCTGCAGGTTGCGAGCCGTGAGCTGAAGACTGTCAACCATCATGCTGCGCTTTGACGCCGTCAACAAAGAAGGCGGTGTCGTGTGCCACTGAAAATTGACCCCCCTGTGCCACCCAAAACTGACCCCCCTGGTAGACTATTTCTTGTGCTGCCGGGACCGTTGGGCGGCACAGGAGGAAA
>Ga0172371_10006073_pt1 | contig 17698 bp, 13 predicted proteins | sample Lak12m_FD_114543 | JGI IMG/M metagenome (GOLD analysis project Ga0172371, IMG submission 114543) | Freshwater microbial communities from Kabuno Bay, South-Kivu, Congo - kab_022012_12m | ecosystem: Environmental > Aquatic > Freshwater > Lake | place: Democratic Republic of the Congo: South-Kivu...
ACATGGGCTTGGCCGACCTGTGCCAGCATGTGCACCAGTTGTATGCCAAGTACGACATTGCGCGCCTGACCACCGACATGTACCTGAGCGACCTGACACCGGCCATGAAGCCCAGCGACGCCTACGCCCACATCGCACAGCGCAAGACGGAGCGGGTGGAGATTGACGATCTGCTTGGACGTGTGACGGTGGGGCTGGTGACACCGTACCCGCCGGGCATTCCGCTGCTGATCCCGGGCGAGGTGTTCAACAAGAAAATTGTGGACTACCTCAAGTTTTCACGCGAGTTCAACCAGCAATGCCCGGGTTTTGAAAGCGACATCCACGGCCTGGTAGAAGAAGTGGGCGCCGACGGCCAAGTGCATTACTACGCTGATTGCGTGTGCTGAATACGCTATACAGTCAATAGCTGCTAGCGCTTGTTACATAAGGGCTATAGGCAGTTTTTATACTTGATTTGTCAAGTAGGGATCCGATAACATGAAATGCCCTGTATGCGGCGCTGCCGAGCTGGTTCACGATACACGAGACGTGACCTACACCTACAAAGGTGAAAGCACCGTCATCACAGGCGTGACCGGTGAGTTTTGCCCCGCCTGTGACGAATCCGTTACTGGTTTGGCAGAAACGGATCGCGTCATGCGCGAGATGCAGGCGTTTAGCAAACAGGTCAACGCTGCGATGGTTGATCCCTCTTTCATCGTAAACGTTCGTAAGAAACTCAACCTGGGTCAAAAGGACGCCGCCGATATATTTGGCGGAGGTGTCAACGCATTCTCAAGATACGAGAACGGCAAAACGAAGCCGCCGCTGGCCTTGGTGAAATTGCTCAAGGTGCTGGATCGACACCCTGATTTACTCAACGAGATTCGTGCAACCTGAGCTCCGCCGATCAAAAACCAGCGGCTATTGCCCAGTCTCAACCACCGCTACGGCGGTCTGGCTCACGCCCGCATCCACATAGGTGATCTGCCCGGTCATGCCAGAGGCCAGGTCGCTGAGCAGAAAAGCGGCTACGTTGCCGACCTCGTCGATCGTCACGTTGCGCTTCAGGGGTGAGGCGGCTGCCGAAATACCCAGCAGCTTGCCAAAGTCTTTGATGCCGCTGGCGGCCAGCGTCTTGATGGCGCCGGCGCTAATGCCGTTGACGCGGATGCCTTTGCCACCTACCGCGTCGGCCAGGTAGCGCACGGAGGACTCCAGCGACGCTTTGGCCAGGCCCATGGTGTTGTAACTGGGCACCACGCGCACACCGCCCAGGTAGGTCAGCGTCAACAGTGACGCTGTGGGCGTCAGGCAGGGCAGGGCGACCTTGGCCATGGCGGGAAAGCTGTAGGCACTGATGTCGTGGGCGATACGGAAGTTCTCCCGTGTCAGGCCATCCAGAAAATTGCCGGCAATGGCCTCGCGCGGGGCAAAGCCGATGCTGTGCACAAAGCCGTCAAAGGTGGGCCAGTGTGCCGTCAAGCCCTTGAACATCGCTTCAATTTGGGCATCATCGCCGACGTCGCAGTCAAAAATCAGTTTGGAGTTGAAGTCAGCGGCAAATTCTGTAATGCGATCCTTGAAGCGTTCACCGACATAGCTGAACGCCAGCTCGGCCCCCTGGTTGTGGCAGGCTTTGGCGATGCCGTAGGCAATCGAGCGATTGGACAACACCCCGGTGATCAGAAATTTTTTACCTGTCAGAAAACCCATGGCACCCTCATTTGTTTTGAACGACTTTGCAGCCCGCGCGGAATTGGCCTTGTGGCCAGCCAGCAGCTCTGGCCAATGATGCAGAATTGTCGCATGCGCAGCCTGTTTATTTATTTCGTTTGCTTGTGTTTGTCTCCTGTTTGGGCGGCGCACGGCTACGCCCTGTGGGGCGACCTGAAGTATCCGCCCGGATTCAGCCATTTCGACTACGTCAATCCCCGCGCTCCCAAGGGGGGGGAGTTGCGGCTGGTGAGCAACCTGCGAGTCTCCACCTTCGACAAATACAACCCGTTCACGATCAAGGGCTCGGCACCGGCCTACCTGGCCGATCTGATGTTTGACAGCCTGCTCACCGGCGCGCTGGATGAAACCGGCTCGGGTTACGGCTTGCTGGCCGAGGACGTTGCTGTGGCGGACGACGGCCTGAGTGCCACCTTCCGGTTGCGCCCTGAGGCACGCTTTCACAATGGTGACCCGGTGCTGGCACTCGACGTGAAGTACAGCTTTGACACGTTGATGGGGCCGTTTACCTCGCCTGGCTACAAAACCATGCTCGACGATGTAGCGGGGCTGGATGTGCTTGACGAGCGCCGCGTGCGCTATCGCTTCAAAAAGCCCAACCGCGAGTTGCCGTTGACGGTGGGTGGTTTGCCGGTGTTTAGCCGCGCCTGGGGCATGGCCGGCGGCAAACCCAAGCCGTTTGACCAGATCGTGACGGACACGCCCATTGGCAGCGGCCCCTACAAGATCGGGCCCGTGCGCTTTGGCAAAGACATCACCTACGTGCGTGACCCGCTCTACTGGGCGCGCGACCTTCCGGTGCGTCGTGGCAGCGCCAACTTTGACCGCATTACCGTGAAAATTTATAAAGATGGTACGGCGCGCCTGGAAGCACTTAAAGCGGGCGAATTTGATCTGATGCGGTTTTTTTCAGCCGGTGATTGGGCGCGGCGCGTCACCGGCCGGCGTTTTGACAGCGGCGAGCTGGTCAAAAAGGAATTCACCCACCGTCTGCCCACAGGTTTCCAAAGCTACGTGCTCAATACGCGGCGTGATTTGTTCAAGGACGTGCGGGTGCGCCAGGCGTTGGGCTTGGCACTGGACTACGAGTGGATGAACCGACAACTGTTTTACAACGCCTATCAGCGCGTCAATGGTTTGTTTGGCAACACCGATTGCCAAGCCACTGGCCTGCCGTCAGCCCAGGAACTGGCCTTGCTGGAGCCCTGGCGCGCCAGTCTGCCTGCCGCCGTGTTTGGCCCCATGACGCTACCGCCACGCACCGACGCGCCATCGTCGTTGCGCGCCAATTTACGCCAGGCCCGGAGTTTGCTGGCGGCTGCGGGCTGGTCGGTTCAAAATGGCCAATTGCGCAACGCCCAGGGCAAAGTTTTTGAAGTGGAGTATCTTGACAGCAATGAGGGCAGTGCACGGATGGTGACGCCTTGGGCGCGTAACCTCGAAAAACTCGGCATCACGTTGAATTTCCGCCCGGTTGACTTTGCCTTGTACCAGCAGCGCCTGCAAAAGTTTGAGTTCGACATCACCTCGCTGGCCTACGGTGGTACGCACAATCCGGGGCAAGAGTACGCCGATCTGTTTGGCAGCAAGGCCGCTGATCAGGAAGATTCGGGCAATATGTCGGGCCTGAAGAGCCCTGCAGTGGATGCCCTGATCGCCCGTATGACCGCAGCCAAAACCAAGGCAGAATTGTTGTGCGCGTGCCGAGCGCTGGAGCGGGTCATCAGCCACAGCCATGTGCTGATCCCGCAGTGGTCGGCACCCACGCACCGGATGGCGTTCAACGCTTGGCGATTGGATCAACCGCGGGCGATGCCACCGTACGCTGGTGGGGAAAACTGGGCCATTGATACCTGGTGGGCAAAATAATGAACACCCCCCGGCTTGCCCACTGCGTGTGGCCGCTTTCCCCCTTGCAGGGGGCAACACCAGGGGCCCGGCAAAGCCGGTTCCCCGGTGTTTCTTGGCTGGATATCAGCGTGAATCAATTTTTACTTTTTTTGCAAGGGCATTGAAATGTGGATGTACGCCCTGAAACGGCTGTTATTGATGATCCCTACGCTGCTGGGGGTGTTGTTGATTACCTTTGTGGTGATCCAGTTTGTTCCAGGCGGACCGGTGGAGCAGTATCTGGCCGAGGCCAAAGCCGGTGCAGGCAAAGGGGCGGTGGCCGAGGGCGGTGGTTTGACTTACCGGGGCGCGCAAGGGGTTGACCCCAAGCGCATCGGGCAGATCAAGGCGCTGTACGGATTTGACAAACCCGCGCACGAGCGGTTCTTTCAGATGCTGGGGCAGTTTGCCCGCTTTGATCTGGGACGCAGCTTTTTCCAGAACAAGAGTGTGGCCGAGTTGATCCGGGACAAGCTGCCGGTGTCGATCAGCCTGGGTTTGTGGACGTTTTTGATCAGCTATCTGGTCGCAGTTCCGCTGGGCGTGGCCAAGGCGGTGCGTGCCGGCTCACGCTTTGATCTGGTGAGCACGCTGCTGGTTTTGGTAGGCTACGCCATTCCCGGGTTTGTGCTGGGTGTGGCGCTGCTGGTGATTTTTGGGGGGCAGTTGCAATGGTTTCCGCTGCGTGGGCTGACCTCTGGTCATTGGGACGAGCTGAGCTGGGGCGCGCGCGTGGTGGATTACCTGTGGCACATCGCCTTGCCGGTCACAGCGATGGTGCTGGGCAGCTTTGCGGTGACCACCATGCTGACCAAGAACGCTTTTCTGGAAGAAATTCGCAAGCAGTATGTCGTGACCGCGCGCGCCAAGGGCTTGAGCGAGCGCCAAGTGCTGTGGGGTCACGTGTTTCGCAATGCGCTGATTCCCATCGTGACCGGTTTTCCGGCAGCGTTTATCGGTGCTTTTTTTACCGGCTCGCTGCTGATTGAAACCCTGTTTTCGCTCGATGGATTGGGGCTGCTGAGCTACGAAAGCGTGATTCGGCGCGACTACCCCGTTGTTCTGGGAACGCTGTATTTCTTTACGCTGATTGGCTTGGTCACCAAGCTGGTTTCTGACATGTGTTACGTCTGGGTGGATCCTCGTGTACGTTTTGACTAAGCCCCCTGTTTCGGCGTCGGCTGGCCCGTGGGCGCGGGCGTGGCGGCGTTTCAAGCGCAACCGGCTCGGCTACTGGAGCCTGTGGCTGTTTGGCCTGCTGGTTGCCTTGAGTCTGGCTGCGGAGTTGATCAGCAACGACCGTCCGCTGCTGGTGCGCTATCAGGGTGAGTTGTACTTTCCGATGGTGCGTGACTACCCGGAAAAAACTTTTGGGGGTGACTTTGACACCGCTACCGATTACCTCGACCCGTTCATCCGTGAGCGCTTCGCCAGCAACGGCAACTGGGCCGTCTTCGCACTCAACCCTTATGGCCCCAAGACGCTCAATTATTTTGCCAAAGCCCCCAACCCCAGTGGGCCGACTGCAGACAACTGGCTCGGCACCGATGATCGCGGGCGCGATTTGCTGGCGCAGTTGATCTACGGCTTTCGGGTCAGTGTGTTGTTTGCTTTGGCGTTGACGCTGGTGGGTACTTTGCTGGGCATCATCACCGGGGCCATTCAGGGGTTTTTTGGCGGCAAAACGGACTTGGCGTTTCAGCGCTTTATCGAAATCTGGGGCTCCATGCCCGAGCTGTACCTGTTGATTATTTTCAGCGCGGTGTTTGCGCCCAGTCTGGCGCTGCTGTTGGTGCTGCTAAGCCTGTTTGGCTGGATGGGGTTGTCAGACTACGTGCGCGCCGAATTCTTGCGCAACCGCCAAATGGATTATGTGCGCGCGGCGCGGTCGCTGGGGGTGAGCAACTGGCACATCATCACGCGCCACCTGTTGCCCAACAGCCTGACCCCGGTGGTGACGTTCCTGCCTTTTCGCATGAGTGGCGCGATTCTGGCATTGACGTCGCTGGACTTTCTGGGCTTGGGTGTTCCCCCGGGAACCCCGTCTTTGGGTGAATTGTTGTCGCAGGGTAAAAACAGCATTGACGCGTGGTGGATTTCAGTGTTCACCTTTCTGGTTCTGGTGTTGACGCTGTTGTTGCTGACCTTTATGGGCGATGCCATGCGTGACGCGCTCGACCCCCGAAAGGTCGAGTTATGAACCAGACCGCTGGGGCGACCAACGCGCTGCTGCGTGTGCGTGGTCTGTCGGTCGCGTTTGCCGGACAAGAGGTGGTGCATGGCGTCGATTTCAGCATCGCTGCGGGTGAAAAAGTGGCCTTGGTGGGCGAATCGGGTTCTGGTAAATCCGTATCGGCGCTGAGTTTGCTGCGTCTGGTGGCAGACGCACAGATTCGGGGTGAGGCGCTGTTTGAAGGGACAGATTTGCTCTCAATGTCAGAGCGTCAGGCGTTTGCCCTGCGAGGACAAGACATTGCCATGATTTTCCAGGAGCCGATGACGGCGCTCAACCCACTGATGTCCGTGGGACAACAGATTGCCGAAGTGCTGACGCTCAAGCAAGGACTGCCACCGTCGCATGCAGCGCAACGGGCGATCGAATTGCTGGCCGAAACCGGTATTGAAGAGCCAACGCGCCGCTACCATGCGTTTCCCCACCAACTCAGCGGCGGGCAACGGCAACGTACCATGATCGCGATGGCGCTGGCTTGCCAGCCCAAGCTGTTGCTGGCTGACGAACCTACTACAGCGTTGGACGTGAGCCTGCGACTGCAGATACTCGACGTGTTGCAGCGTTTGCAGCAGCAGCGCGGTATGGCGGTGCTGTTGATCACGCACGACCTGAACTTGGTGCGACGCTTTGCCGATCGCGTCGTGGTGCTGGAGCGTGGCCATGTGGTTGAGCAGGGCACAACGGCCGAGCTGTTTGCCAACCCGCAGCACCCTTACACGCAGCGTTTGCTGGCCAGCAAGCCTGAGCGCGACATTGAGTGCGCTGCGGTGATGCACCCTGATCCGGCCGTGTTATCTGCACGTGGCTTGCGTGTGGCCTATACCAAGTCGCTGCCCGGATGGCGCGGCTGGTTCAGGCACGGTGAGTTTGTGGCCGTGAAGGGCGTTGACTTCAGTCTGCGTCCCGGTCGTACCCTGGGCATCATGGGGGAGTCGGGTTCGGGCAAATCCACATTGGCGCTGGCAACGTTGGGGTTGCTACCCTGCCAGGGCGAGCTGACCGTGGCTGACCAACGCTGGGGGACAGACCACGCCAGCAATCAGACGCTTCGACGCCAAATTCAGGTGGTGTTTCAAGACCCGTTTTCATCGCTGTCGCCGCGCATGACGGTGCAAGAAATTGTGGGTGAAGGCCTGACAGTGCATCAACCTTTGCTCACAAACACAGAGCGTCAAGCCCTTGTGGTTAGAGCTTTGCAAGAAGTTGGTTTGGGGCAAGGTGAAACGGCCGATGGCACGGCGGCCTCCGTACTGCATCTGCTGGGGCGATACCCACATGAATTCTCTGGGGGCCAGCGCCAACGCTTGGCCATTGCCCGGGCGCTCATCATTGAGCCTTCCATTCTGGTGCTCGATGAACCCACCAGTGCGCTGGATGTGACAGTGCAAAAACAGGTGCTTACCCTGTTGCAGCGGCTGCAACGCGAACACGGGCTCAGTTATCTGCTCATCACGCATGATGTGGACGTGATTGCGGCCATGGCGCATGAGGTGATCGTGATGAAAAGTGGTCAGGTGGTGGAAACCGGTGCGGTCGAACAGGTGTTGAAACATCCCAAGCACCCTTACACCCGCGTGCTGGTTGAGGCGGCAACCTGAAAACGTGTTGAAAATCATAAGGATTGAACCCGAACGTCAAACGTTTTCCGGTACAATCCGCTCGTTCACGACCAAACGGGCGAGTCACTACCGCCCGTTTTTTTTGGTCGTTTGTTTTGTGACTGTCAGAGCATTCAACCGGGGCATTTTGTGGCGCTGAAAGAAGTTGTCGAACAAACCGTTGTCGGGCTGGGGTTTGATCTGGTGGAGCTGGAACGTTCGGCCGGTGGCCTGCTGCGCGTCACGATCGATTGCCCCTGGGTGCCGCACAGTGCAGAGCGCTTTGTGACGGTGGAAGACTGCGAAACGGTCACGCGCCAATTGCAGTTTGCGCTGGAGGTGGATGCGGTGGACTATCGTCGGCTGGAGGTTTCTTCCCCCGGCATCGATCGGCCCTTGCGACACCAGCAGGATTTTGAGCGTTTTGTGGGTGAAGTGGTTGATATCACGCTGAAAGCCCCGCTGGGTGCGGCTGCAGACGGCAAGGTCAACGCCTTGCGCAAGAAGTTTCGGGGTGTGCTGGAATGGGATGACACAGCGACGGCCGACGCGTCGTCTGCAAAGTGGCGCATCGTCTGGCGGGACGAGCCGGCGGTCAAGCCCGGCGTGCGCATCAGCAAGAAGCGCGCTCCCGCGCCTTTGCAGGCTTTGGGGTTTGCGCTGGATGAATTGAAAGAGGCACGGTTGGCGCCCATCGTGAACTTCAAGGGGCGTGGCCACGGCGGCGCCGATAGCGGTGAAACGGATACAAAGTGAAAGCAACGGATTTGAAACAGGAGAGCCTTGGCATGAATCGCGAAATGTTAATGTTGGTTGACGCCATCTCGCGCGAGAAAAACGTCGAACGGGATGTGGTTTTTGGCGCGGTCGAAGCCGCTCTGGCGCAAGCCACCAAAAAGCTGTACGAGGGCGATGTGGACATTCGCGTGTCGCTCAACCGCGATACCGGAGCGTACGAAACCTTCCGGCGCTGGCACGTCGTGCCCGATGAGGCTGGGTTGCAGTTGCCTGACCAGGAGATTTTGTTGTTTGAAGCCAAGGAGCAGATTCCGGACATCGAGGTTGACGAGTACATCGAAGAAACCGTTGAATCCGTGCCCATCGGCCGCATTGGCGCCATGGCGGCCAAGCAGGTCATTCTGCAAAAAATCCGCGACGCCGAGCGCGAGATGCTGCTCAACGACTTCATGAGCCGCGGCGACAAGATTTTTGTCGGTACCGTCAAGCGCATGGACAAGGGCGACCTGATCATCGAGTCGGGTCGGGTTGAAGGCCGACTGCGTCGCGCCGAGATGATCCCCAAAGAAAACTTCCGCACCGGCGACCGGGTTCGCGGCATGATCATGGAAGTGGACCTGACGCTGCGCGGCGCGCCGATTTTGTTGTCGCGTTCCGCCCCGGAATTCATGATCGAGCTGTTCCGCAACGAAGTGCCTGAAATTGAGCAGGGCCTGCTGGAAATCAAGTCGTGCGCGCGCGACCCCGGTTCGCGTGCCAAGATCGCCGTGCTGTCGCACGACAAGCGGGTGGACCCCATCGGCACCTGTGTGGGCGTGCGTGGCACGCGTGTGAACGGCGTCACCAATGAGCTGGCCGGCGAGCGCGTGGACATTGTGCTGTGGAGCGAAGATCCGGCGCAATTTGTCATCGGTGCGTTGGCGCCCGCCAACGTGACCAGCATTGTGGTCGACGAAGAGCGTCACGCCATGGACGTGGTGGTAGACGAAGAAAACCTGGCCATCGCCATTGGCCGCGGCGGTCAAAACGTGCGGCTGGCCTCTGACTTGACCGGCTGGAAAATCAATATTCTGGATGCAGCCGAATCGAAAGAAAAGCAGGACGGTGAGGTGCAGGCCAGCCGCAATCTGTTCATGGAAAAGCTCGACGTTGATGAAGAAATTGCCGATTTGCTGATCGCCGAGGGCTTTATCAGCCTGGAGCAGGTGGCGTATGTGCCCCTGGAAGAAATGCTGGAAATTGAAAGTTTCGACGAAGACACGGTGAATGAACTGCGTACCCGTGCCAAGGATGCGTTGTTGACGATGGAAATCGTCAGCGAAGAGAATGTCGAAAAGGTGGCGAAAGAGTTGCATGAACTTGAAGGTCTGACGCCCGAGTTGCTTGGCAAGCTGGCTGAAAACGGTGTGAATACCCTCGACGATTTGGCCGATTTGGCTACCGACGAGCTCACCGACATCACCGGTCAATCTGCCGACGACGCCACGCAAATGATCATGAAGGCGCGCGCCCACTGGTTTACCGACGACGCCACCCCAACCGCGTCTTGATCATGATTTAAACGAATTTCCAAGACGAGGGCCGCACATGTGTCGGACTTTGTCGAAACCAAAGGTTAGCCAAGAATGTCCAGTATGACCGTTGCAGAGTTCGCCAGCGAACTCAAAAAATTACCCGAAACCGTGCTTGCGCAACTCAAGGCAGCGGGCGTAGCCAAGTCGGCTGTGTCTGACACTCTTTCAGAGGCAGACAAGCAGCGGCTGCTGAGTTCGTTGCAATCTGCGCATGGCACGGCAGCGCCTGAACGCAAGAAGATCACTTTGGTCAAGAAACAGACCACGGAGATCAAGCAGGCGGACGCGACGGGCAAGGCACGCACGATTCAGGTGGAAGTGCGCAAAAAGCGCACGTTTGTGCGTCGTGACGAACCCGTTGAAGTGGCGGTCGTTACACCGGTACCCGTCGAACCCATTGAAGCACCGGTCACCAAGGTGCCCCTGATTGACGAGCAAGAACTGGCACGCCGTGAGGAAGAAGCACGCCGTCAGGCCGAGCTGATTCGCCGTCAAGAAGAAGAATTGGCCGAACGCCGCCGTCAGCGTGAAGCGCAAGAGCTCGCCGCGCGCGAGGCAGCGGAAAATGCGGCAGAGGTAGCAGCCACTGCAGCGATCGCGCAACAGGCGCAACTTTTACAAGAAACGTCTGCCACCAACAACGCGGTCGTCACTGACGCCACCAAGGCGGCAGAGCAAGAAGCCCAAGTCCAGAAAAAAGCCCGTGATGAGGCGCGTGTCAAGGCCGTGGCGGACGCCAAGGCCAGCGCCGCGGCCGATGCGGCACGTGCGGCTGATTTGACCGACCGTCGCCGCAGGGCTGAGCAAGAGGCTGCGGCCATCCGCTTGATGATGTCGCAACCCGGCAAAAAAGTTCCACCAAAAAAGGAAGACCCCAAACCGGCGGCGGACGCCTCCAAAGCAGGTCTCAAAGGCACCTTGCACAAACCCGCAGGCGGCGTCATCAAGCCGGCCGCCGCTGCGCCGGGCGCGGCGACACCAGCAGGGTCTGGCAAAGAAGTCAAGTCGGCCAAACTGTCCAGCAGCTGGGCCGGCGACCCGGCCAAGAAAAAAGGCATTCCCACGCGTGGTGACACCAGTGGCGGGCGCGGTGGCAACTGGCGCGGTGGCCCGCGTGGACGCCGTGGAAACGACCGTGAAGAACATCATGCGCCGGCAGCGCCAGTGGAATTTCGGGTGCTTGAGGTGCATGTGCCTGAAACCATCACGGTGGCAGAGTTGGCGCACAAGATGGCGGTCAAGGCCTCTGAAGTGATCAAGCACCTGATGAAGCTGGGCCAGATGGTCACCATCAACCAGCCGTTGGACCAAGACACGGCGATGATCGTTGTCGAAGAAATGGGCCACAAAGCCGTGGTCGCCGCACTGGACGACCCTGAAGCCTTTACCGACGAGGAAGTGTCGCAACAGCAGGCCGAAGCGCTGCCGCGCGCACCGGTGGTGACCGTCATGGGCCACGTGGACCACGGCAAAACCTCGCTGCTGGACTACATCCGCCGCACCAAAGTCGCATCCGGCGAAGCCGGTGGCATCACTCAGCACATTGGCGCCTACCATGTGAAAACGGCGCGCGGTGTCGTGTCGTTCCTGGACACCCCCGGCCACGAGGCGTTTACCGCCATGCGCGCGCGTGGTGCACAGGCCACCGACATTGTGATTCTGGTGGTGGCGGCCGACGACGGTGTCATGCCGCAAACCAAAGAGGCCATCAAGCATGCCAAGGCGGCAGGGGTGCCGATCGTGGTGGCCATCACCAAGATCGACAAGCCCGACGCCAACGCTGACCGCGTCAAGAACGAGTTGGTCGCAGAAGAGGTGATCCCGGAAGAATTTGGCGGCAATTCGCCGTTTGTAGCGGTGTCGTCCAAGTCCGGACAGGGCATTGACGAACTGCTCGAGCAGGTTCTGCTGCAAGCCGAAGTACTGGAGCTCAGGGCGCCAGTGGACGCCATGGCCAAGGGCCTGGTGATTGAAGCGCAGCTCGACAAGGGCCGTGGTCCTGTCGCTACGGTGCTGGTGCAGTCCGGTACGCTCAAAGCGGGCGACGTGGTGCTGGCCGGCCAAACCTATGGGCGCGTGCGCGCCATGCTCGATGAAACCGGCAAGACGGTGAAATCGGCCGGGCCGTCGATCCCGGTCGAAATCCAGGGCCTGACCGAAGTACCGCATGCCGGTGACGAATTCATGGTGCTGGCCGACGAACGCCGCGCGCGTGAAATTGCCACCTACCGCGCTGGCAAGGTTCGCAACACCAAGCTGGCCAAACAGCAGGCCGCCAAACTTGAAAACATGTTCTCCGACATGGCTGCCGGTGAGGTCAAGACGATTCCGATCATCGTCAAGGCCGACGTGCAGGGCTCGCAAGAAGCGCTGTCGCAAGCCTTGCTTAAGCTGTCCACCGACGAGGTGCGCGTGCAACTGGTTTACGCCGCAGTGGGCGGCATCAGCGAGTCGGATGTGAACCTGGCCATTGCCGCCAAGGCGGTCGTCATCGGCTTTAACGTGCGCGCCGACGCCGGTGCGCGCAAGCTGGCTGAGGCCAACGGCATCGACCTGCGCTACTACGACATCATTTACGACGCGGTCGACGAGCTCAAACTGGCCATGTCGGGCATGCTCACGCCCGACAAAAAAGAAGAAATTATCGGCACGGCAGAAATCCGCCAGATCTTCAAGGTGTCCAAGATCGGCTCGATCGCCGGTTGTATGGTCACCTCTGGCGTGGTGCGGCGTACCGCGCGACTGCGCCTGCTGCGCAACAACACGGTGGTGTTCACCGGCGAGCTCGATTCGCTCAAGCGCTTCAAGGACGACGCCAAGGAAGTGCGCGAAGGCTTCGATTGCGGTCTGAATATCAAGAACTACAACGACATCGTCGAAGGCGACGTGCTTGAGTTCTTTGAAATCCGCGAAGTAGCGCGTACGCTGTAAACCGGTCAGCCGCTGTGCACAAAAAGTCTGCCACACCCAACCGCGCCTTCAAGGTGGCCGATCAGATCCAGCGTGATCTGACCGAGCTGATCGCGCGCGAGTTGAAAGACCCGCGCGTCGGTATGGTGACGATTCAGGGCGTTGAGGTCACGCCCGACTACGCACACGCCAAGGTCTATTTCAGCCTGTTGCAGGGCGACGTGACAGCGTGTACCGAGGGCTTGAACCAGGCTGCTGGCTTTTTGCGCAGTGGTCTGTTCAAACGCCTGCACATTCATACCGTGCCGACGCTGCATTTCATTTTTGACCAAACGCCCGAACGCGCCGCCGACATGAACGCCTTGATCGCCCGCGCCGTCGCCTCCCGGGCCAAGGAAGATTAAAAATAATTGGGGTCAGATTCCAATTGTTTGGAAGCTGGTCTCGCCACCCAGCTCAACCATGACACTTCTGGAACCTGCAACACCTCGCGCCCGGGTCGTCCGCCGACCGGTGCATGGCGTGCTGCTGCTCGACAAACCGCTGGGCTGGAGCAGCAACGACGCGCTGCAAAAGGTCAAGTGGCTGCTGCGCGCAGAAAAAGCCGGCCACACCGGCACACTCGACCCGCTGGCCACCGGTGTGTTGCCACTGTGCTTTGGCGCTGCGACCAAGTTCAGCCAGATTCAGCTGGACGCCGACAAACGCTACCTGGCCACATTGCGTTTGGGCGTGACAACCAGCACGGGCGACGCTGAAGGCGAGGTGCTGCAAACCTGCAGCGTGAACGTCACCGAGGCCGACGTGGCGCGCGTGGCCCGGCAATTCACCGGTCCGCTGGCACAGGTACCGCCGATGCACAGTGCGCTTAAAAAAGACGGCCGCCCCCTGTACGACTACGCACGCGCCGGGCTGACGGTGGAACGGGCTGCGCGTGACATCACCATTTATGAACTAAATATGGCTCTAGCGCTTACAGATCAAGGGCAAACAGCTATTGAAATGGAAGTGCATTGCAGCAAGGGCACCTATGTGCGCACGCTGGCGCAAGACGTGGGCGAAGCGCTGGGTTGCGGCGCCCACCTCGCCGCCTTGCGGCGGCTTGCCACCGGCGACTTTGGTGTGGCTCAGTGCGTCACGCTGGCCGCGCTGGAGCAGATGCCTGAAGCGCAACGTCTGACACGCCTGCTGCCGACAGACAGCTTGTTGCAGAACTACCGCCGCATTGACCTGGACGCTGACAACGCGCGCCGGTTTTCCAGCGGCCTGTCGCGCCGTGGCCCCTGGCCCGATGTGCCGCAAGTGGCAGTCTATGCGCTGGATTCTGGAACCTTGCTGGGCACTGGCCGTGTGATGAACGGCGAGCTGTTGCCCACGCGCCTGCTCAGCCCCGCCGAAATTGAACAATTGAATTGCGACCTTTAAGAGAAAGCCAACCATGAGCCATCAACAAATCCGCAACATTGCCATCATCGCCCATGTGGACCACGGCAAAACCACCATGGTGGACCAGCTGCTGCGCCAGTCGGGTACCTTTGCCCAACACGAAAAAGTGGTCGACACCGTGATGGACAACGACGCCATCGAACGCGAGCGTGGCATCACCATCCTGGCCAAAAACTGCGCCGTGAGCTGGAAGGGCACGCACATCAACATCGTTGACACCCCCGGCCACGCTGACTTTGGCGGCGAGGTGGAACGCGCGCTAAGCATGGTCGATGGCGTGTTGCTGCTGATCGACGCGCAAGAAGGCCCCATGCCGCAAACACGCTTCGTTACCAAGAAGGCGCTGGCGCTGGGCCTCAAACCCATTCTGGTGGTCAACAAGGTGGACAAACCCGGTGCGCGGCCGCAGTTTGTGGTGAACGCTGCGTTTGACCTGTTTGACAAATTGGGCGCGACCGACGAACAACTTGACTTTCCGGTGGTCTATGCCTCGGGCATCAACGGCTGGTCGTCGCTGGAAGAAGGCGGGCAGGGCGAGCAGTGGGGAGCGGACATGTCCGCGCTGTTCGACACCATTCTGCAGCACGTGCCGCACCAACAGGGCGACCCCAAGGCGCCGCTGCAATTGCAGATTTCTGCGCTGGATTTCTCCACCTTTGTGGGTCGCATTGGCGTGGGCCGCATCAGCCAGGGCACCATCAAACCCATGATGGACGTGCTGGTGATGGAAGGCCCGGACGGCAAAGCGGTCAAAGGCCGCGTCAACCAGGTGTTGACCTTTCAGGGGCTGGACCGCATGCAAGCCACCGAGGCTGGCCCGGGCGAGATTGTGCTGATCAACGGCATTGCCGACATCGGCATTGGTGTCACCATTACCGATCCGCTGACGCCGCTGCCGCTGCCGATGCTCAAGGTCGATGAACCGACGTTGACCATGAACTTTTGCGTCAATACCAGTCCGCTGGCCGGGCGTGAAGGCAAGTACGTTACCAGCCGTCAGATTTGGGACCGGCTGCAAAAAGAATTGCAGTCCAACGTGGCGCTGCGCGTGAGCGAAACCGACGAAGAAGGTATCTTTGAAGTCATGGGCCGGGGTGAACTGCACCTGACCATCTTGCTGGAAAACATGCGCCGCGAGGGCTATGAGCTGGCCGTGAGCAAGCCGCGCGTGGTGTTCAAGGAGATTGATGGTGTGCGTTATGAACCCATTGAAATGGTGACAGCCGACATTGAAGAGCAGCATCAGGGCGGGGTGATGCAGGCACTGGGGGAACGCAGAGGTGACCTGGTCAACATGGAACCCGATGGCCGCGGCCGCGTGCGCTTGGAATACCGCATTCCGGCGCGCGGCCTGATTGGCTTTACCAATGAATTTTTGAACCTGACGCGCGGCTCGGGGCTGATCTCCAACATTTTTGACAGCTATGAGCCGCACAAGGGTGACATCGGTGGGCGCAAGAACGGCGTGCTGATTTCCATGGACGCGGGTGAAATCTTTAATTACGCTTTAGGCAAGCTCGACGACCGTGGGCGTATGTTCGTCACGGCCAACGACCCCGTCTATGAAGGCATGATTGTGGGCATCCACAACCGCGACAACGACCTGGTGGTCAACGCCACACGGACCAAGCAGCTCACCAATTTCCGCGTGTCGGGCAAGGAAGATGCGATCAAGATCACACCGCCGATCCAACTAACGCTGGAATACGGTGTGGAGTTCATCGAAGACGACGAGCTGGTCGAGATCACACCCAAGTCGATCCGTCTGCGCAAGCGCTACCTGTCTGAGCACGAGCGCAAGAAAGCCAGCCGCGGCGTGCTGTAAGCACCGCATGAAGCTCAGCCACGGTCGTGCGGTCGGGCTGATGCTGTTGGTCACTTTATTGTGGTCGACAGCAGGCGTGGTCACACGCCAGCTGGAGCAGGCGCGCAGCTTTGAGGTGACGTTCTGGCGCAGTTTTTTTACCGTGCTCACGCTCCTGGTGCTGCTGCCGGTGTTCAAGGGACGCGCGGTGTTTGCGCGCATGCAGCACGGTGGCGCGGCACTTTGGTTGTCAGGCTTGTGCTGGTGCGGCATGTTCACGTTTTTCATGCTGGCGCTGACCTTGACCACAGTGGCCAATGTGCTGGTGACGATGGCGCTGGTGCCGCTTTTTACTGCGCTGTCCACGCGCATCTTTTTGGGCCACCAGATTGCGCCACGCACCTGGGCTGCAATTGTGGTGGCGGGCTGCGGCATCGCCTACATGTACGGCACGCATCTGGCCGAGGGCTTCAGTGTGATCGGCACGCTGGTGGCTTTGGGCGTGCCCATTTCTGGCGCTGCCAACTGGACCATCACGCAGCATTCGCACGCGCAAGGCAAAAATGTTGACCTGATTCCTGCGGTGCTGGTGGGTGGCGTACTGTCGTCGCTGCTGACGTTGCCGCTGGCCTGGCCGTTGCAAGGCTCGGGCCACGATGTGTGGTTGCTGGCCGGGCTGGGGGTGTTTCAGTTGGCTATTCCCTGCGTGCTGGCCGTGGTATGCACGCAGGCGTTGGCCGCACCAGAGATTGCGTTGCTGGGGTTGTTGGAAGTGATTTTTGGCATTTTGTTGGCCTGGTTGGGTGCGGGCGAGGTGCCGGGGCAAAACGTGTTGGTTGGGGGCGCGCTGGTGATCGGCGCGCTGGTGGCCAATGAACTGGTGGCATGGAGACAAAGAGCATGACGGGTCAGCAAGAAATCATCACAGAAATGCGCGGCTGCGTGGGCTTCATCACACTGAACCGGCCCGTTGCCATGAACGCCCTGAACCTGTCGATGATTCGCGCCTTGACCGCCTGCCTGCTGGCGTGGCGTGACGACCCACAGGTGCACGCGGTGGCCGTCCGTGGCAGCAACAAGGCGGGCGTGTTTGGCGCGTTTTGCGCGGGTGGCGACATCCGCTACTTTCACCAGGCGCTGCTGGCGGGTGACCCATCCACCGAAGACTTTTTTACCGAGGAATACACGCTCAACCATCTGGTGCACCGCTATCCCAAACCCTACATCGCCTTCATGGACGGCGTGGTGATGGGCGGCGGTATGGGCATCAGCCAAGGCGCGTCGCACCGGCTGGTCACGCCACGCAGCAAACTGGCCATGCCTGAAACCTTGATCGGGTTGTTTCCGGATGTGGGCGGCGGCTATTTTCTGAGCCGTTGCCCCGGTCATAGCGGTGAATGGCTGGCGCTGACCGGCACCACGCTGGTGGGCGCACAGGCGGTGGCGCTGGGGCTGGCTGACCAGTGCATCGACACCGACCGTCAACAGCTTTTGTGGGACGCCTTGGCGCAGTTGCCAGAAGCGGATCGGACCGCGCTGGATGCCTTGATTGCTTCATTTAAAGTAGCTACTAGCCCAGAATTTGATTGGGCTAGAGACCAAATTGACAACTATTTTTCCAAGGGCAGTGTCACAGAGATTGTGGCATCGCTAACGGGTGACAGTACAGACTGGGCGCAAGCCACGCTGGCCTTGCTGCGCCAGCGCTCACCCTTGATGCTGCACGTAACGCTCAAGCTGATTCGCCGCGCCCGACACATGACGCTGGCGCAAGATTTGCGCATGG
>Ga0172371_10006074_pt1 | contig 17696 bp, 16 predicted proteins | sample Lak12m_FD_114543 | JGI IMG/M metagenome (GOLD analysis project Ga0172371, IMG submission 114543) | Freshwater microbial communities from Kabuno Bay, South-Kivu, Congo - kab_022012_12m | ecosystem: Environmental > Aquatic > Freshwater > Lake | place: Democratic Republic of the Congo: South-Kivu...
ACAGCGTCGCGGCCCCAACTACAACGCCGACGTCGGGGTGGTGGAACTCAGCCGCGACGGCAAGGTGCTGCGTACCCTGAATCCGGAAAAGCGCGCCTATTTTTCATCGACCATGCCCATGACTGAAGCAGCCATCAGCTCCGGCCTGACGGGTGACGTTTATGTTTCGCTCGGTGAACGGCTCGACGGCGGTCCCAACCCAGCTTGGGCCGTGCGCGTGTACCACAAGCCGTTTGTCACCTGGATCTGGTTCGGCTGCTTGTTCATGGCGCTGGGCGGCATTATGGCCGCAGCGGACAAGCGTTACCGCAAGAAGCTGGCGGCCAAGCTCAGCCGCTCGGACATCAAAGGTATGGCGGTATGAAAAAAGCCTACATCCCACTGGCGATTTTTGTCGTGCTGGTGGTATTCCTGGCCATCGGCCTGACGCGTGACCCGCGTGAAATTCCCTCACCGCTGATCGGCAAACCGGCACCGGACTTTTCGGCCCCGGTGCTGGACAAGCCCGATACCGTGCTGACCAAGAAAGACATGCTGGGCAAGGTTTGGTTGCTCAACACCTGGGCCTCGTGGTGTGTGGCGTGCCGCGAAGAACACCCGCTGCTGGTGGAATTTGCCAAGACCAAGACCATTCCCATCATCGGCCTGGACTACAAAGATAAGGACGCTGACGGGCTGAAATGGCTGGCGCGTTATGGCAACCCGTATGACGTGGCCATCGCCGACCGCGACGCCAAGATCGGCATCAATTTCGGGGTATATGGCGTACCGGAAAGCTTTCTGATCGACAAGGCTGGCATCATCCGCTACAAGCAGATCGGCCCCTTCACCGAAGAAGCCATCCGAGACAAGCTGATCCCCCTGGTGCGGGAGTTGCAAAAATGAAATTCTGGCTTGGTTTTTTGTTGTGCTGGCAGGTCGCCGGTTTCACGTACGCCGCTGAGGCACCGGCGCTGGCCGACGACCCGGTGATTGAGCAGCGACTGATCTCGATTGCCGAAGATTTGCGTTGCCTGGTCTGTCAAAACGAATCGCTGGCAGGTTCGCGCGCTGAACTGGCCAACGATCTGCGTCGCGAAGTTCGCTTGCTGATCAAGTCGGGCAAGTCCGACGAAGAAATCAAAGAATTTCTGGTTAATCGCTACGGTGATTTCGTGTTGTACAAGCCGCCCGTCAAACCCACCACCTGGTTGTTGTGGTTTGGCCCGTTGTTGCTGCTGCTGGGTGCGATCTGGCTGCTCATCAGAACCATCCGGCAAACACAGGCTGGCAGCAAATCCCCGCAAGTCCTTGATGCAGCCCAACGCGCCAAGGCACAAGCCCTTCTTCAAGAGACTGACTCCAAAAAATGAATGCTTTTATTGCCATTGCAGTGCTGATGACACTGCTTGTGATTGCGTGGCTTGGCTACGCCCTGTTGCGCACCCAAAAAGGGAACGGTGTTTCGAGCGAACGGCTCAATGCAGAAATCCACCGCGACCAGCTCAAAGCGCTGGAAAACGACTTGGCACGTGGCGTCATCAACCAGCAAGACTTTGAAACCACGCGCGACGAGCTGCAACTGCGTCTGTTGGATGACACGCAAAGCTGTGAGGCAGTGACCACAGCGGACCACGGTAGCTTCTGGACACCCAAGCGCACCAGCCTGGCCATTGCGCTTACCCTGCCTGTTTTGGCGCTGACCTTTTATTGGCAACTGGGCGCACCGGGTGCCATCAATCCGGTCGCCGCCAACCGGTTTGAAGACCCACAAATCAGGCAGATGGTTGAATCGCTGGAAACCAAACTCAAAGCCAATCCCAATAATCCGCAAGGCTGGGCCATGCTGGCGCGCTCGTACAAAATAATGGGACGTTTGGACGAAGCGGAGCAAACTTTCAGCAAGGTGGGTGATGCCATCAACACCGACCCTGATCTGATGGTCGAGCTGGCCGATCTGATGGCTGTCAAATCCAACAGCGAAATCGAAGGCAAACCGCTGGAACTGGTCAACAAGGCTTTGCAGATCAACCCCAAGCACCCCATGGGATTGATGATGTCGGGGGTTGCAGCTTATCGCCGTTCTGACTTCAAAATGGCCATAGGTGAATGGGAAAAATTGCTTGCTGTTCTGGAGCCTGGCTCCCCTGACGCACAACAGGTGCAAGGCAATATTGATGATGCGCGAGCCAAGGCAGGGCTACCTGGCGCTGTCGCCAACAATCAGGCGGGCATGCTCCCGCCGGTCAGTGTCGAAGCCACTGCCAACACCAGCCCGGAGATGGTCAACCAAATGGTGGATCGACTTGCCGCGCGCCTGAAAGACAATCCGGACGATCTGCCTGGCTGGGCCCGTCTGGCACACGCTTACAAGGTGCAGGGACGCCTCCAGGATGCCTCACGGGCCTACGCCAAAACTGGAAAACTGCTTGATACCGATACTCAAGTGATGCTGCAATACGCAGATGTTCTGGCCATGCTGGCCAACAACAATCTCAGCGGCAAACCATTCGACTTGGTACAGAAAGCGCTCAAGCTCGACCCCAAAAATACCATGGCATTGATGATGGCTGGACAAGCATCTTACAAGTCCGCTGACTATAAAAAGGCCGTTGGTTACTGGGAACGTGTGCTGACGGTGCTCCCCCCCAACTCACCCGACGTGGTTCAGGTCCAGGCAGAAATTGCAGACGCCAAGGTGAAAATTGGCAAACCTTGAATTTTTCTACCCTCCCCGCCAGACCGATGGTTTCCTTGGTCTGGCTTTTTTTTACCTGAATCATTCTTGTATAAACCTGTTGATAATGAATCTGGAAAAGATAAGTTATCCACAGTTTTCAAGAAATTGCACAGTTATCCATCAAAGATGTCGCCATCGATGCAGTAGCTTCCACAGTCAGTTACAACATCCAACTTCATGATTCACAACGACATTTATGACTTATCCAAACTTTTTGATCCAGCTTATCTACTACGACTATCTTTAAAAATTTAAAAAGACACGAAAGAAGACAAATCAACTCAACTCCAATCTCCGTTAAGAATTGTCTTTTTTACAGACGTGGCCGCCTTTTGAACTGTCGATCAAGTAAGATTTGCCCTTGGCAAACTGATCTCTTCACCTTCTCTCTGAACTATTTCCCACGTGTCTGACTCTTTCGAAATCAAAAGTGCGCAACTTCCAGCCATGGCGCTTTTGCTCAAGTCAGCAAGCATGGTGAACGTGTGTGAAGAGCTCTTGCTCACCTACGGCCCCGGCGGTGATACACCAGAATTTTTTGACCATGATACAGTGATTGTTGATTGCTCCAAACTCGAAGGCAATGCAACCGGGTTGAACCTGCGCGCCTTGAAACAGACTTTGCTTGAATGCCGACTCAGACCCATTGGCGTGCGCAGCGCAACTGCCACAGTGTTGCAACAGGCACAAGAAATGGGCTGGCTCACGGTGTCAGACGACCTGGTGCGGGTCAAGTCACCGGCACAGGTGCGCCAGCCCGCACCGCGCACGGTAGAAATCGTCAAGGAGGTGGTTCACGAGGTTGTCCGCGAAGTTTCACGCCCCAGCACCCTGCTTGTGGACAAACCCGTGCGCTCGGGGCAGAAAATTTATGCACGTGGTGGTGATCTGGTGTTGCTTGCCATGGTCAATCAGGGCGGTGAAGTCATTGCCGACGGGCACATTCATGTGTATGCACCACTGCGTGGCAAGGCTATGGCTGGCGCAAGTGGCAACACCCAGGCACGCATTTTTTCGACTTGCCTTGAACCTGAGCTGATTTCAATCGCAGGCATTTATCGCACCAGTGAAAACAAGCTTCCAAAAGACATTCATGGACAGGCTGCGCAGGTGCGCCTGAGCACAGCAGACGGCCAGGAAAAATTGCTGTTTGAAGCATTGGCTTTGTAGTTTTCAATCAAGGTAAACCGTTGTCATGACAAAAATTATCGTAGTGACCTCCGGCAAAGGCGGCGTTGGCAAAACGACCACCAGCGCCAGTTTTGCCGCTGGCTTGGCGCTGCGCGGGCACAAGACCGCCGTGATCGACTTTGATGTCGGCTTGCGCAACCTTGATCTGATCATGGGTTGTGAGCGCCGCGTCGTCTATGACCTGATCAACGTCATTCATGGTGAGGCCAATCTGAACCAGGCACTGATCAAAGACAAGCAATGCGACAACCTGTATGTACTGGCCGCCTCGCAAACGCGCGACAAAGACGCGTTGACGAAAGATGGCGTTGAAAAAGTGTTGACCGATTTGGCAGCGATGGACTTTGAATTCATCGTTTGCGATTCACCTGCCGGTATTGAAACCGGCGCGCTGATGGCGATGCACTTTGCCGACGAGGCTTTGGTGGTGACCAACCCCGAGGTATCGTCTGTACGTGACTCAGACCGCATTTTGGGCATTCTGGCGAGCAAAACAAGGCGTGCCATGCAAGGGCAAGACCCGGTGAAAGAGCATTTACTGATTACCCGCTACAACCCGTTGCGCGTCAACCAAGGTCAGATGCTGTCGTTGCAAGACATTCAGGACATCTTGCGCATCAAGCTGATCGGCATCATCCCGGAGAGCGAAACCGTATTGCAGGCGTCCAACCAGGGTGTGCCTGCGGTGCATCTGCAAGGCAGTGACGTGTCGGAAGCTTATAAAGACGTGGTGGAGCGTTTTTTGGGCGAAGAAAAGCCGATGCGCTTTACCGAGCCACCCAAACAAGGCTTGTTCAAGCGGTTGTTCGGGGGAAAGTAACGCCATGTCTTTCTTTTCATTTTTTCTGGGTGAGAAAAAAAAGACCGCCAGTCTGGCCAAGGAGCGTCTGCAGATCATCCTGGCCCACGAGCGCAGCGGGCGCAACCCGGCAGAGCCCGATTACCTGCCCGATTTGCAGCGTGAGCTGATTGCCGTCATCAGCAAATACGTCAAGATCAATCCGAACGACATCAAGGTTAATCTGGAGCGCCAAGACAACCTGGAGGTGCTTGAAGTCAAGATTGAATTACCCGACGCGCGCTGACGCGCACACCGCCACAGTTCCAAGCAGGTCAAAAGTGGCAAGCGCATGAAGTCCAAAAGGATCGACGCTATCGACGCCCTGCGTGGTGTGGCCATGCTCTGGATGACTTTTTTTCATTTGGTTTTTGATCTGCAGACGCTCGGCTTATGGCAGCAAGACGTCTATCGTGATCCGCTTTGGACCACCCAACGCACCCTGATCGTCAGCTTGTTTTTGGCTTGCGCGGGTATGGGGCAGGCGGTGGCGCTGGCGCAGCAGCAAAGCTGGGCGCGGTTCTGGCGGCGCTGGCTGCAAATTGCTGCTTGCGCGGCGCTCGTCAGCGTGGGCTCGTGGTGGATGTTTCCACGCAGCTGGATTTACTTTGGCGTGTTGCACGGCTTGCTGCTGATGTTGCCACTGGCACGCTGGGCGGGCGGCTGGTCAACAGCGCGCCTGGTTGCGCTGGGAGGCTTGGCAATAGCATCAAAATGGATAGCTGAATACGCTTTATCCAATTGGGCTGGAGTTGATTTTGTTGCACTATTGAACGCACCGGGCCTCAACATTCTGGGCTGGATCACGCGCAAGCCCGTCACCGAAGACTATGTGCCTCTGTTCCCCTGGTTGGGTGTGGTGCTGTGGGGCGTGGTGGCGTACCGGGTGCTGCCATGGGCAAACTGCGGTTGGGCACCCCAAGTTCTGGCTCGACTGGGCCGTTGGAGTTTGAGCTACTACATGCTGCACCAACCGGTACTGCTGGGGCTGTTGACGGCATGGGTGTGGCTACGCCAGCAAGGTGCCTGACGGGTTGCAATCAAGACGTGGCCGACAGCTACAAATCACCGTGGATTTCTCAGTTGGACACGCCCGATGGGGCAGGTACGATGAAAAGGCTTGAGTCAGTTCAATGTGATTCACAGCCCCAACGTCTGCCAAACTTGTTCCACCCGTGCGGTCACGTCAGCGCTCATGGTTAGTGGCCTGCCCCACTCCCGGGTGGTCTCTCCAGGCCATTTGTTGGTGGCATCCATTCCCATCTTGCTGCCCAAGCCCGCCACGGGTGAGGCAAAGTCAAGGTAATCAATTGGTGTGTTTTCGGCCAGCAGGGTGTCGCGCACCGGGTCAACGCGGGTGGTAATGGCCCAGATCACCTCTTGCCAATTGCGCACGTTCACGTCGTCGTCCACCACCACGATGAACTTGGTGTACATGAACTGGCGCAAAAAGCTCCAGATGCCAAACATGATGCGCCGCGCGTGGCCGGGATAGGCTTTTTTGATGCTGACCACGGCCATGCGGTAACTGCAGCCCTCGGCGGGCAGGTAAAAGTCGCTGATCTCGGGGTATTGGCGCTGCAGCAGCGGCACAAAGAGCTCGTTCAAGGCCAGCGCCAGCATGGCGGGCTCATCGGGCGGTTTGCCGGTGTAAGTGGAGTGGTAAATGGGGTCGCGTCGTTGTGTGATGCGGTCGATGGTGAAAACGGGGAACTCGGCACATTCGTTGTAATAGCCGGTGTGGTCGCCAAACGGGCCTTCCAGGGCGTGCTCAAAACCGCTTTTGTGGCTGGCATCGGGGTTGATATGGCCTTCCAGCACGATCTCGGCATAAGCGGGCACGCGCAAGTTGCTGCCCAGCGCCTTGATGAGCTCGGTGCGGCTGCCACGCAGCAGTCCGGCAAACTGGTATTCGCTCAAGCTGTCGGGCACGGGGGTGACTGCGCCCAGAATGGTGGCGGGGTCTGCCCCCAGCGCCACACACACGGGGTAAGCTTGGCCAGGGTTGGCTTGCGCATGGTCACGAAAATCGAGCGCGCCGCCCCGGTGCGCCAACCAGCGCATGATCACTTTGTTGCGCGCCAACACCTGCTGGCGGTAAATGCCCAGGTTTTGCCGTGCCTTGTGCGGGCCTTGGGTGATGACCAAGCCCCAGGTGATCAGCGGTGCGGCGTCGCCCGGCCAGCAGTGCTGAATCGGCAGGCGGGCCAAGTCCACATCGGCACCTTCCCACACCACCTCCTGACTCGGTGCGCTGCCAAGTTCTTTTGGTGACATGCTCCACAGGGTTTTGACCAAGCTGCGCATGCCGATGAGTTCCTTGAAGCCTTTGGGTGCTTCGGGCTCTTTGAGGCTGGCCAGTACGTGGCCAAACTGGCGCAATTTGCTCACGTCGTTCACGCCCATGCCCAAAGCCACGCGGCGGGTGGTGCCAAACAGGTTGCCCAACACCGGCAAAGTGTGGCCAGTAGGGTGCTCAAACAGCAAGGCAGGTCCACCGGCGCGCAGCACCTTGTCGCACAAGGCGGTTATCTCCAGGTGCGCAGACACCTCGGCCGACACACGTTTGAGCTCACCCAGTTGCTCAAGTTGGGCGATGAAGTCTCTCAAGTCGCGGTACGCCACAGCGATGCCCTCTTAAAGTTGATGTGAAACGGTGGTACTCAATGTTGACATCTTTGGCTCGAACCCGCAGCGCACGCTGCTGGCAGGCTGCATGGTTTATAGCCCCGTCCAGCGCTGTGCATCTGGTTGAGGCAAGCCCAACAAATCAATCACGCGGCTCACGCTGTGGTCCACCAGATCGGCAACGGTTTGCGGGCGTTGGTAGAACGCGGGCACCGGTGGGAAGATGATGCCGCCCATTTCTGTAACGCTGGTCATGTGGCGCAGGTGCGCCAGATTCAAGGGGGTTTCGCGCACCATCAAAATCAGGCGGCGACGCTCTTTGAGCAGCACATCCGCCGCGCGGGTGATCAGGTTGTCTGACAGCGCCAGCGCCACTGCGGCCAGGGTGCGCATCGAGCAGGGTGCAATCACCATGCCGTCGCACTGAAACGAGCCACTGGCAATGGCGCTGCCGATGGCGTGCACCGGGTACACCGCATGGGCCAGCGCTTCAAGCTCTGCGCGCGGCATGTCCAGTTCTTGTTGCACATTGAGCCAACCCGCCTCTGATACCACCAGATGCGTTTGCACGCCTTGCATATCACGAAGGCGCTGCAGCAGGCGCACGCCATAGACGGCACCGCTGGCACCCGAGATGGCCACAGCGACACGCTTTGGACGTGTCTCTTGGGGTAACCTGGATGCCGGATCACGGCCCGGCATGACAACACCTTGTGTCACATCAGCGGGGCTTCAAGCTGCCCAAACGCGACTTGAAATGCTCGCGCGCCTGCGCCAGCACATGGTGTGGGTGCAGTTGCGCGAGGTTGAACACCGGCAGCTCGATGGCATCAATGGTGTTTTTGACCAACAAGCCCAGTTCAGTGTCGCCTTCCATGGCCAGACGGCGGTTGAAAAACAGCGTGTCGGGGTCTTCCTTGCGCCGCGCCAACAGCACAAAGTCGTTGGCGCTGGCGCTGATGGTCAGGTCTGTCGCGCCGGGGTTCTGGCACGCGACAAAGCGGTTGGTGCGCCATTCAAAGTCAAACGTCCATTGCGCATCAAGCACACACAAACGCAGCTTCTTGCCCGCCAGCAGTTGCGTCACGTCAGGTGCGAGTTTTTTGGCCAGTGCCACGTTCAGCCCGGCGACAAACAAAAACGATCCTGGGTACGCCGGCAGCCGACCCAGCATCTGACCGACGGGCTTGGGAATCAAAAAAGGGGTTGCTGTCATATGGGGCTCCTTGTCTTTGTGGTGCATGGCAAGCACCGACAGCTTAAACCAGTTCCAACCCTGGCTTGGCGTGCCAGTAACCGTTGCAGGCTTGTGCGGGCATCAATGTGCTGAGTTCGGCGTTGGCTACAGCGGCTTCAAGCGTGCCCGTCATCACGCCCTTGAACAGTTCAGTGATGCGCACCGTGTGCTGCGCCTGCGGGCTGACACGCACCACATCCACCCCCAGCGCCTGCATGGCGGGCAACTCGGGCAGCAGGTTATGCACCCGTGCCGATTGGGTCTGGATGCCGTTAAGCACCAAAAAGGCTTCGTCTTCTTGCGTGCGCATCAACAGGCCGTCAGGGTGCTCCAGGCATTTGAACTGGCAGTCGTCCTTGGGCAGGTTGCAGTGGCGTGCGGTAAAGCAGCGCGCCGAGAAAGCCAACGGCATGCGGCCATAGGCAAACACTTCAGTCTGCACGTCGGCGGGTTTGCCCTGCTGCATCAACGCCAGGTCATCGCGGCACATCTCCAGCGGCATTACCCAGCGGTGAATGCCCAGCGGGGCGAGCCATTGCAGCGTGGGCAGGTTGTAGATGTTCAGGTGCGGCCCTGCGACAAAGCGTGCCTTGCCTTCCAGACAATGCAGCGCGCCCATGTCATTGGCTTCGACCATGAACTGACCGTTGTCGGCAATTTTGTGCAGCACCGTCACGTCTGCACCGGATTCGATCAGCACCTGGGTGGACAGCACCACTTCTTTGCCCGCGTCGCGCAGCGCGGCGGCAATGTCAAACCAGTCGGCCAGGCGCACCTCGTGGCGGCGTGAACACACCGCCTCGCCCAGGTAAACAATGTCCACCGGGCTGGCGGCTACGGCTTCGTAAAAGGCCAGCACCTCGTCGCGCCGCCAGTAATAGAGAATTGGGCCAAGAGAGAGTTTCATCAGAAAAATTTCAGGCTGTTCTGGACGTTCGCAATATCGTCCTAGCTAGGCGCGCCGCCGCAGGCAGCACACGCGGGTACGACAAGGCGGCATAACGGGTTTTGCTAGCGTCCATCATTTCCAGGGGCGGTGGTAGGCACCGAGTGTGTGTTGCTGGCCTTCGGCCACTTTGTCCAGGTCGCTGAACCAAGCCGGTTTGGCGCTGTAGCGGTGCGGGTTGTCGCGGCAGCTGTCAATGGCCGCACGCCACACTTTGGTGACCTGTGCCACATACGCCGGACTGCGCTGGCGGCCCTCAATTTTGATAGCGCTCACACCAATATTCATAAGCGCTGGAAGCAGTTCCAGCGTGTTAAGACTGGTGGGCTCTTCAATTGCGTAGTAGTTGCGGTCGTCCGCCACGTCAAAGCGGCCTTTGCACAGCGTGGGGTAGCCCGCGTTTTCGCCTGGTGCGTAGCGGTCAATCAGCACGCCGTTCAGGCGCGACTCGCGGCCCTTGGGGGTTTCCACCCAGCGCACCGCTTTGGGGGGCGAGCACACACCGTTGGTGTTGGGTGCCTCGCCGGTGACGTAGCTCGACAAGGCACAACGCCCTTCGACCATCACGCACAGGCTGCCAAAGCCAAACACCTCGATCTCGACCTTGGTTTTTGCCAGCACCTGCTCCACTTGCGCCAGCGACAACACGCGCGGCAGCACGGCGCGCGCAATGCCAAAGTGCTGGTAGTAAAAGTCCAGCGCCTCGTAGTTGGTGGCAGAGCCTTGTACCGACAAATGCAGACGCAGTTGCGGCTGATGTTTGACGGCATAAGCCATCATGCCGGGGTCGGCCAAAATGACGGCATCAACGCCGCTGTGCGCCGCACGGTCCACCGCGCGTTGCCACAGGTCGGCCTTGGCGGCTTGCGGGTAGGTGTTGAGCGCCACAAACACCTTGCGGTGGTGGTCATGCGCGTAGCGAATACCAGCCTCGATGGCGGCCTCGTCAAAGTTCAGGCCGGCAAAGTTGCGCGCGTTGGTGGCATCGCGAAAGCCCAGGTAGACACAATCAGCACCGTTGTCCACGGCGGCCTTCAGCGCGGGCAGGCTGCCAGCGGGGCAGACCAGTTCCATCATGGATGGGGTCTGGGTGGCGCTTGGCTTAACCAGGGAATCAGCAACAACAGAATTCATACGCACGAGCGCAGGCGTTCGCAAGCCACACGTTAAAAGTGAAGCCGCAGAGGCTATCCAAGTCGGCCGACTGCGTAAATGATGTAAGTCAATGTTTACCTAGTTTCAGCAAGACTTTTCCAAGAAAATTCTCTGGAGCGTGGATTTGTTGCTAGACTTCGCCCCTTGCGTGGGGGGGTAGCTCAGCTGGGAGAGCGCTGCGTTCGCAATGCAGAGGTCGGGAGTTCGATCCTCCTCCTCTCCACCACCCAACACAAGCCCGGACGCGCTCCGGGCTTTTTTCTGCCCCGAAACGCCCAATCCACGCGGGGTTTCCCGGGCGGTGCGAATTTCCGCTATCTCTCAAAGGCGCCAATTCCGCCTATGCACTGCGCAAATTGGTCAGCAATAACACCAACTCGGCGATGGCAGTAAATGGCTCTGGGTCGTCATAGGCGGAGGCCCTGGTTGCCAGCCGCTCTGCGCGCAGCGTGGCAATGTCCAAATGTTGCCGCGTTGTGGCGAACGTGCCTGCCGCACCCTTTTCATAGCCTGGGAAATACTGCTTCAGACGCTGTATCACTTCATCTCGATGCAGCGGTGCCTGAATGTCCTCATAGTGCAGAAGCAGCCACAGCTCGAAGCTCGGCACCGACGCGATGGCCTTGAAGATGACGGGCTGCTTGTTATCGTTCCTGAGTTTCCCATCAAGCGTCGCGGCGAGATTCAACGCATCGAAGTAGCTGACATGGTCGTCGCGGTCGAACACGGCATAGACCTGCTCGAAAGCACGGGGCTGGATGTGCTTACGCCGGTCGCCCTTCTCGAACAGTTCCCTGGCATATTCGACTACCTGGATCGATGACGTCCCCAGCTCGCTGGGCTGGACCTCAACGTTTGCCGTGTGTAGCCGATTGGCGGCGCGAATTTCCCTGAAGTAGTTAGGTTCCGTCTTGCTGCCTTCGGAAACGATCAGGATGCGGTCATAACTGGCGCGCCGATTCTGCTTGCGTTCAAGCTGCCTGCGCTGGCGCTCCCAAGGAGAGTTGTCGCGCGCCATCAGTGCCTCACCCCCAGGTCGGAGTGGAGGAAAGGCACGCCTCCGTAGCGGCCGATCAGGTAACCACGCTCCAAGGCCTCGTTTTTGCGCGGGCTGAATTCGGACAGAGCCACCAATTTGGACGCCTGCTCCTGATCTTTCTCGACAAACCAGACCTGGTCACGGCGAAACAGGTCTGGAGCGTCGAGCAGCGAGGTGTCGTGAGTGGTGAAGATCAGCTGTGCGCCACCAATATTGGCCTCGGGCCGATGGAACAGCCGCACCAGTTCGCGTACCAACAACGTATGCAGACTGGTATCGAGTTCATCGATGACCAGTGTCAGCCCCTTCCTCAGGATGTCAAGCACCGGCCCGGTTAGAAACAGCAAATTACGTGTGCCGTTGGACTCGTCCATCAGGTCGAACACGGCCCGGCCTTGTTCTGTGACGTGGGAGAAGCGCAACTGGTGTTCTTCCATTTCTTCGGCAAGCACCTCTGTCCTTCCGGCCACCAGGTCGAAATGGACTGCTTGCCCCGGCACTTTGCGCGTGACGACCTCGATGTCGGCAATACTGATATCGGCGGCGGTAAGGAAGTCACAAATCTGCTTGTGGCCTTCGACTTGCTTAAGCATCTGGATTGATACCTGCGGGCTGAGCTGGGCCTGCTCGTTGAAGATCACCAAGCCATTGGCAAACCAGTCGAACACGGGCCGCAGTGCTTCGCTATTGAGCTGCACCGCCATCGACAGGAATAGCGCATTCGGCCGGGTGGCGCTTTCCCAGAGGTTCTTGGGGCCCTTGAGGCCAGGGCCGAATTCGTACACGTCCTTGCCAGACTTGGCATCAAAAACACGTTCGAACCAGCGCTGTGGCTTGAATGCCTTGTAGACCAGCAAGTGCTCGCGCACGATGCGTTGCGGGGTCATGGCAAAGCCGTACTGGTAGCGCACACCGCCCACAATGAAAGTGACTTCGAACTCAGTCGGCTGACCGGTTGATTCGGTATCGAGCCGGAAGGGCTGCACAGCATAGATCTGGCCGGGCTGGATAATGGTGGCCGACTCCACCACCACGCCGCGCATGTACTGAAGTCCTTTAATGAGATTGGACTTGCCGCTGGCGTTGGCGCCGTAGAGGACGGCACTCCTCAGCAGATTGGGCGCAGCCTTGAGATTGGTGGCGAGCGCGTGCGTGTCCTGCAGGGTCTTGTCCTTGGACGCAACAAGGCTAAGCACCTGCTCGTCGCGCAAACTGCGGAAGTTCTTGATGCGGAACTCGACCAACATCGTATTCACCCTTGTTACGTAAAAATATTTGCTAATTATGCATGAGTAGCGCAATAAAGCAATTTATTTTTGTTAATTAGTCGATATTCTGATAAGATCGAAATCAACCATTGTCCTGCCAATCATGTTAAGCGCCTTCGGAGAACCAAATTCGTGCAGGATGCTCAACCCCCCGCATTGCAGTTAGAGAACGCCCGCCTGATCTCGCTGCTGGAATCCCACGGTATCGAATGGCGCCTGTCGTCCCCTCCCACCGCACCAGTTCCAAAACCCAAGCCCTCGCGGCTCTCGACTGGCGAAAAGATCGCTCTGTTCCGTCGCCTATTTCGGGGGCGAACCGATGTATATCCCGTCCGCTGGGAAAGCAAAATTACTGGCAAGACCGGCTACTCACCAACCTGCGCCAACGAATGGCGCTCCGGGGTCTGCGAAAAGCCTCGCATCAAATGTGGTGACTGCAGCAAGCGACTGCTGATACCGCTGTCGGATTCGGTGATCTATGACCACTTGGCCGGCGAGCACACGGTCGGGGTGTACCCCTTACTGGAGGATGACACCTGTTACTTCCTAGCAGTGGATTTCGACGAGGCCGAGTGGAGTGACGATGCGCGGGCATTCATTCAGTCCTGCGAAGAACTGGGTGTGCCGGCAGCCCTGGAGATTTCCCGATCAGGCAAGGGGGCGCACGTTTGGGTGTTCTTCGCCGGAAAGGTTTCGGCCCGCGATGCCCGTCGCCTCGGCACCGCCATCATCAGCCATACCTGCGCCCGCACCCGGCAACTGAAGCTCGAATCCTATGACCGGCTGTTCCCCAACCAGGATTCCTTGCCCAAAGGCGGATTCGGCAATCTGATCGCGCTGCCCTTGCAGAAATATCCGCGCGAGAACGGGTGCAGCGTATTCGTCGATGCCGATCTGCGCCCCTACCAGGATCAATGGGCATTTCTGTCAGGCATCCAGCCGCTGGCGGCACACGACGTTGAGCCCACCATCTTCAGGGCGACGGGCCATGCTCATCCGCTCGATGTGACGTTCATCGACGACGAGGACTTGAAGGAACCGTGGAAGCGATCAGCCGTCAAGAAACTGGCCGGTCCGATGCCGAAGTCGCTGACAGTCACACTCGCCAACCTCGTCTACTTCGAGAAAGCCCAACTACCTCAGGCACTGGCCAATCGGCTGATCCGCTTGGCCGCGTTCCAGAACCCGGAGTTCTACAAGAAACAGGCAATGCGCTTCTCGGTATGGGACGAGCCGCGCATCATCGGCTGCGCCGAGAACTATCCCAATCACATCGCGCTCCCGCGAGGCTGCCTCGATGCCGCTCGGGATCTGCTGCGGGACAACGGAATTGCCTGCGATTTGATTGATGAACAGTACGCCGGCGTGGCTTTGGAAGTCGGTTTCGCCGGCACTCTGCGGCCGGATCAGGAAGCAGCCGTGACGGCCATGCTCAAGCATGATGCCGGTGTGCTCTGCGCTCCGACTGCCTTTGGCAAGACAGTGAGTGCAGCGGCGATGATCGAGCGGCGGGGAGTCAATACGCTGGTTCTGGTGCATCGCACCGAATTGCTCAAGCAATGGCAGGAGCGCCTGCAATCCTTCTTGGGTGTTGACAAAGGCGTGGTCGGCACAATTGGCGGCGTCAAGGCCAAGCCCACCGGCAAGATCGACATTGCGGTGATGCAGTCTTTGTCGCGTCGGGGCGAGATCAATCCTGTCGTCGAGAACTACGGGCACGTCATCATCGATGAGTGCCACCACATTGGCGCAGCCTCATTCGACGCGATTCTGAAAGTGGTCAAGGCCAAATACGTGCTCGGCCTGACAGCAACCCCGATTCGCCGTGATGGGCAGCAGCCGATCATATTCATGCAATGCGGGCCGATCCGGTACACGGCGGCCAAGCCGGCCTGCGCGCCACACGATCTGATCGTGGAGCCGCGATCCATCTTCACGCGGATCGATTTGCCACCGGAGGCCGGAATCCAGGATGTTTTCAGGCATCTTGCAATCGATCAGGCACGGACCGACGCAATTGCCGTCGAAGTCCAGGATGCCTATCAGCAGGGCCGCAAGGTTCTCGTTCTGACTGAGCGCACGGAGCACCTCGACGCAATTCTGGCCGCCCTGGATGGGCAGTTGCCGGCGCCCTTCGTCCTACACGGCCGGATGTCGAAGAAGCAACGGGCCGCAATGATCACCGAGCTTGACGGACTACCACCCGAGGCGCCGCGCATCCTGATCGCGACCGGCAAGCTGGTCGGTGAGGGTTTCGACCATCCCGCCCTCGATACCTTGGTACTCGCGATGCCGATCTCGTGGAAGGGAACCCTGCAGCAATATGCCGGCCGCCTCCATCGTGAGCACGCCACCAAGACCGATGTGCGCATCATCGATTTCGTCGATACCGAGCACCCGGCGTTGCTACGGATGTGGGATAAGCGGCAGCGTGGATATCGGGCAATGGGCTACCGGGTTGTCGAACACACGCAGGAAGCCGGAGACTTGCTCACTGGCACCAATAGCGCGTAGTTCGGTAGTAAACTGTCCGCCACCACCCAACACAAGCCCGGACGCGCTCCGGGCTTTTTTCTGCCCCGAAACGCCCAATCCACGCGGGGTTTCCCGGGCGGTGCGAATTCCAGCCACCTCCCAAAGGCGCCAAATTCGCCCCGTCCGGCACCCGAAATCCTCTCTTTTCTCTGTTTTGCGAAGGTCGTCCTTCGGCTGACCGCTTGGTCGGGGGCTGCCTCAAGTGCTTCCTCTATGTTCCAGCTTGGCGTTCATCGCGGGCTCCGGGTTTTGAGTGACGACGCCACTACCACCATGAACGCACTGTTCGATCAGGAAGCCAAGCTATTCCTGTCTGACGAGTGCAAAGAATCAGCCAAGAAATTGCACTATCTTGACAATTAAGTATATTTTGTTAATGTATGGTTGTACTAAATATCGATTTCTGTTAGATTAACGCCATGAAAGTGACGAAAGAAGAACTTGTCGCCGTGCTGTCCCAGTTCAATCCCTGGTGGCGTGACGAAGCCATTGCTGACCTGCCTATGTGGCAGCGTGGTGCCTTTCACGAATTGCACGGATGGCTGACTACTCCCCCTGCGCCGCGTGCTGTTCTGCTTTCCGGTGCCAGGCAAATCGGCAAGACCACACTCATGTTGCAGGCTGCAGATGTGCTATTGCGAGATGGTGTGCCACCGGCCAACATTCTTTATGCCACCTTCGACCACCCCATCCTCAAGCTCGCCGGCATCGATGCCGTGCTCGAAGCTTGGCGCGAGCGCGAACCCAAGGCAGATGGGCCTGAGTATCTGTTTCTCGACGAGTCCCAGTTCATCCGCGACTGGGGCACCTGGGTCAAGCATCAGGTGGATTTCCGCAAAGAGCGACGCATCGCCTTCACCGGCTCGGCCATGCCGTTGGTCGAGGTCGGTCAGGAGTCCGGTGTGGGCCGCTGGCATACCATCCGCCTGACCACACTCTCGTTCTACGAATATCTCCAGATCAAGAAACTGTCGCTGCCAGCACTGCCCCGCCTCAAGTCCTTGCGCGATCTGTTCGACTGGCCACAGTCAGATTTTTATCGCGTTACGGAGGCGGCAGCACCCTACGTCGGGCATTTTCATGAATACCTGGTGCGCAGCGGTTTTCCACAGACAGCCCAAGTAGAAAGCATCACCCAGGCCCAACGTCTGCTGCGCGAGGACATCATCGACAAGGTGCTCAAGCGCGACATGACCGCGCTGTTTGGTGTGCGCCGCGTGCTGGACTTGGAGCACACCTTCCTCTACCTGTGCATGCACGACGGCGGGTTGCTCGACATGGTCGACCTCTGCGCCAACTTGGAGGTGAAGCGACCCACTGCGCAAAACTTCATTGAGTTACTGGAAGCGACGCACCTTATCTATCGCCTACCGCCGTTCGGCTACGGTAAGGATGTACTGCGCGCCCGCTTCAAAATTTATCTGACCGATGCGGCCATCGCCCCGGCCGTCATGCTCAAGGGCAAGGCGATTCTCGAAGATTCCACCGCACTCGGTGTGGCAACTGAGGCTGCTGTGTTCAAACATCTGTTTGCGCGCTACTACGCACAGAACGTGCGCTTCACCTACCGGCGCAGCAAGAAAGATCGCGAGGTCGACCTTGTGGCAGAGGTCGGCGGGCAGATCATCCCCTTCGAGGTGAAATACCGCGCCCAGCACACTGGCCTGCGCGACCTCAAGGGCTTGCTCGAACTCTGCCAGCAAAAGGGCATTGATCGCGGCTACGTGGTCACAAAATCGCTGAACGACTTCGGTGTGATTGCCGATCTTCCCGACACTACCACTCGAATCTTGCGCATCCCGGCACCGCTGCTGTGCTATTGGATGGGCGAGTCGGAACTGACACCGGAACAATAGTAAGACTGACCCAGCGCGGGGGCGCACCATACATCGGTACCTGGATCAATATTGACGCGGCATCAACACGTCTGGATGTGAAATTTGCGCTATTTTTCAACATCGCAAACTGCGGCATACATACCCGAAATTGCCATATGTCACGCGGTTCCAGACTTCTCTGCCCAGCCACTGGCTCCATCGCTATGGTTTTGAGCCGGTGCTGCTGGAGACCTTCGTCGAATATGAACGACACAAAGGCACCTGTTATAAGGCCGCAAATTGGATCAACATCGGGCGCACCG
>Ga0172371_10006075_pt1 | contig 17696 bp, 20 predicted proteins | sample Lak12m_FD_114543 | JGI IMG/M metagenome (GOLD analysis project Ga0172371, IMG submission 114543) | Freshwater microbial communities from Kabuno Bay, South-Kivu, Congo - kab_022012_12m | ecosystem: Environmental > Aquatic > Freshwater > Lake | place: Democratic Republic of the Congo: South-Kivu...
AATTTCTTCAGCCCTTCTCGGACTCATTTTGGGACTCACTGCCTGGGTCATTCTCAACAAGATCAACCCGGATCTCGTGAGTATGCGGGCGATCACGAAGATACAGGGAACAAGTACGGGCACTGGGACTGGGACTGGCACAGGCACGACAGGCGGCGCAGGATGGTAAAATTCGGCTAGCCTTAAATTGAATGAAAAACAAAAAGAAAATTGAAAGAATTTTCCTGGCCGCTCTCGTCTTGCTGACATTTTTTTCTTTTTTTCACCCAGCAAACGCCGCCGACTACACAAACCAGGAAAAAATACCGGGAGCCGCGGTGACTTCCGATTTTATCCAGTATCTCAAAGACGTCATCAATTTCGGATTTGCGATCATCGGCATATTGGCTCTCTTCATGCTCATCATCGGCGCTTATCAATATCTGATGGCCGCCGGATCAGGCAATGCCTCAGGCGCGAAAGAAACAATTTCTTCAGCCCTTCTCGGACTCATTTTGGGACTCACTGCCTGGGTCATTCTCAACAAGATCAACCCGGATCTCGTGAGTATGCGGGCGATCACGAAGATAACAGGAACAAGTAATTCAACGTGGAGTGGAACAGACAATTCACTCGCCTATAGCGGAGGCGCAATTGCCGTTAGCGGAACAACAAAAGAAAAAATTGCCGCGTATCAATCAGTTATCTCCGCTGCTTCTCAAGCGAATGACGTTGATGAGAGTGTCATAAAGGCGGTTATCGACGTTGAGAGCGGCGGGAACCCTTACGCAAAAAATTCGAATTCCAGCGCTTCAGGGTTGATGCAGTTGACTACAGCAGCCGCCAAGGACGCCGGAGTCTCCAATGTTTTCGATGGGAGCGATAATATCCAAGGAGGAACAAAGTATTTAGCCAGTATGATTGAAAAAACAGGAAGCGTGGAAAACGGAGTAGCTGCTTACTATACGGGCTTGGGGAATTTCAATAAAGCCGGCAGTTGGCAAAATTGCAGCTCTGATACCGTAGCTTACGTCAATAAAGTAATGGGGAAAACTCAGTCGTACTAAACAAAATGAAAAATCATCAACTATTGATTATCCTTCAACTTATTAACTCCAACAAATGATCAAAAAATTAAAAATAATCATTATAATCGTCTTCATTTTATTAGTCGCGGTTTCAGCCATGACATTCTGGTTTCTAAACAGAAGACAAAAAGCAGTGTCGCCACAAAACGACGCTCCGTCCTCCCAATCTCAACTTCCCGCCTCACAACCTGCCAGCACGAACACGAACCAAACCACTGAAATCACTGAAAAACAGCCAGCAACTCCTTTTGTTTCCGGAGAAAAAACGGACAATCCGGACATATTGAAAAAATACGGAATGTATGCCTTTGAAACACTGAAAAAATATCCCGGGCTGGTCCATGATATAAGAATCGTCGACCCCGGCTTCAATCCGGATCAGATGGAGACTTCTTTCCCTTCACATGTCTATCACCTAAACAACGGAAAAGACTATTTGGCGCTCGGCGGATGCACGGCTCACAACTGTGGAGGAACCGTCGTGATCATCCTTTGCAACGTGACTGACAAGCTGGTTTATATAGGGAGAGAAAACGCGGCGCAGTCCAGCCTGGACTTCACGGGCAACCCGAGCCAGGAAGAAAAAAACACCATGCTCAATTTTTATCTGCAGGAATAATTTTTTTCAATGAACAAAAAAATATTCGCAATTTCAACGCTTGTTCTCATCCTCCTCGTTGGAGCGATTTTTGTGTACAATTTCGCTTTCAAAAAACCATCGACGCAAACTACCGCGCCGAAGACAACCGATGAGGGAAAGACCAGCGCTACCCCCGCAAAAACTCAAGACACGGCAAAAAATGCGAGCGATTCAATCACCGCTATCTCCGACGGCTCTGTTTTCGGCGCCACGCTCGCCCCGGACGGAAGCACGCTTTACTATTTCACCGGTGACAACGGACAACTCAATCAAATTGATTTCGACGGCAAGCTGGAAAAAGTCATCTCGACCGAAGAATTCCAGAGCCTCCAACAAGTTCTTTGGAACAAGCCAAGAAACAAAGTTGTCCTCAAACGGTCAGATGGTCCAATGAAATCAAAGTTGCTTTTGCTTGATATCTCCCAAAAAACCGTCACGCCGATCAAAAACAACGTCGATTCCATCGCCTGGTCGGGATTGGGAGACAAGATTATCTATAAATACTTTGACACGAAAACGAAGAAGCGCACTATTGAGATTTCTGATCCGGACGGAAAAAATTGGCGAAAGATCGCGGATATCGAATTTTTTGGGCTTTCGATCAGCCCGGTTCCCGGATCATCGGATATCTCTTTTTGGCCGTCTCCCGATGCCTATACGGCATCTGCGGCAAGTTTGATAAATTTCAGCGGTGCAAACAAGAGAGAAATTTTGAAGGACCGCTTCGGAGCCGACATTCTTTGGTCGCCGGACGGCAAAATGGCCGCCGTGAGCTATACCGACCAGAGAGGCGGCAAGAAAACTGATCTGGCTCTTATGAATTCAGACGGCGGACAATTTCATTCTCTCAGTTTTCCAACTTTCGTGAAAAAATGCGTCTGGTCGGCCGATTCAAAATTTCTTTTTTGCGCCATGCCCGGAAACATCTCCGAAACGGCAATCCTTCCCAATGACTGGCAGGAAGGGAAGATCGAGACTGCCGACACTTTTTGGAAACTCGAAATTGCCACCGGGAAAAAAGACCGACTTGTTGAAGCCGATAAAATAAAAGACTCCTTTGACGTGCTCAATCCCTTCCTTTCTCAAGACGAAAAAACCCTGTTCTTCACGAACAAGGCGGATGGGAAACTTTATAAACTAGGAATCTAAATTTGCTTCTCTCTGGGAAGGTAGGCATTCGCCGCAATCACCATCCAAAACACGACCGCCAGATCGTTTCGCCAGTAGGTCGTATCGATCAGTCCGTGAATGAGGACATAGGTCATTATTCCGAGAAATAAAATTCCCAGATCGCGGTTCAATGTCCATCGGACCGCTTTTTTGTTGTCGCGGAGAAAGTAAATAAGCAAAATGATGAAACCAATCAAGCCGACAAATCCCGATTCGAGCCAAAAGGCGAGGAAAACATTGTGCGGATGGGGCGCCGACCACTCGAGATAGGACGAAAAGTATTTTTGGTATTCCAAATATTTTTCCTGAAAATTTCCCGGTCCGATTCCGAAAAGGGGATTGTTTTGGATCATTAATCCGGCTGATTTCCAGATCGTGAGGCGCGACGCGAACGACGAGCGTTCGCCCGAATTGGCTATGCTTTTATATTTATAAATACTAGCCAAACCAAGAAGAATTGCGAGGATCAGGATCGAAATTACCAGATATTTTTTTTGTGAAATATTCCTATATTTAAGCCAAAATATGACGAGTATCGCCGCTGCAATCGCAAACCAGGCACCATATGAAAAAGTAAAAAGTAAATTCAATGCTATAAGTGCTACGCCAACAGCTCGGCTCATCAACCAAGGTTCGACCTTTCCCTTTCTCGAGCAAAGCTCTCGAAATTCCTCAAGGTCAAACCTTAATATTCCGATTAAAAAGGGGACAGCGAGAAACATCGCCAGCTGATTCGGCGAATCCCAGAAAATTTTGAGGCGATTGTCATAAGTCAAAACTCCCAAAAATTCATAGACAATCCCGATTGCAGAAACCGCCACACCGGAAAAAAAGAGGGCGAGCAGAGATTTCCTCAAAAGGATTTCTTCCCTTTTGAGAGTATCATAAAAAATAATCGCAAAAATTAGAGGGACAACAAACCAGCCCTTGATCGCGCCAAAGCCGGAATAATAATTGCCGTTGGCGATGACGGAGAGAACGAGGCCGATGAGAATCAGTGAAACGGATATTGTGAATGATGTATTATGTATTATGTATTTTTTCTGTTTATTGAAGATCCAAACCAAAAATAACGCCGCGATTAATAATTCAAGAACATTGAAAGACAGCCAGCCAAACTTTATTCTTATCAAATAAGCCGGCAGGAGAAATAGGATTATCAAAATTAGGCGAGTTTGAAAGTTAGACATAGTTTTTCTGTGTCATCCCGAGCGCCTGCCTGCCGGCGAGGCAGGAAGTCGAGGGATCTGCGTTCGTTAACTAACGGCCAGCCGCTTGCTTCGGCGCCTAGGTTCCTCCGCTCCCCGCCGAGGCGGGTCGGTCGGAATGACAAAGGGATTCAGCCCTAGCGCAACAATCACCAACAACAGCGTCAGCACTTGCGGCGAATATAGAGCCGTATCAAAAATTGAGTGGACTAAAAACGCGACAAGTCCCGCAGCGAGTCCCAGATTCAGCATATTGTTGTTCTTGATATTTCGCCAAACAGAGACAACAATTAAAAACAGAAATACCATCGCGTTCAAGATTCCGGTTTCGGCCGCGATATCAAGAAACAGATTGTGCGCATAGATCGAAGACCGCTCGGCCCCGCCCAGGCGGGGGTCAACCGTGCGGGCATAATTGCCAAGCCCCACACCGCCCAGCGGATAGTCCTGGACCATTCCCGCCGCTTGTGTCCAATTTTTGTAGCGCTCGGCATTCGATCCTTCTTTCATATTGAAAGAAGAGGCCAGTCTTTGGGTGATGATATTTGAATTGAAAATAAATATCAAAATGAAAATCACCGCGATCGCGACAATTGCTTTGCCGAGCACGCCTGAACACTTGAGAAAAACAGCCGCAAAAAACAAGCCACCCGCCAGGAGCCCGAGATAGGCGCCTCTTGAAAAAGACAGGCCGACTGCCACGATCATCAGGACGACGGCCGCCCCGGTCCAGACTCTCGACGCTATCTTCTTTTGCGAGAAGACATATCCCAAGCCAACGAACAGACAAAGATTCACAAAAAACGCGAAGTTGTGCGGATCGGGGAAAAGCCCGAAAGCGCGAAGGCGCGTCTCTCCGCCAATATTGACAAGCCAGCTCGAATTGGCCGCCACAATCTTTCCAAATGAGTTTCCCAAAAAATATGGCGCGAGACTTTCCCAGATTTTTACTGATCTGTCGATGCCAATTATGAAAGAAAAGATAAATTGAAAAAGTCCGACGGTCGCTGCGAGCGTTCCGCCTAAAATAACCGCCGCCAGCGCGCGCTTCCGCCATTTTTCTTCTTCCACCCGCATCGCTACGCGAAGCGTTGCGGACGGGCGAAACATATCGGCCGCCACAAAAAAAACAGGGATGATTGTGAAAAAATAGAGGAGCTTGCGGAAGCCAGCGCCTGCGTCCCTCCCGAGGAACAGCGAAAGAGCGGATAAAAAAAGAAAAGAGATCACCAGCCACATTTCCGCCTTGTTCGGGATCCACAATTTTCTCCGAGCCAAACTCCGCACCAGCCACAACAAAAAGAGAATTGGAATTAGCACCCTCGTCGTGACCAGATCGAAATTGTCGCCGATGTTCAAAGCGAACTGGAGGGGAAGAAAGACTGTTATGATTAACAAAAAATAATTAAGCATACTTGTCGCACCCGGAAGCTAAAGGATAAAAATTTTCTTGAAAATTTTTATCCTTTAGCGACCAAGCCACACATTTTTAACATAATATGGAAGCCGCAATAATTTCATAAGACCAGTTCCGGCCCATCCAAAATGTTTTCGTGTATAATAATCCTGTGAAGCGTAGTAATGTTTTTTCTTTTCCCGCTCGCTCGAAAAACTTTTGCCGCTCTCATGGAAAATACGCGCTTTCGGATTGACCACGATGAGCATTCCCTGCTTTTTCGCCCGGAGACACAAATCCACATCCTCAAAATACATAAAAAAGTTCTCATCAAACCCTCCCATTTTTTCAAAAACACTTCTCCGCACCAGCATTGCTCCTCCGCTCACCCAATCGGTCTCAAAAATTTCGCCATCGGCGGGATAAGAATATTTTTTTTGCGAAAAAATCTTTCCCCCAATCGTGGAGAGGGGAGTCCGCCGGGTTCCGAAGCAGTCTGACTCGATCTTTCCCGCCAAATCAACCAAAAGCGGCCCAGTGATGCCGACCCGTTGGTCTTCAAACACGTCCAAGAGCGCTTGCAAGGCGCCCGGAAGAACTCTGGTATCAGGATTGAGGAAAAGAACAACATCGCCTTGCGAAGCGCCGAAGCCGGCATTGTGCGCCTTTCCAAAACCGACGTTTTCCCCAATTTCATGGGTCTTGAGGCCGATTCTGCCTTTCATCTTTCGCGCAATTTCTTCCAAGGGCGCTGTTTCATTGTTCACCAATAAAATATCTGTTTCGACGCCAACGGGCAGATTTTCACTTATCGAAAAAAGGCACCTCTCAAGGCAGTGCCGGCTTCTAAAATTCACAATTTGAATCGTAAGTTTCATCCCCGCACCAATTTTAGATTCAGCAGGCATATTATTTCAATTCTTTTTTTGAATTTAAATGTAAATTGGTGCGGGGGTGAATTACGCAATAGGTTCAAACTCCGTCGGCTCACCGCTTTTTTTGCTGAAAAGACTCTCCACTTCTTCAAAGCTCACCACCTTGAAAAGCCAAAGCAACAAAACATAGGTGAAAACCCCGGCCGCCGCGAGAAGGGCAAAGTTGAAAGACTGAAAATAGTGAAAAACCAAGGCCATTCCCGCGCCCGAAACAAGAATTGGAAACATCTTCGCGAAAGATGGAAGATACTTGAGATTTTTCCAGGCGATGAAGCAAGAAAGCAGAACCACCAGTCCCTCCGTGAGGCTCGAAGTGACTGCCGCGCCAATATAGGAATAGTGGGGGATTAGAATGAGATTCAGCGACACATTGAAAACCGCGCAAAAAAGCAAAATGCCCATCAGTTTTTTTTGAAGGCTTCCGGCAATGATCACATTGGTGAAAAAATTTCCAAAAAAGATGAACACCATTGCCGCCGCCAGAAGTCGCAAGACCGGCACCGCCTCCATGAACCCCAGTCCGCCGATGAGCCGAATGATTCCGGGCGCCAGAAAAACCGTACCGATAAAAAGGGGAACCGTGAACACGAGAAAGACCTTGAAAGTTTTGTCAGCAACCAATTCGAATTTTTTTCGCTCATGAAAAATATACCGCGACATGATAGGCATCACCAACCCCACGAACATCGCCGGGAAAAAAGAAATGTTTTCGAGTACTTTATAGGCCGCGTTGTATATCCCGACATCGGCGCTGGTTTTGAGAACAGAAAGAAGGATTGTGTCGAGTTTGAAGTAGGCGAAAACGATGATGGCTGAAATCCCCACCGGATAGGATTCTTTGAGAAATTTTTTCCAGACCGGGAAATCGAAGGCCGGCCGGAATTTGATATAGCGCCGCGACCAGATAAAGACGATCAGGAAGCTCACGACCATGTTGATGAGAAGCGTCCAGATGACCGCCAGAAAACCCCAATCGAATTTCACCGCGAGCACTATCACCGCCACCTGAACAATCTTGCCCACGAATTCGCCGATCGCCACCTTGTCCATAGCCAGCCTTTTTTGGAAAAGGCCGATGAGAACCGAATATCCGGAAGAAAAAACGTAGGCGAAAGCCGAGATAACGATCCCCATTTTGACTGCGGAGGAATAAGGGAGAAAATACGCGAGAAAAAGAGAAATAACAACAATGAATAGCGCTGAAGCTACTCGGATCGAAAAAACATTTCCGAGAATTTCCTCTTCGTCGCTTCCCGGCCGGGAAATTTCTCTCGTTGAAATTGCATAAAGACCCAAATCCCCGATCGCTCCAAAGAAAAAGAAAAAAGCAAGAATGGTTGAATAGTCCCCAAAGCCATCTTTTCCCAAATAGCGGGTGATGAACCCGATCCCGATCAGCGCAAGCACTGTCCCGGCCATCTTGGCCGTGGCGGAAAAAACTACATTATAAGCGATTTTTCGGGGCGTAGACACAATAAGAAGTTCAAAACTAAAGGTGAAAAGCGCAAAACTTTTTAGGCCTCCTTGTCGTCAATTTTCTCAAGTTCTCCGACGGGCCGAATCACCACTTTTCTATCTTCTCCTTCACCAATGCTCTCAGTTTTGACGTTTTCGTTTCCAGCAAGCTCCACATGCACCAACCTCCGCTCATAGGCGCTCATCGGTCGCAAGACTACCGGTTTTTTGTCCCGAATGACTTGCTTGGCTGATTCGATTGCCAATTCCGAGAGTGAGTCGGTCTTGGCTTGGAGATAGTGATTCACGTCCGCCAGAAACCGAAACCTTTCTTCCGTTTGGCGGCGGACCAAAAGACGCAGCGTGTGCTGCAAGGCCGCAAGTGTCACGCCATATTGCCCGATCAAAAGATTTGATTCCGGCGTTTCGATGTTGATGACAAAATTCTCCCCCTCCACGTCACTTTTGCTCGCGATGCTTATTTCAAAATTTTCAAAAGTCATTTTTTGAAGAACCTCGGCCGTGATTTTTTTGAGCAAGGCTTCTTTTTCTTGGCTATCCATAGTATTTATATGTTCAACTGGTTATTTTTTCTTTCTCCGTTTCGCGCCCCATCACCAAATATTGCTGACCGATCATAAAAAGGGTCATCACTAGCCAATAGAGAGGCAGCCCGGCCGGAAATTTCGCTCCGATAAAAAGGGTGAGGAGCGGGCCGAGATAGAGCATCTGCTTGTTCATTGTCTGCGCAAAGTCACCCTTGCCGCTTGAGGGCGCGGATTTCATCGTCCCCATCATCATTTTTGTCTGGATGAACTGAGCCGCCGCCGTGAGCACTGCCAAAACGATGCTGGGCTTGGCGAGGTCCAATATCCCCAGGAAGCTCGTTCCGATCTTGGCAGGACAGGCGACAAAAGCATAAAGATCTTTGCACTCGGAAAAGTTTATGCCGGCAACCAAGGCCCGATAGAGCGCGATGATAAAAACAATTTGGATAACCAGCGGCAAACAGCCCGACGCCGGATTCACTTTTTTTTCTTTGTACAAATTCATTAGCTCCTTGCCCTGTTTTTCTTTGTCGCCCTTGTATTTGTCCTGCACTTTTTTTATCTCCGGCTGCAGATCCTGCATTTTTTTCTGCGACTCGATCTGTTTTTTGGCAAGGGGATAGAGGATCAGCCGGATAACGATTGTGAGTAAAATAATGGCTACTCCCAAGTCATGCCCGGGGACAACATTATAGAGAAAGATCAGCGCGTTATAGATCGGTTGATATATGATGGAGTGAAACAATTGGGTCATAATATTTTGGCTTTCTTAAGCAAATTTTCGGTCTTTTCTCGAACCAAATCCAGACTCAGCTTTTCTTTTGGAATCTTCGGACTGATGAAAAAAATGACGTGCCATCCGGGCTGGATTTCTTTGATTTTTGCCCGCACAGCTTCACGCATCCAGCGCTTGGCTTTATTTCTCTCGACCGCTTTTTTGGAATATTTGAGGCTCGCCACGAAACCGAATTTGGTCGGCTCGCCGGCTTCTCCTTCGGCCACCTTCATCATCAGCGCGTCATTTGAAAAAGTTTTTCCCGCTCGAAAGAGGTCATCGAAGATCTTTTTGCCTTTGAGGCGGTGATGGGCGGGGAGCATATTGAAAAACTAAACGGACAACTTTTTGCGGCCTTTGCGGCGGCGGCGCTTCAGCACTTCCTGCCCGTCGCCCGTGCTCATGCGCTTGCGAAATCCGTGCCGCGTCGCTCTTCTTTTTTTCTTCGGCTGATATGTTCTTTTTGGCATAATTTTAGCAATAAATCTCTTAACTTGCCCTGTTAAATGCCGCGAAACGGCAACCCCGCCAAGCGGGGTTATTTAACAGGGTGAAACTTCTCTGATTGTATCAGCTTTGGTCAAAACGGTCAATTTTCTGTTCGTTTTGCGACCTACGTTTGCTGGGATGAGTAACTCATAGTTTTTGAAGCCAACCAACTTGGCTCACTTGCCCTCTTTTTCAAAATCTTTTATGCTGTCAACAGGTTATCCCCAGAGCTATCAACATCGCCAAGCCAGCCGATTTTTGGCTTGTGATATAATAGATCCACTTATGGCAAATACAGAAAAAATGACAAATGATGACATCTGGCAGGCGGTTTTGGGTGAAGTTGAGCTAGCAGTTTCGCCCGCCAATTTTGTCACTTGGTTCAAAAACACTTCCATCCTTTCCGTTGAAGATGGATGCGTGAACATTCGCGTCCCGAACGGGTTTGCCAAAGAATGGCTCGAAAACAAATACAACCGGTATATCATCACCGCTCTTCGCAATTTCATCGAGGACGTGCGGGAAATTTCCTGTTCGGTTGCCGCCAGCCCGGAAATCCCGCCCAAAAAAGAGCTTGACTCGGCTGTCCCGGCCTCCGCGCAGGTTCCCAATTTGGGGAAAATAAGCCACGAAAGCTTGAGCCTGCGCGCCAATCTCAACCCGCGCTATATTTTCGACAATTTTGTCGTCGGCGCGAACAATGAACTGGCCCACGCCGCCTGCGAAGCCGTCGCCAAATCTCCCGGCAGCGCTTACAACCCTCTTTTCATTTATGGCGGAGTGGGGCTCGGGAAGACCCACCTCCTCCAATCCGTCGGAAATACCCTCCTTGAGCGCAATCCGGACACAAAAATCATCTATGCCACAGCTGAATATTTCACCAACCAATATGTCGATATGGTGAAAAACAACCAGGCTCACGAGTTCAAGCGCGCCTATATCAATGCCGACCTTCTCCTCATCGACGATATCCAGTTTATCGGCGGGAAAGAAAAGACTCAGGAAGAATTTTTTCACGTTTTCAATACCCTCCATCAAACCAACAAACAAATCGTTCTCACGAGTGATCGGCCGCCCAAGGCTATTGCCATGCTTGAAGACCGTTTGCGCTCCCGCTTTGAGGGTGGAATGATCGCTGATGTGTCCCGGCCCGATATCGAAACCCGCATCGCCATTTTGCAATACAAACTGTCCGACAAAAAAACCCAGATCGAGATCGACAATGAAGTTTTGAGTTATATCGCCACCAACATCCAGCATAATATCCGCGAACTGGAAGGCGCGCTCAACCGCGTCATTGCCGCTTGCGAGCTGAGCCGCTCCGAGCCGAATCTCACCAACGTGAAAAAGATCCTCGGAGACATCATCCACTCCGGAAAAAAGAAGGGTGTCACTTTCAAGCAGATCATCGAGGGCGTGGCGGAATACTATGACGTTGCGACCCAGGACCTCGTGAACCGCTGCCGGCGCCGCGATATTGTGCGTCCCCGCCAGATCGCCATGTTTTTGATGCGAGCCGAACTTCAGGCCTCCTATCCCGGGATTGGAGAACAGCTTGGCGGACGCGATCACACGACCGCCATGCACGCCTATGAAAAAATTTCCAAAGAGATCGAGCAGGATGAGGAACTCGAGCAGGAACTCAACACAATTAAAAGCAAGATCTACGCCGTATAAGCTCGGCACAAGTTGTGCCTAACTTATCCATAAGCCGCCTTGAAATATATAGCCAGCCGGTGGACAACATTTGGATAAAAAAATGAAATGAAAAAAATATTTTCTTTTCCCGTCTCCTTCCACCCTTATTCATCCCCCCATACACAACTTTGAAAAACAAATTGATCAATAAATACATAACTCAAACTCACTTATCCCCAGAAATTAAAAACCCAATAATAACAACGATTTAAAATAAATAATTAAATTAATAATATAACCATGAAAGCGCTTTGCACTACAGAGAATTTAAAAAGAGGAATTCTTATAGCGGAAAAAATAATTGGAAAAAATCTTACCCTGCCAATTCTTTCAAATATTCTTTTGGAAGCGGAAAAGGGCGGGCTCAAGATCTCCGCGACCAATTTGGAGATCGGGCTTATTGCAAAAGTGCGGGCGAAGATTGAAAAAGAGGGAAAGATCGCGGTTCCCGGAAGGATAATCGGCGGGATATTATCTCAACTGGATGATGAAAGCCAGATTTCCCTGGAAGAAAAAAATAGTACGCTTAAGATGATATATAGTGGGAATTCGGCGGCGATCAAGGGAATGGACGCGAAGGATTTTCCGATCATTCCAAAACCGGAATCAAAATTTCTTTTTGAAATGAGTGCGGCTGAGCTGCAAAAAAAGGCGGGAAATATTGTCGCAACGGCCGCGACGTCAGACACGCGGCAAGAACTCACGGGAGCCCATTTTGAATTTGGAGAAACAAAAATAACCTTGGCGGCAACCGACAGCTTCCGGCTTTCAGAGGCGGTCATCAAGCTCGACAAAGCGAAAGTCACCGAAGATTACAAAAAATATATCGCCAAAAATAAAGCGGTGATTGTACCGGCTCGCACGCTCCTGGAAGTCATTCGGGCGGTTTCCACTGAAGATGAAAATATGAAAGTCTATCTCGCCGAAAACCAAATCTTCTTTGAGACGGCGGATGTGCTTTTCGTTTCGCGGCTCATTGACGGAAAATATCCAGAGTACAAACAAGTTGTTCCTAAAGAATTTTCGCTGAATGTAATTGCGAAAAAAGACGATCTTTTGAAAGCGGCGCGCCTCGCCGGAGTTTTTTCCGATTCCAAAAGCCGGGAAGTGCGGCTCAAGATCGAAGGCGACAAGGGGAAAATCGCTGTTTTCGCGGAGTCCGTTGAATCCGGAGAGGGGTCTTGGAATATTAATTGCCAAGTTGATGCGAAAAGCACTTTGGAAGTCGCCTTCAACAACCGCTTTCTCCTGGACGGGCTCAATTCCATTTCCACGGAAGATATATATATCGGCGCGAACGATTCCTTTGGCCCGGTGATGCTGCGCGAAGTGGTGGATGGAAAACCACAGCCCGACTATTTCCATATCATAATGCCAATTCGGAGCTAATAAATATTTAATTATTAACCAACAATTGCTATGGCGGATCAAGAAGTGGGGAAAGTGATCCATTATTTTGGGAAAGCGATGGTGGCGGTCGTACGTCTTTCAGGCAAGCTCGCGGTCGGGGATGTGATCAAGGTCGTGAAAGGTGAGAATGAGTTCGCGATGAAGATTACCTCGATGCAGGTTGACCATGATCCGGTGGAAAAAGGAAAGAAGGGCGACGAGGTGGCGATCAAGGTGGATGAGGCCACCAAAGAAGGGGCGTTGGTCTTCAGGGCGGAGGAATAGGCGGCGCGGAAAACTTTGATTATTTCTCGCTGAACAGGCGAGTAAGTTGTCGATTGGAAAAGATTTATGAAAAAGCAAATTGTTGTTATTCATGGCGGAGATTCATTCGAGACCCGGGAAAAATTTTTGGACGCGCTCAAAAACTGGGAAGTGACGCGCGAATCTTTTTTGCCAAAGCACGACTGGAAAGGCAATTTACAAAAAGATCTTGGAGAAAAGTATGAAGTTCTTTCGCCGCGTATGCCCAACAAGCAAAACGCGAAGTATGACGAGTGGAAAATTTGGCTTGAGCGCTTGCTTCCATTCGTCGAAAACGGCGTCATTTTGATCGGCCACTCGATGGGCGGACTGTTTCTGACAAAATATCTTTCCGAAAATACCTTTTCCAAGAAAATCGGCGCTCTTTTCCTGGTCGCGTCTCCGTACGACCTCGGAGGAAAGGTTCGAGAATTTCGTCTCGCGAGTGGTTTGCAAGAAGTATGGGGTCAATGCCAGAATATCCATATATTTCAAAGCGAAGACGATCCGCTTGTCGCGATGGCCGAGGCCAAGAAATATCAAGAAGCCTGGCCAGGAGCAAAGATGCACATTTTCACCGATCGCGGGCATTTCAACCAGGAAACTTTTCCGGAGCTGGTCGAGGAAATCAAAAAATTGAGTCAAAATTGAAAAGGAGGAAGCCGAATGGCTGCCGAAGAGATCAAGCAGAGGGGTCGAAAGCTCTCGGACATCATCAAGGCATATGAAGATAAGTTGCTTCTGGTTGTCTTTTATGCTCGGTGGTGCAAGCCGTGCCGAAGGCTGATTGAGCTGGTGTTGCCAGCCGTCAGGAAAGGGTCAGGGGAGGGAGTAGTGATCTGCCCTGCCGATGTTCTAAAGAGGCTGAACGATGATGCCTCCCGGAAACATGGAGTCAGCAATGTTCCCGTTACGGTGCTCTTTAGGGGAGGAATGGAAATCTGCCGGATTCCCGGCTTTGTTGAAGCGGAAGAGCTCCTTCATAGGATCAAGGGTTATCAAAGAAAGGAGGCCAGCCTCTAATCGCCAGAGACAAGTTTCTCTGGCGTTTTTCTTGAAAAATAACGGGTTTTGGCGTAGGATGAAGGTATAATCAGGGGTATAGGAACAAACAGAAGGTCATCGTGGCCATTCTCAAGCGCCTGGCGGAGGTGATCGAGAAAGAAACGGCTAAAAAATAGTCTCATGTTGCGCAACTTGCTATGTAATTCCGGCGGGGCAAGAAACAAACACAATTTTGCCTAATCAACAAAAATATGCCAAACATTGCAGAAAATTTTGAAAGAAGGACGCCGGATAGACCGGAACGACCGAAAAATTATACAGAGAAGCTCAAAGGGCTGCTCGGAAATATTTCCGAGCAGACGAACCGGGAAATTGAGCGAAAATACGGACTTTATAGCTTTTTGAACGATGACTGCACGATTTCCATGGAAGGATATGCGGACAGCTGGGGCGGGATATACGGCGAAGAGGAAATTCAGGCGCACAAAGATGAAATCATCAAGAGGGAGGTGGGGTTCAGCGGAGCAAACAATCCGAACACTCAAGACTTTTATCGCACGGAATATGGCATTCAGGATCAGGAAGGCATCCTCAAGCGACGAAGGGAGGACAAAGAAAAAAGTAAAAGTGGCCAGATGGAGATGGGGACCACGGCGCTGCTTGTCAAAATCCTTGGTGGTGATTTCTTCGTGTTTCGCTCCGCGACATACGATGACTACAACGGAGTCGACAACATCATTGTGAACAAGCGAACCGGGGAGGCCGTTTGCGCCTTTGACGAAGTTCATGAAGGGGGTGACGGAAGGCGGACCGACGAAAAAAAAGTAAAAATGAAGAAGATCGCCCGGGGTGTTGGAGCCGAAATAAGCTATGGAATGAATCTTGAGGGTGGCCAGCTCCGCCGGGCAAAAATGGGGAATGTTCCAGTCTTTTTTCTCAGTCTCAAGCGCGAGGAACTTGATAATCTTCTGGATAACATGAATTTTGATCCAGGTTCTGAGGCTACTGTCGTGGAGAACGAAACATTTTCCAAATTATTGAAGTCGCTTCGCCAGCAGCAGCAAGAACTCCTGACAGATCGCAAGGTTTCGTCGGCAATTGTTCAGCGGAAGCTCGTGTCTTTTGGTCGCTTGCTGACGGATTTGGAGCGCCTCGGAGCCACGATGCGATGAGAATCATATATCGCTTGGGCGCAAAGGAGGTTTTCCAGATATTTTCAATATTGCTATTCTTATATTTATTTAACAAGTTCGGCAAGCGTTGCCATTTTCACGCCTTCATTGAAATATTTCCTGACTCTGCCGCTCGAAAAGGATAAAAAATTGATCGGCTTGATCTTGCTGGGGTTCAGAAATGAAAAAAACATTAGCGCTCAAGATTTCGAATTTTATGGTATTTTTACCATAATTGCCTCCCAGGCCATCGCGAACGGAAATATTTAAAATTGCGAGAACATGTATCATCTATATATTCTTGAATGCGCTGACAAAACTTTGTATACCGGGATCACCACCGATCTCGAGCGCCGGATCGTCGAGCACAACGGCGCGAAGAGAAGCGCGAAGTATACTTTCGCCCGCCGGCCGGTCAAACTGGTATATTCGAAAAAATTCAAAAATCGCTCCGCGGCCTCCAAAGAAGAAGCGCGGATCAAAAAATTGAAAAAATCTGAAAAAATAAAACTGATCAGAAAGTCATGAAAAATATCCAGGATATTCTCAAAAAAAAGGCTGGGCGCGAAGCGCGGGGAGAGAAAAAAGAACTTGATGAAAAAACGATTGCCCGAGTTTTTTTTGAGGCGGCCAAAGGAGAGATCAAAAATCTCGAGGACGGAGATATCCGTGAAACAAAAATGAAAGAAAAAATTATTTATATAAAAACAGCTCACCCGGTTGTTTCGAGCGAGCTGTTCTTGCGAAGGGAAAAAATCTTGGAAAAGACAAACGAAATTGCGGGCGGAAAGGTGATTGAGAAAGTGATCATCAGCTGATCTAGCTGCACTGGTCAATGTTGTCGGAAGATTTGAGATCGTTTTTCGCGCCCCATTTTTCGACACCTTTCTCCCAAGCATCAAATTGAGGGTCCGATTGAGGATTTTTGGGGATCGCGCCGCGCGGATCGTCTTTGTTCACCCAATAGAGAATATCGTGAGCGGAAAATATTTGTTTTTTCTTTTTGTCCGTGCCGTCCGGACAGCTGTCGCCGCTCGGTATACAATATTTGTTTTTCTTTATTTTGCAGACGAGCGTATCCTTTTGCTCGCCGTTCACAGCGCCGTCGAGAATTGGCTTTCCGGTTTTTTCGGTTGGCGCGTCTGGAAACTTTTCAATGACGGAGTTGGTGAGCGCCCGGTTCATGAAATCCCGCCAGATCGGGGCGGCCGAAAATACACCGTCCGCGCCTTGAGCCATTGGCGAGTTGTCGTTGTTTCCCGCCCACACGCCGGCAACGATTCCGGGAGTATAGCCGACTGTCCAGGCATCCCGCCATTCATTTGTCGTTCCGGTTTTTGCGGCGACCGGCCGGTCATCAAAGCGAAGAGGCGTATTTGATCCGAAAATGGGCGCGCGCAGCTTATTGTCCGAAAGAATCGCATCAATCTTGGCGCAAACGCTCGTATCAAGTACTCTTTCTCCCGGACTGTTTTTGTATTCTTGCAAAGTTTTTCCTTGTCCGTCGGTTATTTTGAGGATAGCTGTTTTGTCGTGACGGACACCGGCGGTCGCGAAAGTTCCAAAAGCGTTCACGTGATCAAGAAGCGTCACCTCGCCGCCTCCCAGAACCAGGGAGAGACCATAGCGCGATGGATTGTTGAGAGTGGTGATTCCCATAGACTTGGCGGTATTTATAGAGTTATTCACGCCTGCTAAGTACAGGGTTTTCACCGCGGGGATGTTCAGTGATTCGGCGAGGGCTTCTTTCATTTTCACCGGACCGCGGAATTTCCCGTCATAATCCATGGGAGTGTACGGCTGATCCTTGGTTCCGAAATTCGTTTCCGTGTCGAAAAGGATGGTGTCAGGGGTATAGCCTTTTTTGAAAGCGGTGGCATAGACATAGGGCTTGAAAGACGACCCAGGCTGGCGGGGACGGACGGCCACGTTCACGTTGCCATCAATCGTCTTGTCGAAATAGTCGCGCGATCCAACCATGGCGAGAATCTGGCCAGTCTTGGGATCAATGGCAACAAGGGCCGCATTTGTGGCTTTGTATTTTGAAATGTTTGTGGCGACGCCTTTTCTGACTGCCTCTTCCGCCGCTTGCTGCTTATCCCAATCGAGGGTTGTGTAGACTTTCATTCCGCCCTCTTCAACTTGTTTCTCTCCGTATTGGTTCACGAGCTGTTCTTTGACGTACATCACGAAGTGTGGCGCGGAAATATTTTCCTGAAAGGGGCGGATTTCGGCCAGAACATCAAATGATTTTGCCTCCGTGGCTTCGTCCGCGCTGATATAGCCGAGTTTTGCCATCTGGTCGAGAATATATTCCTGCCGGTATTTGAGCTCGTCCTGGTGCGTACCATACGGAGAATAGTATGTTGGGGCTTTGGGGAGGCCGGCGAGAAGCGCTGATTCGGCGAGTTTCAGATCTTTTGCATCTTTTCCGAAAAAGGTCTGC
>Ga0172371_10006077_pt1 | contig 17693 bp, 11 predicted proteins | sample Lak12m_FD_114543 | JGI IMG/M metagenome (GOLD analysis project Ga0172371, IMG submission 114543) | Freshwater microbial communities from Kabuno Bay, South-Kivu, Congo - kab_022012_12m | ecosystem: Environmental > Aquatic > Freshwater > Lake | place: Democratic Republic of the Congo: South-Kivu...
CATCGGGATCGCCGCGGTGATCCTTGTACCGAGGCCCGGCTCTGAGCGGATGGTCAGCTCTCCTCCAAGGGTCCGCGCCCGTTCCTTCATCCCGATGAGGCCGAGCTTCTCCTCGGAGACGTAGGCGTCGATCCGCTTCGGCACGGCGAACCCGCAGCCGTCGTCCGACACGGAGACCCGCACTGTATCGGCCTCGAACTCCATGTGGACCTCGACCCTGCTCGCAGCGGAGTGCCGTCGTGTGTTGCCCATGGCTTCCTGCACGATCCGGTACAGCACGAGCTCCTCTTCGAGACCCAGTCGCCGCGGCTCGCCGGCGACCCGCACCATCGCCTCGATGCCGTGGTGTTCCCGCAGATCGCCCGCCAGCGCCTCCACGGAGGCGACGAGGCCGAGGTGGTCAAGCATCGGCGGGCGCAGATCCTGCACGAAGCGCCGCATGCCCCTCATCGTCTCCGTGAGCAGGTCCTGCAGAGCGCCGATCCGCTCCTGCGCGGCCGTCGGCAACTGGTCGGCGAGAAGCGAAAGGCTCTCCAGACGGCGCGAGACCACGACAAGGCTCTGGATGGTCTCGTCGTGGATCTCTCGAGCGATGCGCTTGCGCTCGTCCTCCTGCGCGCGGGTCACCTGGCGGACGTAGAACCGCGTGCTCTCATAGAGCTGGGCGTTCTCGATCGCGATGCCGGCCTGGCGCCCCAGCTCCACGGCCACCGCGACGTCGGAGTCGGCGAAGTCCTTGCAGGCCGCCAGGTGGAACAGCGTCAGCGCGCCGAACACGTGCTCGCCGCAGACGATGGGCACGGCGACAAGGTCGGCCAGCCCTGCTTCGACGAGGGCCGGGATCGCATCCGCATACGACGGGTAGTCCTCGATGACCACAGGACGGCGGGTCCGCATCACCTCGCCGTCGACCGCCCTCTCCACCCGGATGGGACCGGCGACGGGATACGGGGGGAATCCGACAGTGCAGACGCCCTGGTCGCCCTGACGGTCTCCCAGGGCGATCGCCGCCCCGTCGGCCCCGGTCAGCTCCGGTGCGCTGCTCAGCAGGGTGTCCATGATCGTGTCGAGATCGACCTCCGACACGATCTGTTCGGCGAACTCGTTGAGCTGTGCCTGGACGTCGAGCTTGCGGGCGACCTCGCGATGGAGCGCGACGTTGTCGGCCGCCATCCCGAGCTGACCGGCGACGGCCATGACGAGATCCAGGTCTTCGGCCAGGAGCTCACGCGATCCGCGCGTGCCGATGATCAGGACTCCCTGGGCGGCGCCGTTCGCACGAAGCGGGGCCAGGACCCCCTTCCGGACGCCTTCGCCATCCAGGGCCGGGAGATCTGACGAGAGGTCGGAGAGCGCCAGCGGCCGTGCCGACTGCAGCGCTGTGCCGAGCGCGCCCTCTCCCACCGGGACGCACTGAAGGCCGGCGGCGGCGGCCTGGGAGACACCCCGGCAGGCAGCGAGGGTGAGCTCCTCGCTGCGGCGGTTCGCGAGGAGTATCAGGCCCACCTCGAGCCCCGTCGCCTTCATCGTCCGCTCGAGAGCGCCGGTCAGAGCCTGGTCGAGCGCGAGTGGACCGGCCAACTCGGCGGCCACCGCAGCGGCTGCCTCGAGGCGCTCGGCGACAGTGGGGCGGGGCGGGGCCGGATCCATGCGTCACAGAGCCTCGTCGTCGGCCGGGCCGGGCGTCTCGGTGCCGTCCAGGGTGAACCATCCCTTGCGCAGAGCGCAGACAACGGCCTCGGTGCGGGACCCCACGCCGAGCTTCGCGAAGACGTTGCTGAGGTGGACCTGGACGGTGCGCGTGCTGATCGTGAGGGCTTCGGCGATCTCGCGGTTCGTCATGCCCTTGCCGGCCAGCTTCAGCACTTCGAGCTCACGACCGGTCACGTGATCGCCGGCCGGCTCGTTGCGCACTGCAGCGGCCGGCTCCCTGGCGCTGTCGACGAAGTGATCGACGACCTTGCGGGCCACGACCGGGTGAAGGACCGACTCGCCGGAATACACCGCCCGGACCGCCTGGACGAGCTCGTGCATCCTGATGTCTTTGAGAAGGTAGCCGGCGGCCCCGGCCTCCAGAAGAGCGAAGATGTACTGATCGTTGTCGTAGGCGGTGAGTACCAGCACGGCGGTCGTGGGGTGCAGTGCCTTGATGCGCCTCGTCGCGTCGATCCCGTTGAGCTTGGGAATGGCGATGTCCATGATGATCACGTCCGGCCGGTGCCTGGTAGCCAGCTCCACGGCCTCGATACCGTCGGCCGCCTCGGCCACGACCTCGAGATCCTCCTCGCGTTCCAGAAGGTCCCTCGTGCCCTCACGCACCAGCGCGTGATCGTCGACCAGCATCACCCGGATCGTGTCCACGGTGCCACCTCCGCGGCGACATGGGGACCGCCCGTCCCCGGAAGAAGAGACCGCGCATCCGGACGCGACGTCCTCCTCTCGTCACAACCATATCACCCGCCGACAGCGTTCGGGCTCGATACGTACTTATGCCTAGATACATCCTCCGGACCGGCACCTGACAGGCTGACGAGAGTACCTAGGCCATCAGCCCCGACTATCCCTGAAGAGTCTACGTCATTGCAGATGGTAGTGCCTACGTACATGCCTAGCATCGGGTCTTATCATCTATACGATGATCGACAAAAGTCACGCTATTCACCCAATAGTCAGCGACCTTAGCAAGGCGTATATATGACATAGACAAAAAGACCGAGGCGAGGCCTCGGAAGAAAGGGGAGGACACCATGCACACCACCGCGACCACGATCGATAGCCTGCACAAGGCTCCCAAGCCGCTCGTCGTCGTGCCGCCTGCCACGCCGGCGGAGGCCCCCGATGGCGCAGTCACCGAGGTCGCGCCGGTCGTCACCCTGAGGGCGGAGCGCGAGGAGATCCTCTCGGTCCTCGACCAGGCGGCACGCGACCCCGGCTACATCGCCCAGCTCACCTACAACCCCAGCAAGGCGCTCGAGGGCCATGCCCTCAGCCAGGCGGCCAAGGGTGCGCTGGCGTGCGGCGACGTGCGCTGGATCGAGGCCCGGGTGGGCAAGCTGGACACCCGCCTGCGCACGTGGCTCGACTGCCGGCTGCAGCAGGAGATCTGGTGAGCGCTCTCCGTTCACGGGCCGAGCCCATCACACCCGGCGACCCCGCCCCGCCGGCCACACCCGGCGATCCCGGCACGCTCGTCCCACCCGGCCGTCCCGGCCCGGACATCCGGCGCTGCACGTGCGGCGGGGCGGCGGCGATCCGACCCGAGGAGTCGATGCCCGTCGCCAGGATCCGCGACCGCTTCGAGCGCCGGCGCGAGGACCTCATCGCCATGCTGCTCACGATCCAGCGAGGGCTCGGCTACCTCCCCGAGGACGCGCTTCTTGACGTCGCCCGGCTCACGAGGCTGCCGGTCTCTACCGTGTACGGCGTGGCGACGTTCTACGAGCAGTTCCGTCTGGACCCCTGCGGCCGGCACGTGGTGAAGGTGTGCCGTGGGACCGCCTGCCATGTACGAGGCGGCGATCGGATCCTGCGCGAGCTGCGGACCGCCTTCCGCATCGAGCCGGGCGAGACCACCGACGACAACCTGTTCACGCTCGAGACGGTGGCGTGTTTCGGCTCGTGCGCGCTGGCGCCGGTGGTCGTGATGGACGACACGGTGATGGGCCGCATGACCCCGTACAGGACGCGCGCCGCCCTGGAGAGGCTCGAAGATGTGGTGGAACCGGTCGTCAGCGAAGACCGCGCCACCGTGACCTGAAGAGGATCCCATGGAGCTCACGACCCTGAGAAGGAGAGCCCAGCGCCAGTCGAGATCGCTGGAGAGATCCCCGCAGCCGGTCGTCGAGATCGGTATGGGGACGTGCGGCCGGGCGGCCGGCGCCGACGATGTGCTGACGGCCGTGCAGAGGACTCTGGACGACGTGGCGCCGCACGGCCGGGTCATGCCGGTGGGCTGCATCGGCCTGTGCTACCTGGAGCCCCTCATGGCGGTCCACAGGCCCGGCCGGCCGTTCGTCTACTACGGCGGGCTGACGCCCGAACGAGCGGCCGAGATCCTGCGCAGCTCCATCGTCGACGACGACCCGAGGCCGGAGTATGCGGCCTGCACTCGTGGCGAGGGCTCTCTCCCCGGCATCCCCGAGCTGTGGGATCTCCCCATGATGAAGCCGCAGGTCCGCATCGCCCTGCGCAACTGCGGGCTCATCGACCCGGAGCGCATCGAGCACTACATCGCCCGCGGTGGCTACAAAGGGCTCGAACGCGCCCTGCTGATGAGCCCCGAGGCGGTGATCGAAGAGGTCAAGGCCTCCGGCCTGCGGGGCCGCGGCGGCGCCGGCTTCCCCACCGCGGTCAAGTGGGGCATCGCCCGCACGGCGGCCGGCTCGGGCAAGATGATGGTCTGCAACGCGGATGAAGGCGACCCCGGGGCTTTCATGGACCGTTCGCTGCTCGAGGGCGACCCCCACGCCGTCCTCGAAGGGATGCTCATCGCCGCGTACGCGACCGGGGCCGAGAGAGGCTTCCTCTACGTCCGCGCCGAGTATCCCCTGGCGGTCCGCCGTCTCAGGAAGGCCCTCGCCCAGATGACCGAGCACGGCCTGCTGGGCCGCGACATCCTGGGCAGCGGGTTCGACTTCGACATGCGCATCCGGGAGGGAGCCGGCGCCTTCGTCTGCGGCGAGGAGACCGCCCTGATCGCCTCTATACAGGGCGGCCGCGGCACGCCGCGGCCGCGGCCTCCGTACCCGGCCCAGGCGGGCCTGGGCGGTCGGCCCACGACCATCAACAACGTGGAGACGCTCGCCAACGTGTCGGCGATCCTGACGCGCGGGGCCGCGTGGTTCGCCGGCTACGGTACCGAGAAGAGCCGCGGGACCAAGACCTTCTCGCTGGCCGGCAACGTCGAGCGTACCGGCCTCATCGAGGTCCCCATGGGCATCACATTGGGGGAGATCGTCTTCGAGATCGGCGGTGGCGCCCTGGACGGACGGGGGATCAAGGCCGTCCAGACCGGCGGCCCGTCCGGCGGCTGCATCCCCATCCGCCTGCGCGACCTGCCGGTGGACTACGAGTCGCTGGCCGCAGTCGGCTCCATCATGGGCTCCGGCGGGCTGGTGGTCATGGACGAGGGAACGTGCATGGTCGACATGGCCCGCTACTTCCTCACCTTCACGCAGTCGGAGTCGTGCGGGAAGTGCATGCCCTGCCGCCTGGGGACGCGGAGCATGCTGGAGACCCTGGAGGACATCTGCGGCGGCCGCGGCACGCCCGAGCACCTGATCGTGCTCGAGACCCTGAGCGAGGCCGTCAAGAAGGGCTCGCTCTGCGGACTGGGCCAGAGCGCCCCGAACCCGGTGCTCTCCACTCTCACCCACTTCCGCGACGAGTACGAGGCCCACATCAACGAGAAGCACTGCCCGGCGGCCGTCTGCAAGCCCCTCATGGTCTCGCCCTGCCAGCACACCTGTCCGGTGGGCGTGGACGTGCCCGGCTACGTGGCCGCCATCGCCGAAGGCGACTACCTCGCCGCCATCGACATCATCCGCGAGCGCAATCCCTTCCCCGCCGTCTGCGGCCGCATCTGCCACCACCCCTGCGAGCAGCGCTGCCGGCGCGGCGAGCTCGACGCGCCGGTGTCGATCCGCTCGCTCAAGCGCTTCGTGGCCGACTGGTACTTCGAGCAGGATCTGCCGGCGCCGGAGCCGTTCCCCCAGACGAAGGAGGAACGGGTGGCCGTCGTGGGCGCCGGTCCGGGCGGTCTGGCCTGCGCGTACTTCCTCGCCCAGGACGGCTACCCGGTGACGGTGTTCGAGGCGCTGCCGGTGGCCGGCGGCATGCTGGCCGTCGCCCTGCCCGAGTTCCGCCTGCCGCGAGCGGTGGTCGAGCAGGAGATCGACTACCTCGTCGCGCGTGGCGTCACGATCGAGTACGACAGCCCCATAGGCGATGAGCGTACCGTGGACGATCTGCTGCACGAGGGGTTCAGCGCCGTCTTCATCGCCGCCGGAGCGGCCCGCAGCCGGCCGATCGGCATCCCGGGGGAGGCCGAGGGGGTCGAGGGGCTCTACTACGGACTGCCGTTCCTCGAGGACGTCCGGCTCGGGCGGAACGTGCGCGTCGGCAGTCGGGTGGCGGTCGTCGGCGGCGGCAACGTGGCCCTGGACTCCGCTCGGACCGCCCTGCGCCTCGGCGCCGACGAGGTGCGCATCCTCTACCGGCGCTCGCGCGAGGAGATGCCGGTCACCGCTCTCGAGTACGACCAGGCCCGGGAGGAGGGCATCGCGATCGACTTCCTCGTCGGTCCCACCAGGCTCGTGCGCAGCAACGGGAAGGTCGACGGCCTCGAATGCGTCCGCATGGCCTTGGGCGAGCCGGACGCGAGCGGCCGGCGACGGCCGGTCCCACTCCCCGATTCCGAGTTCCCGGTCGACGCCGACACGGTGATCGCCACCGTCGGACAGACGCCAGACATAGCCTTCGTGCGCCGGGACGGCATCGCACAGACCGCCTGGGAGACCCTGGCGGCGCACCCGAACTCCTTGGCGACGAACATGCCGGGGGTCTTCGCGGGCGGCGACTGCGTCACCGGACCGGGGATGGTCATCGACGCCATCGCCGCCGGACGACGGGCGGCACTCGCCATCCACAAGTACCTCACCGGCGATGATTCACCTGTGGACGTCCACGACCGGCGGACGGAGCCGGCGGAGCCGGCCGCACTCCCGCCGACCGAGGGCGACGAGGTCCTCGAACCCCGGCGTGAGCCCCCGGCGCTGGACATCTCACTGCGCGCCGTGTGCTTCGATGAGATCGAGCGCGATTACTCGGAGGCCGACGCCAGACGGGAGGCCGGACGGTGCCTGCGCTGCGACCTGGAGTAGTCGACCGCCGGTCGGCCATGACCCGCCCGAGAGGCGGACGAGGAGGGATGACGTGAGCCCGCTCAGCCTCACCATCGACGGCCAGAAGGTCGAAGTCCCGGAGGGCGCGACCGTCCTCGACGCCGCTCAGGCAGCGGGCATCTACGTGCCCACCCTGTGTCACGACCCCGACCTGCGGCCGTACGGCGCCTGCCGGCTCTGCATCGTCGAGATCGAAGGTGTCCGCGGGCTCCCCACCTCGTGCACCACACCGGCCCTGGAGGGCATGGTCGTCCGAACCGAGACCGATGAGATCCAGCGCGTGCGGCGCACCATCGTCGAGCTGGCGATCGCCGACCATCCCGAGGACTGCCAGGTCTGCAGCAAGAGCGATACCTGCGGGCTGCTCCAGGTGGCCCGCTATCTGGGCGTCGAAAGGAGCTCCGTCGAGCGGCTCAGGCGCTCGCGGCCGCCCAGACCACGGGACGACTCCAACCCGGCGTTCTCCTACGACCCCGAGAAGTGCATCCTCTGCGGCATCTGCGTGCGGGTCTGTCAGGAGCTGCAGGGCGTGGGCGCCATCGACTTCGCCTCCCGCAGCTCGCAGACGCGGATCGCGTCCTTCGCCTCCAGACCGCTGTCCGAGTCGACCTGTCAGACCTGCGGCGAATGCGTGGAGCGCTGCCCCACCGGCGCCCTGATACCCAGGTCGGCGGTGCTGCCGCAGCGCGAGGTGCGCACCATCTGCCCCTACTGCGGCGTCGGCTGCTCGATCCTGCTCGGAGTGCGCGGGCAGACCATCGTGCGCGTCAGAGGCGCCAGGGACGGCGCCGTCAACAAGGGGTCGCTGTGCGTCAAGGGACGTTTCGGCTTCGACTTCGTGAGCCACCCCGACCGGCTCACCCGGCCGCTGATCCGGCGCGACGGCGTACCCAGGGACGCGGCGCTCGATGACCCGCTGTCCGCCTTCAGGGAGGCGACGTGGGACGAAGCGCTGGATCGCGTCGCCGACGCGCTCCGGCAGACAGGCAGCCGCTCCGGCGCCGACAGCATCGCCGTGCTCAGCTCGGCCAAGTGCACCAACGAGGAGAACTACGTCGTCCAGAAGCTGGCGCGAGCGGTGCTGGGCACCAACAACGTCGACCACTGCGCCCGCCTCTGCCACTCGTCGACCGTCATGGCCGCCCAGGCGGCGTTCGGCGACGGGGCCATGAGCGGCTCCATCTCCGACATCGACCACGCCGACCTGCTGTTCGTCATCGGCTCCAACACCACCGAGTGCCACCCCATCATCGCGCGCCGGATCAAGCAGGCCGTCACCTGCGGCGGCGCCCGGCTCATGGTGGCCGATCCGCGCGCCATCGACCTCAGCGATCTGGCCGAGGTCTACCTCGACCACTGGCCGGGGACCGACGTCGCCCTCCTCAACGGGCTGATGCGCCAGCTCATCATGAAGGGCACCTGGGACAAGGCCTTCGTGGCGAACCGCTGTGAGGACTTCGAGGCCTTCGCCGAGTCGCTCGAGCCGTACACGCTCGAGGTCGTATCGCGGATCACCGACGTGCCCGAAGACACGCTGCGCCGCGCCGCCGAGCTCTTCGGGAGCGCCCGGGCGGCGATGGTCATCTACGGGATGGGGATCACCCAGCACACGACCGGCACCGACAACGTCAAGGCGATCGCCAACCTGCTGATGCTCACCGGCAACATGGGGCGGGAAGGCGCCGGGTTCGCGCCGCTGCGCGGTCAGAACAACGTGCAGGGAGCCTGCGACATGGGCGCCCTGCCCGGCATGTATCCCGGCTACCAGAAGGTGACCGATCCGGCCGTGCAGGCCGCCTTCGAGGACGCCTGGGGCCGGCCGCTCAGCGCGACACCCGGCCTCACCCTTACCGACATGATGGCCGCTGCCCACGAGCGACGGGTGCGGGCCATGTACATCGTCGGCGAGAACCCGATGATGAGCGAGCCCGACCTCCGGCACGCCCGGCAAGCGCTCGCCAAGCTCGACCTCTGCGTCGTCCAGGATCTCTTCCTCACCGAGACGGCCCAGATGGCCGACGTGGTACTCCCGGCGGCGAGCTTCGCCGAGAAGGACGGGACGTTCACCAACACCGAACGGCGCGTGCAGAGGCTGCGCCGGGCGCTCGAGCCGCCCGGACAGGCACGCCGCGACTGGGAGATCGTGGCGGATCTGGCGACCCGCCTCGGCTACCGCATGGACTACAGCGGCAGCGACGAGATCATGGACGAGATCGCTCGGGTCACGCCCATCTACGGCGGCATCTCCCACGGACGTCTCGACGGCGCCGGGATCCAGTGGCCCTGCTGGGACCAGATGCACAAGGGAACGCCCATCCTGCACCACACCGGCTTCACGCGCGGTCGCGGGAAGTTCCACGTGGTCTGCGACCGCCCGCCGGCCGAGCTGCCGAGCGTCGAGTACCCGCTCCTGCTCACCACCGGCCGCGTGCTGGAGCACTACCACGGGGGCAGCATGACGCACCGCTCGCGGGTCCTGCAGTCGCTGGAGCCCGGCAGCTACGTCGAGCTCAACCCCGGCGACGCCGAACAGCTGGACATCGTCGACGGAGACGCGGTCACGCTCCACTCACCGCGCGGCAGCATCGAGACGAGAGCCCGCACGGCGACGCAGGTACCGCAGGGGATGGCCTTCATGAGCTTCCACTGGGGCGACGCCCCCGCCAACGCGCTCACCAGCCGGGCCACGGACCCCCTCGCCGGCATCCCCGAGTTCAAGGTCTGCGCGGTGCGCGCCGAGCGAACGGTGCCGGAGCAGCAGCACCCCGAAGGGGCGAACGAGACGAGTGAGAGCCCGGCGACCGCGCCTCTTCCGACGTCGTCCGTCGCCCTGCACTGACAGCGCTGACAGCTGGGCGTCAGGTGTCGGTCGCGACTCCGGGGGCCCCCTGGCATCCCGGCGTCGCAGAGCTCAAGGGTGGGTCGGCCTGGTGGCGCGCCAAGGTCGGGGCCTTGCGCATCGCCTACTCGACCCACCCTGACGAGACGGTCGCGCGCATCGCGGTCGTCGCTCACCGCGGCGGCGTCTACGACGAGGTGAGCCGGCTCCCCCTCCCCGGCCTCGACGAGGATCGATGACCGGTCGCCGACTCGCGACGCGGGATCGGTCGGAAGCTGGTGGCGAGGGGCAGAATTGAACTGCCGACACCATGATTTTCAGTCATGTGCTCTACCAACTGAGCTACCTCGCCACCGAGGTGCGCTGCGCCCGCAGAAAGGGGCGCGGAGAGCCCGAACATGCTAGACCGCGGCGCCTGAGCGGTCAACCGCGACGGCTGCGCAGCCACGCAGACGAGATCCGCCCAAGCCGTGGGCTACCGCCTCACCGTCGCCAGTAGGCCGGCGAGAAGAGCAGCACGACGGTGAACAGCTCCAGACGACCGGCCAGCATGCAGAAGGTCAGCATGGCCTTGCCGGCCGGGTGAATCCAGGCGAAGTTGTCGAAGGGCCCGATCCCGCCCAGACCCGGCCCCACGTTCCCCAGCGCGCTGGCCACCGACGACGTGGCGGTGGCGAAGTCCATGCCGGTGAGCGACATGCCGGCCGAGAACAGCGCCCACGTGAGCAGATAGAGGCCGATGAAGGAGAACACGCTGCGCAGCATCTCCGTGGTCACCGCCCTCTCACCAAGACGCGGCGGAGCCACGGCAGTCGGGTGGACGGTGCGGAACAGGCCCCGCCAGGCCTGCTTGGCGAAGATCTGCACGCGGATCACCTTCATCGCCCCGGCCGTGGAGCCGGCACAGCCACCCACGAAGAGCAGCAGGAAGACGACGTACTGACCCAGCGGCGCCCAGAGCTCATAGTCCGCGAGAGCAAAGCCGGTGGTCGACGCCGTCGCCGCCGCCGTGAAGACGCCCTCCCGTACCGCCGTGCCGAAGGAGACGTCCGTCGACGTCCAGGCCAGCGCGGCGAAGAGCGCCGCGACGACCGCCATCAGCGCCGTGTAGAAGCGCCACTCGGGGTTCCTGAGCAGGCGTCCCGGCTTGCCGGTGATCACCGCCCAGTGCAACGAGAAGTTGGTCGACGCCAGCCACATGAACACGATCAGGACCCAGTCGACGTAGGCGCTGTGGAAGCCGGCGATGCTGTCGTTACGGGTCGAGAAGCCGCCGGTGCCCAGAGTGGCGAACATCTGACAGACCGCGTCGAGGAGCCCCATGCCGCCGACGAACAGCAGGATCGTGAGCACGATGGACAGGCTGAGATAGATGATCCAGAGGATGCGCGCGGTGCTGCGGATGCGGGGCCGCAGGCGATCCTTCTCCGGCCCCGGCGCTTCGGCCCGATAGAGCTGCATGGCGCCGATGCCCAGCAGCGGATAGAGGGCGATGTACAGCACCACGAAGCCCATGCCGCCCAGCCAGTGCGTGAAGCTGCGCCAGAACAGGATGCCGTGCGGCAGCGCCTCGATGTCGGCGATGACGCTGGAGCCGGTGCCGGTGAAGCCGCTCGTGCACTCGAACCATGCATTGAGGGGACTCAGCGTTCCGGCGAAGACAAAGGGCAGCGAGCCGATCAGGCAGACGAGTCCCCAGCTCAGCGCTACCACCGCGAAGCCTTCGCGACGCGTGAGCCGCGAAAGGTCGGTACGGAACAGGAAGTACCCGCCGGCGCCGGCGCCGGCGGCGATGAAGAACGTGACGGCGAAGGCCTTCACGACGGCTGTCTCGCCGTAGCCGGCGGCGATGGCGAGCGGTACCAGGAGAGCCGCCGACGACCCCAGCAGCATGGTCGCCAGAAGGAACGCGACGCGCCGCAGGGCGTCCAGCGTGATGGGCCGGATGCTCAGGGCATCCCCTATGGGCGACAGAAGCGCCACCACGTACCTCTGGCCGTCAGCCCGGCGTGAGCAGACGCTGCAGCCGCGGCATCAGTGCCGGCCGCGCGAACAGCACCACCCGATCGCCCTCGTCGATCACCGTGGAGCCGTCGGGGATGGTCACCTCGTCGCCGCGCACCACGGCACCGACGATGGAGCCGTGCGGCAGGTGCAGCAGGGCCAGCGGCAGCCCGACGATGCCGGCATCCTTGACGGCCACGAACTCGATCCCCTCCACGATGCTCTCGCGCAGCGAGCGCACCGCGAGCACCTGACCTCGACGGGCGACCTGCAGGATGGGGCTCAGCGCCGAGAGCAGCGGGCTCACCACCGCGTCGACGCCGATGGTAGCCGCGAATGGTATGTAGTCCGGTGTATCGACCAGCGCCACCACCCGGCGCGCGCCGAGCCGCTTGGCAAGCAGCGCCGTGAAGATGTTGTCCTGTTCGTCACCGAGAGCGGCGACGAACATCTCGACCCGCTGCACCCCTTCGTCCGCCAGCAGGCCACGATCCATGCCGTCGCCGTGCAGCACCAGCGTGTCGTCGAGCTTCTCGGAGAGCGCCTCGCAGAGGTCTCTATCCTGCTCGATGATCTTGGTGTGCACGCCGGCCGCCGACAGACGGCGCGCGATGGCGACCCCCTCCCAGCCGCCGCCGGCGATGATCACGTGCCGCGTGCGCACCCAGCGCTTGCCGAGCCTGGTCATCGCCCGCCGCACCGAGTCGTCGGCGGCCACCAGGAAGAGGGTGTCACCGGCGGTCAGCCGCAGATCGTCGGAGGGTGCGCTCACCATCTCGCCGCGGTAGACGCCGGCCACCAGGACCTTCTCGTTGGGGCGCCGGCTAAGCTCCTTGATCGGCTTGCCGATCATCGGCGAGTCGGCATCGAGCTCCACGCCGACCGCCTTGACGCGGCCGTCGACGAACTCCAGCACGTCGGTGGCTCCCGGCGTACCTGCCAGCTCGGCCACCGTGCTGGCGACCTCTTCCTCCGGGCTGATGACCAGGTCGATGCTGAGCGAGCTCTTGTCGATGATGCCGCGGGCGCCCAGGTAGGCCGGGTCGTGCAGGCGCGCGACGCGCACGATACGCTGGTTGAGCGTCTCGGCGATGAGGCAGGCGACGATGTTGGCCTCGTCGCTGGCGGTGACGGCGACCAGGATGTCGGCCGAGCGCAGGCCGGCGTCGATCAGCACCGAGGGGGCGCTCGCCTTGCCGACCACAGCGCCCACGTCGAGCGCATCCTGCAGCCGTCGCAGGGCCTCCTCGTCGGAGGAGACGACGACCACGTCGTGGCCCTCCTCCGAGAGCTTCTTGGCGACGTGGAAGCCGAGGACCCCGGCTCCCGCCACGATGATCTTCACGACTGCCTCCGCCCTGCCGTCACTGCCGGCATCCGGTCGTCACAGCGTGCACGGTCGTCCACACCTTCCGTGTCCGTGATTCACTCGGTGATGGCATCGATGCTGGTCTCGGCCTGCACGTCCTCGGGCTTGCGGCTCGGCAGGAAGCTGCGGATGAGCGCCTTCTCATTGCCGGGCTCGAGCAGGCAGAGCACCTGGTCGCCCGGCAGCATCACCTCGCTGCCCCGTGCCAGCAGCGCCTTGCCCTGGCGCAGCACGGCGATGACCAGGACGCCCTCCGGCAGGCGGATGTCCTTGATGGCCATATTGGCCGCCGGAGAGTCGTGGCTGACCTCGATCTCCACCAGCTCCACGTTCTCTCTCCGCAGCGAGAGCAGCGGCACGAACTGATGCACCGGCAGCTCGTGCTGGATCATCGAGAGCATCATGGTCGCCGCACAGACGGTGGAATCGACGCCCATGAGGTCGAAGGTCGCCTGGTTGCGCGGGTTGTTGACGCGCGCCACCACCTTCGGGACGCCGAACTTGAGCTTGGCGATCTCCGAGATGATGACGTTGTCTTCGTCGTCACCGGTGACCGCCACCACCAGATCGGCGCGCGCCATACCGGCCTTTTCGAGCACCCAGATCTCGGTGCCGTCGCCGAAGAGCAGCTTCTCCTCCAGCTCCGGCTTGAGGAGCTCGTAGCGCGAGCGCCGCTGCTCGACCACGATGAGCTCGTGCCCCATATGTGTGAGGCTGCGGGCCGTGTTGAGACCCACCTTGCCGCCGCCGACGATGACCACGAACATGACTCAACCCCCCGTCGTGTTCATCGGACAGGAGCGCACTGCGTCGAGCATCATCAGGCGCGCCTCTCTGGTCGGGCACACCGTACGGATGCCGGTGTCGGCGAACAGCTCCGCCCGCAGCGGATCGTAGACCCGCGCGATGGAGCACCGCACCTCGAACTCGCGGGCCGCGATGAGGGCGCAGACGATGTTGGTGTTGTCGCCGTCGGTGACGGCGGCGAACGCGTCGGCGCCTTCGATGCCGGCGCGGCGCAGGATATCCCAGTCGAGAGCCGCACCGACGATGAACTGGGCCGGGAAGTCGTCGCCCAGGATCTCGAAGGCGCCCGAATCCTCGTCGATGAGCACCACGTCGTGGCCCTCATCCACGAGCTGCTTCGCCATGCTGGACCCGACCCGTCCGCAGCCGGCGATGACAACGTACATCTCGCTCGTCACTTCCTCTCTGGCTCTGCGCGGCGTTCGGCCGCGCCGGTCTGATCTGTAGTCGCACCGGCAGCGGCGCGGTCTGTGGTCGCACCGGCCTCCGGTGCCTGCGGCGCAGCAGCGTCGTCACCTGCGGCCGCACCGGCCTGCGGTGGCTGCGGCGCAGCGGCGTCGTCCGTGCCCGCCCCAGCCTGCGGTGCAGCGGCGTCCGCCTCGGCGCCGGCATCGGCGGGGTCCCGGGGTCCCGCCCGGCCGCGCTTCCGCGCAGGGGCGGCCTCACCGTTTGCCTGGGCGAGTGCCGCCTCGATCTCGGCCGCGGAGCCCTCCATCGGATAATCGGCCGGCACCAGGTTCACAAGGACCTCCGTCGGCGCGTGACGGAGCACGTAGGTGACGGTGTCGCCGAAGACACGGTCGCCGATCCGGCGCTTCCTCACCGCGCCGAGGATGACGACGTCGGCGCCCCACTCCCCCGCCGTCTCGACGATCGCCCGCCCGGGCTTGCGCGCGGTCACCAGATGCGGCCACGCCTCGACGCCGAACTCACGCGCCACGGCCAGGGCCAGGTCGAGCACCTTCTTGCCCCGCTCGCGCTCCTGGGGCAGCGGCGCGTCGAGGGGCAGCTCCATCGGCACCTCGACGACGTAGACGGCATCGATGATGGCGTTCTGCTCGGCCGCGAGCTGGCAGCCGAGGACCATCATCTCGTCGGTGAGTCGCGTGCCTTGGACCGGCACGAGGATCTTGTCGTAGTCGATGTCGGCGGCCGCCGCGGACGGCAGCGTCGCCCCCTTGGGATCACGAAGCAGCGGGTAGCGCACTCGCCGCCGATAGAGCACGTAGAGGAGCAGGCCGCCGGCCATCCAGGCGAAGCCGACGATGCGACCGTGCGGGTGGGTGGCCACCATGAGCGCCCAGATGACCGCCGTGGCCAGCGCTCCCAGCACCGCCGGGAGCGGCAGCGAGACACCGCGGAAGCGGACGCTGAGCGGGATCACGAAGGGCCGAGAAAGGCCGCGCTCGCGGTAGCGCAGCGCGATGATGGACAGATGGGCCATTGTGAACGCGATCATCGCCCCGAACCCGAAGAGCCCCAGCAGCATCACGGGGTCGCGCGGCACGAGCAGCGCCGCCGCCACGACACCGAAGAGCACGATGCCGACGTACGGCGTCATGCGCGAAGGATAGACACGCCCGAGCACCGCCGACACCTGCCTGTGGCGGGCCAGCGAGTAGATGATGCGGCCCGAGCCGCCCATCACCGCGTTGGCTGCCAGCAGGAGGGCGATGGCGATGACGATGGCCACCCACGGACGCAGGATGTCCTCCAGCCAGGCCAGGTCGTCCGGGAGGCTGTCGACGATGCCCATCACCGGGTCTTCCAGGTAGGCGCTGCCGAGCAGCGTGCCGTGCAGCTCGGTGACCGGCTCGCCGGCCATCTCGGTCACCTCGCCGGTGGGCTGCTGGGCGGGGATGACGTAGCCCGCCCCCCGCCGCTCGACCGGGACGTAGACCAGCCGGCTCCGGTTCTCGGCCAGGACGAAGGTGTTCTGCCGCTCACCGGGCACCACCGGTACCGGCACCGTGCGGCCCGACTGCGGGTCGACCGGTACCACATTGGACCCGACCGGCATGGCCGAGAGCGCGATGGTGCCGAGACCCACGGCCAGGATGACGATCAGCGGCAGTACGATGTTGATGGCCAGCGGCACGTCGCGAGCCGGCCGCAGCGCGCTCTCGGCGCGGCTGGAGACGGCATCGATGCCGGTGAAGGCGGCGGCCGCCAGCGGCACCGCGTAGAGCAGATGGCTCCAGGTGGGCACGCCGCCGAGGTCGATCTGCTCGATCATGAGGCCGGGCTTGAACAGGACGATGAAGCCGACCACGAGCAGCAGGACGAGCGTGGCGAGCCCCAGCACGGCCATCAGCGAGCTGAGGCGCACCGACTCCTGCAGACCGAGCACGTTGAGGACCACCAGAAGTGCCACCGCGCCGATGCCGATGAGCGCGTCGTAGGGCCAGTCCTGCAGCTGTGGCCAGACGGCGCCCAGGTAGTGCGGGACGAAGTAGCAGGCCAGCGCCACGAGGACGATGGAGTCGAGCAGCAGCGCCCACGCGGCGCCGAAGCCGGCCATGGGGTTGAAGGCGCGACGGGCAAAGCTGGTCACCCCGCTGGCGTCGGGCATGGCCGCCGAGCCCTCGGCATATGACCAGGCGGTGGCCACGAAGACCAGACCGACGAGAAAGATCAGGAACGGTGTGACGCCGAGCGCGTAGAGCCCGATGCCGCCGAGGACGAAGTAGATGGAGGTGCCCACGTAGCCGAAAGCGGTGCCGAACAGTCCGCCCGGACCCACCACCCTGCCTATCGTGTCCTGGTACTTACGCCGCGCCACGTCGTGTCCGTCCCTGTCGCTCTGCCCCGTCCCCCGACGCGGCTCTGCCTGCTGCTCGATCGACTCGATCGGCGGCCGGTCTCGCTTCGCCGGCCGACCCCCATCTCTCATCCGCCCGGAGGTTCCCCTCCGGTCTCCACTTCCCTGCCCCGAGGACTCACGCCTGCCACATGCGGCCGGGCAGGCACCGGCCATCCGCCTGGTTCGTGAGTGCCGAAGGAGCCGCGAGCGGATGCCGCCGAAGGACGCCGCCGGGCGATCCCCGGCGGCGACGGCCGCGTGATCATGCTCGGGCTACGCTAGCACCGCCGCAGGCGCCGCTCAAGCGCCCCGACGTGCCCGATTCCGACGGCCCCGGCCACCACCACGGCGTGACGCGTGAAGAGGCCACCGGCAGACCACTCCGGGCCCCGGTCCATTCGCATGGCAGCTGCGTGCGCACGAGTGAGGGGCCGGCGGTCGATCGACCGCCGGCCCCTCACCGGCCTTCTCTCCACTACCGAGCCCCGCAGCGGCTGTGCCGCCCCGGCGCCCGGCGCCGCTACTGCAGGAACGGGATGATCAGCAGAGCGACGATGTTGATGACCTTGATCATCGGGTTGATGGCCGGACCTGCCGTGTCCTTGTACGGGTCGCCGACCGTGTCGCCGGTGACCGCGGCGGCGTGAGCGTCGCTGCCCTTGCCGCCGAAGGCGCCGTCTTCGATCATCTTCTTGGCGTTGTCCCAGGCGCCGCCGCCGCTGGTCATGCTGATGGCCAGGAAGATGCCGGTGACGATGGTGCCCATGAGCACGCCGCCGAGCACGTACTTGCCCTGGGTGTAGAACGCCAGGCCGAAGACGATCGGCGCCAGCACCGGAATGGCCGCCGGCAGCATCATGCGCCGGATCGCCGACCGCGTGACGATGTCCACTGCGGTGCCGTACTCGGGCTTCTCCGTGCCCTCCATGATGCCGGGCTTCTCACGGAACTGCCGGCGGACCTCCTCGA
>Ga0172371_10006079_pt1 | contig 17690 bp, 21 predicted proteins | sample Lak12m_FD_114543 | JGI IMG/M metagenome (GOLD analysis project Ga0172371, IMG submission 114543) | Freshwater microbial communities from Kabuno Bay, South-Kivu, Congo - kab_022012_12m | ecosystem: Environmental > Aquatic > Freshwater > Lake | place: Democratic Republic of the Congo: South-Kivu...
AGAATTAACTTTAAAATTGATCTTTCAAATGACATAATAATAATCATTAATAATTATGATTATCATTATACCCATATCAGCTTAAATTTTCTAGGCTAGTCCAGCAATATTCTGTATGATCCATGAAAGACCTGTTATAGAACTTATTGAGGCAATCCTGGTAAAAGCCGGTTTTGAAGTTGGCATTGCAACAACTGCCGAGGAAGCTCTTCATATCATTCCCTTTTGTTTACCAGCTGTTGTTTTGACCGATATTCAGCTTCCGGGATCATTAAACGGATTAGATCTGCTTCGGGCCATCAAGAAAAAATCAAATTCTACGGCGCGCATAATTTGTATGTCCGGATTCGCTGATTCTGACATGATCGCAAAATGCTACAACTCCGGAGCCGTCGGCTTCCTGCGCAAACCATTTGATATATCTGAATTGGTAGCCATGTCAAAAATGGCTGCAGATACGATTCGCTACGTTGACGATGTAAAATCACACATAGAGGTTCTGTTAACAACCGTTGATTTAAAAGACCACTACACCGGCAGACATTCCAAAAGAGTTGCTAAACGAGCCTGTCTAATTGGCGAAATGCTGGGCTTCAGCGCCCGAGAGCTTGATGAACTACTTATGGGCGGTTGGGCGCACGACATCGGAAAAATCGGAGTTAGTGACGACATCTTAAACAAACCGGGAAAACTAACCGAGCGGGAATTTTATGAAGTAAAAAAACATCCCACCCAGTTTCAAACAATTACAGAACCCATAAATCTTTCCAACGATGCCAAAGACGGCGCTGCTGACCATCACGAAAGATTTGACGGCAGCGGCTATCCTTTTGGCAGAATGGGAAACAATATTCATCTATGGGGCAGGATTTATGCGATTGTAGATGTTTATGACGCCCTGACGTCTGCCAGATCCTACAAGCCAGCCTGGACACATTGGGAAGCCGTTCATGAACTCAATCGCCAGAAAGGCAAACATTTCGACCCGGAGATTCTAGAAGTATTCTTGGATCTTTGTCGTCAAAACTCGCCCGAGTTTATCCTCAACCACTAGAGCCCCTTTTACCAAAGGGGCTTTCTTTTTTTTACAAGGCCTGCTAAAATCATGGCATGGATAAATTTATTTTAGAAACCAAATTCAAACCGACCGGTGACCAGCCCAAGGCGATCAAGGATCTCACTGATGGTTTAAAAAACAAGCTCAAAGAGCAGACTTTATTAGGTGTCACAGGCAGTGGCAAGACTTTTACAATGGCCAATATCATCTACAATGTTCAGCGGCCTACTTTGATCATTTCCCACAACAAAACTCTGGCTGCTCAGCTCTACGGCGAATTCAAGCAATTTTTCCCTCACAATGCCGTCCACTATTTCGTTTCTTATTACGACTACTACCAACCCGAGGCTTACATCCCTCAGACCGATACCTATATCGAAAAAGAAGCGACCATCAATGAGGAAATCGACCGCCTCCGTCATTCCGCCACCCAATCACTGCTCAATCGCAACGACGTCATCATTGTCGCCTCGGTATCTTGTATTTACGGATTGGGCTCCAAAGAAGATTACCAGGCACTTTGTGAAAAATTCCAGCAAGGTCAAAAAATTAAACGTAATGACATTTTACGTCGCTTGGTCAAGATTCAATATGAGCGCAACGATATCGCTTTTGCTCGCGGCCAATTCCGCGTCAAGGGTGAAACTGTTTTCATCCATCTCGCCACCGGTGAAGCCATCGTGCGCATCTCAATGTCCGGAGACTGGATTGAGGAGATTGCTCTCTTTGAAATCAAACCGGATGTAAATAAAATAATCCAGGCCAACGATTTGAAAATGAACGAGGGTAAAAGATTGACCGAAATCTCCATCTTGCCCGCCAAACACTTTATGACGCCGGAAGAACGCATCAAAAAAGCAGTTAGCGATATCCGCGCCGAACTGGCAGTACAGTTGAATGCCTTATACAAAGAGGAAAAAATAGTCGAAGCGCAACGTCTCGAACGTAAAACCAATTATGACCTGGAAATGATCGAAGAAGTCGGCTATTGCAATGGCATCGAAAACTATTCCCGTCATCTCACCGGCCGCCCTGCCGGCTCTTCACCGGAAACCTTGATTGATTTCTTTCCCAAGGATTTCCTGATTATGGTCGACGAATCGCACGTCACTATCCCCCAGATTCGCGGTATGCACGCCGGCGACCAATCCCGCAAACAGACCTTGATAGATTTTGGCTTCCGACTCCCGTCCGCAAGGGATAATCGCCCTTTGAATTTCACGGAATTCAATAAAAAAATCAATCAGATTATTTATGTCAGTGCCACTCCGAGCGAATATGAATTGAAAAGATCCAAACAAGTCACCAAACAAATCATCCGCCCCACCGGTCTACTCGACCCAAGCGTGGAAGTAAGACCGAATGCCGGCCAGATTGATGACTTGATCAAAGAAGTAAAAGCGACCACCGCCAAGGGACAACGAACGCTCATCACCACTCTCACCAAAAAAATGGCCGAAGCCTTGACCGAGCACCTGGCCGAGCAAGGCATCAAAGTACAATACTTGCACAGCGATGTCGAGACAATGGAGCGCGTCGAAATCATCCGCGACTTGCGCCAAGGCCGTTATGATGTCCTAGTAGGAATCAATTTACTACGCGAAGGATTGGATCTCCCGGAAGTTTCCCTGGTCATCATCATCGATGCCGATATCGGCGGCTTCCTGCGCCACGAAACTGCCTTGATGCAAACTATGGGACGGGCAGCCCGACACTCCGAAGGCCGTGTCATCATGTATGCCGACAAGATCACCCCTGCAATGAAGTATGCCATCACCGAAACCAAGCGCCGTCGCAAAATCCAAGAAGTCTACAATCTCAAACACAAGATTACACCGACAACGACTAAGGCGGGAGTGCATGAGAGTATTACGCAGTATAATTAAAAAAGAACAGTTATTTAAACTGTTCTTTTTATCTCCTCAAAAACCTCTTCGCCCGTATCCCTCGATGATATTCAATCGCAAACCGATGCGCCTTGTCACGAACACGCTTGATAAGATGCAAAGCCGGTGAGGCTAATGACAGCTCCAAGGGCTTTTTCTCACCAGGAAAAAAAATCTTATCAGGCGCAATCGAACTGCGGAGACCTTCGCCCTTCGAAATCGCAATCACGGGAATATCTACTTTATATTTTTTCAAAATCCGCACCAAGACTCCCAATTGCGCCTTGCCACCATCCACAATAATCAAATCAGGATTCTCCCAAATATCTTTATTTTCTTTATCATCAAATTCGTAATTTTTAATTGATAATTGATAATTGAAGTGTTTGAGCCGCCGCTCAATCACTTCTTGAAGCATCCAAACATCCCCCTCAATATCCGTATCTTTAATCTTAAATTTACGATATTCATTCTTGTCCGGCTCGCCGTCTTTGAACACCACCATCGACCCGACCGCCTCCTTGCCTTGCAGATTGGAAATATCATAACCCTCAATCCGATTCGGCACTCGCGCCAGACCCAAAGTCTTGGCCAATTCCACAACATCCCCGGTATATTTATCCGCCAAGCTCAAAACCTTACTATGCGCCAAAACGTTGTTAATATTTTTCAATTCATATTTTAATCTAACTAGCTCCTCATTAATTTCTAGCTGTCTGGCTGTCGAGCTGTCTGGCTGTCTTTCTAGCTGTCTCTCTAATTTCGTAATTCGTTCCGCCACGGCGGATTTAATTAGCGCCGTCTTTCCTCCTTCCAAAAACAGAACAATCTGCTTGATAGTCTTGGCATATTCTTGCTTGGAAATCAAAGACTCACAGACGCCTTGGCATTTTCCCAGACGGTAGTAAAGACAAGCCTTCTTGGGCATATTTTTACAGGAGCGATACGGCCAAATTCGGCGTAGCACCTTCAATGTCTCACGCACCGCTTCGGTACTGACAAAAGGTCCGAAATATTTTCCCTTCTTGTCCAGATTACGTGTCATAAAAATGCGCGGATATTCATCCTCGGTCGATACCTCGATATAGATATAACGCTTATCATCGCGCATCACGACATTATATTCCGGCTGAAATTTCTTGATCAGATTTGCCTCCAAAAGCAATGCCTCAATCTCGCTCTCAACCTCAATCCACTCGATGCTCGCCACTTTCTTTAACATCGAATATTTCGCCGGCGTATGACTCGTCGCCTCGCGCCAATACGAAAGCACCCGGCTGCGTAGGTCGACTGCTTTGCCGATGTAAATTATTTTCCCGCTCGCGTCTTTGAATTGATACGAACCGGGATTTTTGGGAATATTTAGTTGTTTTATTTGTTCCAAATTCATTTTTATTCGTCATTCCCGCGAAGGCGGGAATCCAGGCACCTCGTAGATTGTTTTTAGTATACGGAGAATTAAAATTTACGAAGCGTTATTAATTATAACTCTTTGGAATGTTTCATTCTAACATATTTATAAATAATCGTATTTTTTGTCATTCTGAGTCCCGACACTTCGGGGCGAAGAATCTATAATAGCTTAAATACTCAATAAAAATAATTCTAAGTGTTAATACTCTATTACAGATCCTTCATCCGCCACGGCGGATTCAGGATGACAAAATAGATGCTATTTATTTTACATCCAAGCGCTATAAAAAAACTAAGCTACAAAGCCTAGTTCTTTTTTTTCAAAATTCATTCTTAAGCCTTAGGCAACAATCGCCTGTACTGGACAAGAAGCGGCGGCGTTTTGGGCGCAAGCAACATCATCCTGACTGATCGCGTGTGACTTGCCCTCGTCGTTCATTTCAAAAACATTAGGACAAAGAGCCACGCACGCTCCGCAACCGATACAAGCGTCTTGATCAACTGTAATCATAATTTTAGCTTGAAACAAAATAAAGATAAAAATCCTGTATTTATTTTCAAATTTAGTTAATTAGTTAAAAAATTATTTTTTCGTCACTCCCAGAGCCTCAATCTCGGCAATCAGCTTGGGTGGCGTAATGCTGGATTTAATCAGATACTTGTCCGCGCCATCCTTGATGGCATTTTCAATATCGTCATCCTGGGCGCTGTTGGAAATAACAATTGTCGGCGTTTTTTTGTTAATCGAATCTTTTTTGATTTTTGTCAACATTTCATAGCCATTCATCGCTGGCATCATCATATCCATTACTATTATATCAAATTTCTTTTCTTGTGCAATTTGTGCGGTAAAATTAGCCAATATTAAATTAAAATAGCCGTTTTTTTCGGCTATTTTAGTATGCTATGTTATTGAGTAATATTTTCTGTCGTGGATGATATTCCTTTGATCGTCTCCTTCTCTTCAACACTATCAGAGTCAGTTATAACACTCTCTTTATCCGAACTTTCCGTAGTAGTAGCAATTACCGGTTTTTCTGTCGGGGTCGTAGTCGCTGTTATGATAAGCGTGGTCGTTGCAATTGTCGTTGTCGCCTCCTGCTCCACTTCTCCAGTCGGAATGACTATTTTTTTGTTCAACAAATCCTTATCAATCACAATTCCCGGTCCGATGGTATTCGAATCGCCATCTTCATTACTATCATCATAGGCACCGACCGCCTCTTCTCCTGATTGCGAATCGCTAGTTTGGGTTTCACTTGACAGTTCGGCACTTGGTCCGAAGCCGATGCCGCTGACCACCCAGAGTCCGATATAAATAATACCGATTAACAATAAAATCAAAATCAAGATCACATATTTTTTTTTCATTTGAACTACTCGATAAATAACTGCTTAACCCGCCATTGCGGATTAAATCCGGATATTTATTCCAAAATTTTTACATAGGTTGCACTGACCCAGCCCTCCTGCGTCTCATCGACTTTTATCTTATACCACTCCCCTTGATCTTCGATTAATTCATAAATCTTTTTGGGATAAATCTTGGTCAAAATGTTTGATTTGGTCGAAGAGGCTACTCGAACATTTAACCATGTCAGACCGGATTCGTCAATAGAGACGAATTTTTGATTGCTATTGGCAAATAATTCACTCAAAGCCTGAATCGAATTTGACGAACCGGCATTGGTCGGCGTGCCGGTCGCTTGACTGTCTGTCGGCATAGGGCTCTGCGACGTTTCCGCATTGGTCACAGTCCCAATCTTATCGGTTCCTTCTTTCTTGTCAGCGATTTGAACGGTAGTTGTCGCTATAACTGTCGGTTTTGTCTTGGTGGTAATATTCACCTTGCCGGTAAAGTAATATTTCTCGCCGTCTTTTTCCAAATTTATAATTTCAACATTTTTAAATCCGAAATCTTTGTCATTATTGTGCTGTTTCTTGCCTTCGGTGATGAATTTCGCCGTTGCGTCCTTTTCGTTATATACCAACCACTCCATCGTTACCGGAAAAATAATCTTTTTCTCGTCCAGAACGTTCAGATAATCCTTCCATAGTTTCTCGCCCGGCTTGATCTGCTTCATTGCCGTCTCTCGGCTTTTGGCAATCAGCTTGTCGGCCGCCAGACTGTCTTTGTTTATATCCTTGAATACCCTCGCCTTGATACTGCCGACATCATAACTCACCTTGCCAATTGCGACCGGCACTTTGACATCAAACACCTTGTCATAAGTCTTCTGCATTTCAACGGCCAAACGCGCCTTCTTTGTGCTTTCGGCGCGGTACCAAAAAGCCCAACCGATCAGCATCGACCCGAGCACTAGCAATACCAGCAACTGCACCAATTGCTTATGCTCCTTGATCCAAGCCAGCTTTGGATTATCGCTTGCCTCTTCGGAATTCTCATCCGCTGTCTCATCGGCTTCATCATTCTCCTTGGCTAGCAGAGCATACTCATTTGCTTTGAATTCCAGTGGAAAAACCGGCGACACTTTATTCCAATTCTTATTGTATTTTTTCAAAGCCAAGCCGAGCGCTTCCGCATATTCGATTTCCAAACCGTCGCGCAAAGTCCGGCCGCTGATTACCTTGATGTCTTTGTTCGCCTCCTTGTCCTCCTTACCTTTTTCATTTCGCACGATCATCTCATATTTCAAGCCGGACAGATTTGAGCTCAAATAATCATTGATTCCCTTCAGCTTGCTTGAGCCTCCGACCAGGATAACTTCGTTGATAACTTTGCCGGTTTTGCGATTATAATATTTGAGCGCGGTTTTGATCTCCTCGACAATCGGCAACATCGCACTTTTCAGGATGATAGCCACATTAACGAACTTTTCTGATTGCGACATCCCGATTTCCCGCTTCAACTGACCGACCTCCTTATGATCATATCCACCCTCGGTGCCATCAGCCTTCTTGCCGATGCCGTCGATTAATTTTTTGGAAAAATGATTGCCGGCTGCATTGATAGCACTGGCATACATCAAGCCATGCTCCGTGATGATACTGGTATTCGTGATGCTGGCGCCGATATCGACGAGACAGATCGGGTGATCCAAGAGATTTTCATACAGGCCTTGGAAGGTGGAGAAAGTTTCCAAAGAAAAATCTTCAATCTCCATATTCATCACGTGAAATAATTCTTTCCACTCCTCCATCACTTCGTGCTGCACGCCGATCACCAAAACCCTCAGCATCTCGATCATCTTCACTTCTTTCGTTTTGCCCGCATCAGATTCGGCAGCTTCCTCGTCGGCGACGACCTTGAATCTCTCCAAAATCTTATGTGAAAAAACCAGATCCTCGCGATTCAAAGGAATCGAAGAGAGCGCCTCGTCGTAGGCAAGCTTATTCAAGTCTTTTTCTTGGCTGGCTTTGATTTCAAAGACATGAGAATAGACTTGCTTTTCAGGAATCGCAAACGATACATCCTTGGCGGTAATGCGACGCGGGCTGGCTTCGGCCAAAACTTTTTCCAGATATTTTTTCAATAATTCGGCGTTCTTGATTCGTCCCTGCTCCACCACACCCACATCCATTACTACCATTCCCGAGCTCATCACTTCAAATCGCTTATCGACACACTTAACCTCGACTACCTTGATGCTGTAATCGGAAATATTGACACCTATGAGATTTTTCTTGGGACAAAAACTAATCATTCGGACTCCATTTGTTAATAATTATTTGATCGTTATTTATTGATAATTCTGCTCTAATATTTTTGTGGTAATCTCCCACCGTGCCAACCACATCAATCAAATAACTCGGATCAACACCACCGACGGTTAGTTTGCACGAATTGTCTCCCAGCATCCAAACTAAATCTGTTGCCGTGTAATTATGATTAAGCTGCAAGCGTCGTATTGACTCTTCTACACACCCTTCGGTTAAATATTCCACCTCGCGCTCTTTGTCAATCACAAAGGCCGTGTCCAAACTGTTCATACTCAAAAACGCTGCACTGCGCGCCATAATCAAAGCTGCCGCACTGATCACTAATACCGTAAAAATCGCGGCCATGCCAGATTGTTGTTTTAATTTATAATACATAAATTCGTAATTCGTAATTGATAATTTTTAATTTAGCGTAGCGATACAGTCGTTTGATATTGTTTATTATACTCATACGCCTTACTGTCGTGGTAGCGGTATTCCAGATCCAGATTGATAACGACATTGTCTTTTTGCCCGGGTTGGGCGGTATTTTCAAAAGTCAAATCTTTGACATTGGTCGCATTGCCGGTTATTTGCACCGGATCAGTTGCGCCTCTGGTCAGATACAGAATTCCGTCATTGACCGAAAAAGTTACATTATCGGATTCCGGTATGACTAATTCCATAACAGAAATATCCGACTCGCCCGGTAATGGCGACACTGCCTGCCTGGATTGTTTCAGATAATCCTCCAAGAAATTAATCGCCAATGATCCGTTTGCTTCAACCTCCTGAATCACGGACGTCTTCGCGCGCAAATCTGACATCTGCGAACCGAAACCGACAAACAATCCGATAGTGACGGAAATGAAAGCGATATACATTATCGTTTCGACCATAGTGAAACCGAGACTCTTTTGTTTCAGGATTTTTTTATTTGTTTAATCATGTTTTAAAATTCTTCCGTCATCCTCAGCTTGACTGGGGATCCAGGTATTATTTAAATCACTTCAATTATTATTTTAACTCCTGGATCCCCGCTTTCGCGAGGATGACGAATGGGAATATTCGTCAATTATAATTTATACGCATTTCCTCTAAACTCGGTGTCGCGCTGCCGTTGCCGCTCAGCTCGACCCGATACTTGATCCAGCGCATATCATTGCAATCGGCATTCAGCAAAGCGCCGGTCGATGTCGCGAAATAATCATTCTCATCGTCGTCATCCCCTTCCGGTCCCGACCAGGTCTGCGTCCAATCACCAGGCTCGTCATCGATATCGAGCGCGGTCTTGATCAAAACCCTGATTTCGCATTCCGGACACTCTTCCGTTTTTACCCCTGACGCTGTCCATTCGATGATGTTCAGATTGCCGCCCGCCGGAATAGAATACGCCGATGATTCCAGATAACCGCTCATCGCATACGTCGATGTCGCTGTTTGTTTCAATGAAACGACGCTTGAGCTTGCATCGATATTGCCGTCATCGCCGGCATACTTATCCGCATCAGACTATAACTCCTGCTCGGATCCCCCTGACCAATCCTCTTGTTTCCAAAAAAATGAATCCCAATTGGTCAGATATGTCACCCGTCGCGCCTGTTTTTGCAACATTCCCATCACCTCCCAATCAACTGAAGCTTCGACCTTCCGGCTATACACATCCAAAATCGCCCCCTCGGTATTGCTGGCGACAATTTCCCCGCTGTCATTTCTGAATATCGGATAAAGATTGATTCTACGCCCGAAAATACCGATCTGCTCGCTTGTCCCTTCGCCGCTCAATTCCCATTGCCCGCTGTCGCGATTGATAGCGCTTTGCTCATAAAGCAGATTATTCCATTTGTTATCCTTGATAAAACGCAACACTTCAATGCCTTCATCAGCCAAATTATTCGCCTGAATTATTTCCGATCGTCTCGTCAAAAGACCGAAACTGCCCATCAATAAACTCGCCAGTGACGTCGAAATCAATGAAAATATCGCCATTGCAATCACTATTTCCACCAAAGAACTGCCTTGATTGTCATTGCTGAGCTTGATCATTCTATTTCGACTTCCAACGGAATACCGTATTCATTTATTTCTAAAATTCTTTTTTTACCATCAAAATCAAATTCAATCTGTCCGACATCGCTCGGATCGCCGTCGCTTTGCGCGAAATTTATATCATTTTCCAAAAGATCAGTCGTGACAATCGCAACTCCCGACTCCAGACTCAAAACCTGATCATAAGCATCATCGCGAATCGCATATGAAGCGCCCTGATACAAAATGATTTTATGCTCCCCCGGGTCAAAATAAACCCCGTGGTTGGCACTGCGCAAACCCGCTCGGCTCTGCTCTCGCGCCGCCCGCAAAAAATCAACCGCCTGCACCAAACTTTCGTCTAATTTCGTTGACGCTTGCAGATTGCCATATAACGGAATTGAAATAACTGAAATCGAAACAGTTAAGCCAATAGTTATCAACAGTTCAATTAAAGAAAATCCTTGTTTGTTTTGCATATATAAAAGCTATAAGCTTTTTGTATGGTTGGGAACTCGTTTTCCACAACCAAACACGCAAAAAACACCCCCAAAACAAGTACTATTCAACTCCTTTTTTCCTCCTTGTATTTGAGACTATTTTATAGACATATTATAACATAAACGGTGGTGAAAAACAAAATTTTTTCACCACCGTTTTAAGGAGAACTCTGACGACCCCGATTTTAATTTAAATGATATTTTTCAAAAGATTTAATAATCGCGCCGATGTCTTTTTTGATATTTTCATCGATATTAAATTTTTGAATATCAATAAAATTTTTTTCCAGAATATTCTGCAACACACTAACTACGTCTTGCGACACCAAAATATTATATATCCTCTCCTCAGGCAAAACACTGACACAGCGCTCGCATTCCAAACCGCCCTTCCTGACGTTAAAATATGCTTTGCTTGACCAGTCTGATTTACCGCAGCTCATACAAATATTCAAGATAGGTTGATAACCAAGCAGGGACATTAATTTTAATATGAAAAATTCAGCTAATAAGTTTTCCTCATCGATTACCACCTTCGTAAAATTCAAACTGCTTAAAAAATCAATCAGCAAGAAAAAAATATTTTCATCAATTTCGTGCGTCTTGACCGCATCGCTCACGCATCGCAAGACTTTGCCCGCGCTGACTATCTTATCATAATCTTCTTTGAGATTGCGATAAGAATCACGCGCCAAAGCAGAACCGACATAATCATAATTTTTTCCTTTGATCACCATTATCTCCACTAATGACATCGGCTCCAAATGCGCCGCCAGTTTCGACTTCGCCTTCTTCGTCCCGCGTGCAATCAATTCTAATAAGCCCTTTTCCCGACTATAAACCAAAACACGACTATCGGTCTCCCGAAAGTCGTCTCTTTTTAAGATTATGCCCTGAATATTGAAGGTTTCGTTGGTCATAGCGAGTCAAAATAGCTTTGCAAAATTTCCATCGCCGCGATTTCATCACGCGAGGCTTTGGTTTTTTTGTCACCGATGCGGGCATCGCCGGCTTTGCTTGATAGGCGTTCGTCCACTTCTTTGATTGGAATATCAATCGCTTGTTTCAGGCTTGCCAAAAAATCGGCAAATCTTTGCGGGAGCTTGTGTGTCACATCAGAGATCGAATACGGCACACCAATCACCACTACTTCAATCTCTTCGCTCTTGATGATTTTTACTAGCTCTTGAAAATCTGCTGCAACCTTAAAAGGTGAAGCGAGTTTTACTTCGTCTTCACCTATCGCCAAACCAATTCTTTTTTCCCCCCAATCGATGCCGAGATATTTCATAAAATATTATTTCTTTTTTCTAATGGCGTTGATGCCGATAATTGTGCCAAGGACGGCAGCGGCGCCGGCAACTCCCGCTAAGACTTGATGCTTGGTTTTTTCATCGGTCTTCTCATATTTATCCTTCGCCATCTTCACATATTTCTCAATCTGGGCGATGCCTTCATTGATTTTTTCGGCCACCATATCCTTGACCTCATTTTTTTCACCAGCTTTTGGCTTGCAAGTTCTGCAAGATGTTTTTTTGTCTGTCATATTTTTTAGAGTTAGTTATTAAGATAACTTTATTATATTAATAAAAGATTAAGATAAAATTAAAAATGGGAGATTATTTAGAATGCGGTCAGTACTTCGCAACCATCCTCTGTTACAGCCACGGTATGCTCAAAGTGCGCGCTTAGGCTGCCATCCATAGTCACGATCGTGAAGCCGTCGTTGGCATTTTTGACCTGATACTTACCCATATTTACCATCGGCTCGATGGCAATCGTCATTCCGGTTTTCAGAATAATATTATCCATACTCTTCTTGGGAATTTCGAAGTTTGGCACTTGGGGCGCTTCGTGAACTTCATTGCCGACGCCATGCCCAACCAAATCGCGCACCACGGAATAACCGCGCGCTTCGACATAACGCTGAACAGCAATGCCAATCTCGCGAATTTCAGCACCCGCTCTAACTTTGCTGATTGCCATATCTAAAGATTTTTTTGTTGCCTCCAATAAATTTAAAACCTTTTTATCCACTTCACCAACTGGAACCGTAATCGCCATATCGGTATATTTGCCTCCCTTGGCCGGATACTGCATGCCAATGTCGATACCGATAATATCGCCATCTTGCAAAACCTTGGCCGGTATCGCCGGACCATGGACAACGGCATTATTTATTGAAGTACATAAAGCTGTCGGAAAAGGTCGCGCATTGCCAGCCTTATAACCCTTGAATGCCGGTCGCCCGCCTGCTGCCAAAATCAAACGATTAGCTTCTTTTTCCAAATCCGCCGTCGTTATCCCCGGCTTGACCATCTCCCCCAATTTCGCCAATATACTCGCCAAAATATTCCCCCCTTGACGCATCACGGCAATTTCTTCTTTTGTTTTTATTGTTATCATTTTTTTATTTTATTAAATTCAATACTGATTTTTTACCATATTCATTCAAAATATGCAAGAAATACTTATTTCTGCACATTACCCGTCATCTTATAAATCGGCGTAATTATGGCTATCGCCAAACCGCCGACCATCAGACCGATAAAAATCAGCAACATCGGCTCGATAGCCGTTGAAAGTGTTTTGGTTGCATTATTCACCTCGGTTTCATAATAATCTGCCAGATAGGCCAACACCTCTTCAAGACGGCCGGAGTTCTCGCCGATCTTGATCATACTCACCATCAATGACGGGAAAAGTTTTTTGTGGCGGCTGAGGTTTTCTGACACCTTGGTACCTTGTCGCGCCTTGATCGCTAAATCTTCTAAGGCTTTTTTGAAATAATAATTATCAATCGTATCCTTGGTAATTCGCAAAGCCTCATCGATATTCAAACCGCTTTTCAAGAGCGTGCCCAGGGTGGAAGAAAAAATCGTCAGGTTTTTATTACGGCTGATATTCTTGATAATCGGTGTATGTAAGATCAAATAATCAGCAACGGGCTTGAAAAATTTCTGCCTAAAAATCCAGACCAGAAACATTATGCCGCCCACTATCGACGGGAACAAAACTTTGCCGTGAGTTTGCACTACATCCGAAAAGGCAATCAGAGCTCTGGTAGTAATCGGCAAGTCCATTCCCAAGCCCTTGAACAGCGGCGTAATCTTTGGCAAGACCACGAACGAAATCGCCATCGCCAAGACGAAAGCCAGAACCAAGACGATCATCGGATAGACCATCGCGCTCTTGATCTTGTCCATCAATTCCTTGTCCTTTTTCAGATGTCCGGCCAGGTTGTCGAGATTCTCATCTAAAGTTCCCGATGACTCGCCGACATAGACCGTGTTCACAAAAATCGGCGGAAATATCTTGGGAAATTTTCCCAACGAAGATGACAAAGAATTGCCCGCATCCACCGACGATTTAAGCTTACCGATTATCTTCTTCAGCTTCCCTTCTGCCTGTCCGTGCACAATCTCTAAAGCCTCGGTAATCGTCAGACCTGATTTCAACATAACGGCCAAGTGCTTGGCGAATGTTACTTTTTGACCAAAATTAATACCGCCTAGGCTGATGTCGCCTTCGAGAGCGCCTTTTTTTGTTTTAGTATTGTTTTCCATTTATAATTTTAAAACTATCCACTGTCATCCTCAGCTTGACTGGGGATCCAGGTATTTTTTAATCCTCCTTATAGAAAAATTTAAATACAAAGTTTTTATATCACCGATATTTTTATCACAATTAGTCTCTATAATTTAAAACCCAAATTCGTGGCACCTGGATCCCCGCGTTCGCGAGGATGACGGAATAATTTTAGTCCATCGCTACTCTTACCACTTCCATAAAACTAGTCTCTCCGTTAAATATTTTCCGAATGCCGTCGTGAAGCATCACCGTCATCCCCTCTTCTTTGGCTGCTTTCAAGATCACGTCACTACTGGCGCGGTCAATAACCAAGCCGCGGATTCGTTCGCTCATTTCCAGAATCTCGAAGACGCCGACACGTCCGGAAAAGCCGGTGTTGCCACAAACAGGGCAACCGAGTCCTTTGTAGACGCGGAGATTTTTCCAATCCGTATAGCCTTCCAGTTTTAGAATATTCTGAATAGCTGTGCTCTTTTCGATGATGCGCAATTCATCTTCGGAAATTTTGTATGAGGCGATACATTTGCGACAGATTCGACGCACCAATCTTTGGGCGATGGCCACATTCACCGTTGACGCCACTAAAAAAGGCTCGATACCCATTTCCAAAAAACGTGGCAAAGTAGTCGCGGCGTCATTGGTATGTAGCGTGGACAACACAAGGTGACCGGTCAAGGCGGAGTTGATGGCGATGCTGGCGGTTTCTTCATCACGGATTTCTCCGATCATGATAATGTCCGGATCCTGACGGAGAATCGCGCGCAGACCGTTAGCGAAGGTCAGATTGGTTTTATTATTCACCTGAATCTGATTCACACCCTCGACATTATACTCCACCGGATCTTCAATCGAGGAAATATTCACTTCGCGCTTGTTCAAAATTTTCAAAATTCCATACACCGTCGTTGTCTTGCCACTTCCGGTCGGACCGGTGACCAGAATCATACCGTGCGGATTCTTGATCGTATTATTGATAACTTTCAAGTTATCATCAAAAAAACCCAAATCTTCCAAGCCGTAATTGCGATTCTTGGACGACAGCAAACGCATTACCACCTTTTCGCCGGAAGCGGTCGGTAAAATCGAAACACGCACGTCGAGGTCTTCAAGCGCGGTTTTAAACTTGATCTTGCCATCCTGCGCCGCGCGGTGCTCATCCGTTCGCATCTTGGCCATAATCTTGATACGTGAAATAATCAATTCCAACAAAGTCTTCGGAATATTCAAGACGTCATGCAGGATACCATCGACACGGAAACGCACCATAATCTCATTGATAAACGGCTCGATGTGAATATCAGAAGCTTTGCTTTGATAGCCATATTCCAAAATCATATCTACGATTTCGACAGTCAGCTCGTCTTTTTGGGAAACGGAGATTGACTTACTCTTCAATCGCAGCAAGATTTTTTTAAATTTTTCCTGCACGCTACCTTTGTACTTACCCAAAGCGTATTCCAAATCCTGTTTGGTAATATAATACGGCACGATCTTCTTACCGATTTTTTTCTGTACCAGATGCATAATCTCAATATCATCCGGGTCGGTCATACCCACCTTGGCAAAATTTTCATTCTTTTCAAACACAATCACGCCCCGTGCCCGTGCCACTCGCTCCGGAATCAGATTCAGTAATTTCTCATCCAATTTCTCTTCGCGCAAATTGGCAAAACAGATTTTCAATTCATCAGCCACAATTCGTCCCAATTGATCCGGCGTTACCAGACTCGTGGACGGCAAATAATCCAAAAGCGACAGATTTTTCAAATCCGCCTCCTTGACCGCTGTCTCTAACTTTTCATAAGGAATCAAGTTTGAGCCGAGCAGTAAAATCTTTAATTGGTTATTCGAAAGCTTCATATTATTATTCCCCTCTTGAGAGGGGTGCCCGTTAGGGTGGGGTGTGTTGAGATCAGTATGTAAAAAAATTTATTGCGCACGAAATCGACACACCCCGTCGCTCCGCGCCACCCCTCTCCGAGAGGGGAATTTATCTATCCTGCCATTAACGCTTCCAACACCTCTGCAATAATCTGTTTTTGCGAATACGAATCTTTCGGCAAATATTTGTAAGCTCCTAGCGACTTCGCCTCTTCGATGTCTTTTTTTTGCGACAGAACCGAGGCGACTAAAATCTTCACATCATTCAACTTTTTATCAGCTTTTATCTTACTCAAAAAATCAAAACCATTAACCCTGGGCAGAACTAATTCCAGCAAAATCAGATCTGGCTTGTTTTCGGCTGCCATCTTCAGACCCTCTTCGCCATTGGACGCCAAATCAACCGTTATATTCTGCTGATAAAGTTCAGACTGATAAACGGTTTTTGTAGTATTATCTTTTTCAATAACCAGAACTCGCATAAACTAAATTTTTTAAACTCCGTCATTCGAAATTCAAAATTAAAAATTCAAAAATAATGTTCACATCCTCACCATCACCTCGACGACGCCATTGTCAAGGTTAAACTTGGCACTTCTGCCGATGTGCCCGCCGGTTGATTCTGCCTTGACTGGAATATTGAGTAATTGCAGTATCTTTTCTGCCGCCTTGACATTATCACTACCAATCTTGCTTGTATCAAAAACCTTGAACATGCTTGATCCGCCCACAATCTTCGCCTTGATGTTTTCTTTTTTGGCGCCGGCACGCACGACGTCGTCTATTAATTTTACCACCGCTTCATCGACATACTTGCCTGCGTTATCACTTTCTTCAAATACAAAAACATCGCTTTTTTTAGGAGCAATTCTTGTCGGCAACATCGCATGGACGGCACCGCCTATCTTATTCGCGCTGTCATACAGGCAGATAAAAACGCATGAGCCTATTCCCGAAGTCGTAATGACAGTTCCGCTCTGCGCGACCGTCATCTCGCCAGTATTTATATTGATTACATTATCCATCTCCTTATTTTGTAAAAATTTATTTGTACTTGTTTTCAATCGCTGCTAATATTTTCGACGTCGCATTCGGATCGATAAAAAATAGGAATTTTGTCTCCACATCCAATTCTTTAATAATAAATTTTACCTCAAAAATCAAGGCCATACCGGAATTTTTGCCAATCTCAATCACGACCGAATTCATAATCGATTCAGCTGTATCGATAACGACATCAGAAACAGAATGCAAAAGATTCATATCTAGAAACTTGGAAAAAGCCGCCAAGGATGCGCCCGCCAAAACATTGCCCACCTCTTTGACAGCGGATAATTCTAATTCCTTACGTTCATTTTCATTCTTGGTTTTGCCAATCAAGACATTGACGATTTTCGCCTCATTGCCGCTTGTAAACATAAAAAACATCACACCGCCGGCATCGCCGTAAATTTTCAAAATAGCTGTCGTCACCTCTTCATCCTTGTTTTCGATGAATTTATTCAGGTTTTGAATTTCATCAAAGTGCGCTCTTGGTACAGAAAGGTCGACTTTTTTTTCAATCATTTGCGAAAGTGCCGTTGAAGCGTGGCTTGCCCCGATGTTCATAATTTCCATTAGTTGGTCAATTTGAAATTCGGTTATTTGTTGTGACATATGGTTACTGCAGATTTA
>Ga0172371_10006080_pt1 | contig 17688 bp, 21 predicted proteins | sample Lak12m_FD_114543 | JGI IMG/M metagenome (GOLD analysis project Ga0172371, IMG submission 114543) | Freshwater microbial communities from Kabuno Bay, South-Kivu, Congo - kab_022012_12m | ecosystem: Environmental > Aquatic > Freshwater > Lake | place: Democratic Republic of the Congo: South-Kivu...
ACGGGTACAGGGTGGGGGATTATATTCCTGGATCTGCCGTTTCACGTTCCCTGGTAGCTCAACCGGCAGAGCGGGTGGCTGTTAACCACTAGGTTGCAGGTTCGAGTCCTGCCCAGGGAGCCAAATAGTCCGCCGTACGAACCGAGGCCCGGTTCGGTAAACAGTACCAGACCTCGATAGTTCGGCGATCATGGATAAGCACCTTCTTCACCATCCGGCGGAGAAGGTGCTTTTTTTGCGGGTTGGTCCCCTTCGCCATCGTCTCGTCGAACTCGCTCAAGATCCCTTCGAGCATCTCCTTGTCCACGGGCGGGATCGAAAGCCGGCTCCGCCTGGCGGCCAGCTCCTTGCGCTCGATCTCGAGCGCCTCCAGGGTGGCGGTCAGGTCCTTGACCTTCTGGTTGCAGAGGTCGGGCTTCATCGTCCCCGCTTCGAACGCCTCGAAGTACTTGTCGACCTTGGCCCGCGCCTTGGCGATTTGACCGTCGATCCGGGCGATCTCCTTCTCCAGGCCTGGCTTCTCCGCGACGAGCAGCTCGTTCGCCTTGGCCCACAGGCGCGCCATGAAGTCCTCGTCCCGAAACGTATTCCGGATGTCCTTGATGATGGCCGCCTCGAGGAGGTCGGCCCGCACATAGTCCTGGTCGCATTCCCGGATGCGCCAGCGCTTGTTGCAGAGGTAATAAGGGAATTTACGGCCGTGGTTGCGCGTGCTCACCCCGACCATGTGGGTCTTGCACTTGGCGCAATAGATGATGCTGGCCAGTAGCCGTTCTTCCCCGTTGTCGAACCGGCGGCCGCTCAAGGCCACCACGCGGTCCTTCAGCAGCTCCTTGCTCTTCTCGAAGAGGACCTCGGAGACGATGGGCTGGTGAGTTCCCTTGTATTCCACCTCGCGCCAGCGGATCTTGCCCACGTAGATCGGGTTCCTGATCATGTGGAGGATCACCTGCTTGGTCCACTTCTGGCCGCTGCGCTTGCGGTGACCGGCCTCGTTGAGTTTATGGCTGACCGTCTGAATCCCTTCCCGTTCGAAGGCATACATCTGGAACATTTTCCTGACGATGAGGGCCTCTTCTTCGTTGATCACCAGGCCATTCTCCGGATCAAGCGTGTAACCGTACGGGACGTTCCCTCCCACGAACTTGCCGCACTTGGCCTTCTTCTCCATTCCGACCTTCGTCCGTTCGACGATGGTGGCGTGCTCGAACTCGGCAAATACCCCCAGCATCTGAAGCATCATCTTTCCGGCGGCGTTTGCTGTATCAAATGGCTCGGTGATACTCTTGAGCGCGATCCCGTTCTTGGTGAGCTCGTCGACCATCATGGCGAGCTCGCGGACCTTGCGGGAAAGACGGTCCACCCGGAAGACCAGGAGGGTATCGAACGCCCGGGCCCCGGCGTCGTAGAGCATCTCCTCGAGGCCCGGGCGGTTCATGTGGGTGCCGGACTCGGTGTCGCGGAAGAGCTTGTGTAGCCGCCAGTCGTCCCCGTATTGCGATTTACAGTAGGCCTCCAACCGTTCCGACTGGGCCCCGAGGGAGTATTTCTGGTGGTCCTCGTCCGTCGAGATGCGGGTGTAGAAGGCGACTCGCGTCGGCCCTCCGTTCCCGCCGATGATGTTCTTTTGGGTCTTGGCCATGGCGGCTCCTACTTGACCTCGCGTTCCGAGGCGATCGCCTCGTGGCACATCTCGCAGAGGCCCTCGGGCTTCGTATCGGGCCAGACCTTCCCGGTCTCGCACCCCGGGCAGTCGGTCTCCGCGGCGAAGTTGCTCTGGGCCATGGAGAGGGAATTGCCGAGCGCGACCTTCTTCCACCGGCAGTAGTGCATGAGGTCGGTCAGCAGATCGACGACGTGGCTGTCGTCGCCGTCGGTGAAGGTCTCGCCGAGCCAATCCTCGACGTAGTGTCTTAACGCCCCCTCTGCCCGGCAGGCGCGCTCCTGGTTGTCCGGCTTCCCTTCGATCCGTTTCCCGTCTTCGGGTCCGAGCGGTGCGTTCATGCGGCGCTCTTCCGCAGGCTGTCGAGCTTCTTGAGGCCTTCGCCTTCGACCTCGAAGCTCCAGAAGGTCCACCCGTCGACTTCCTTGCCGATGACTTCCTTCCCCGCGCGGGAGGGGCTGTTGAACATCTTTCCGTCGACCGTGATCGTTCCATCCGGGTTTACGGTGGCCTTGTACGTTGTGCCCTTGTACGTCACGACGAGCTCGTCGGGGCGGTTCGGGAACGCGGCCAGTACGGGAGTACGCTTGCCGGGCTTCCTCTCGGCGGCGGACTCGGAGGCCTTCTTCTTCCTCTTCGGTTTGGGGGCATCGGCTTCCGCCTTGGTGAAGAGCGCGAGGCACTTCTTGCACAGGCCCGGGTGATCCTTGGTGGGCGAGGACCTCTTCGCCCACAGAGTGGCGTTTGCCACCGGCTTGCCGCAGAGCGTTTTCTCTTCCGGCCCCTTGATGTGGATAGTCTGCTTCATTCCGTTTGTCTTCTTCATCGAATCAGTCCTCCTTTTGGTTTTGGTGTTCCGAAATTTCGAGAAACCCAGTCCCATTCCCTTCCTCGTCCGACATCACCCAAACGATCTGTGTCTTGCCGTCCCTGCACCTCACCGAGAATCCGTACTCCTCGCGGTCGGTGGAAAGGATCGCGTCTGTAATAGTTCCGCCGACCAATGTGGTCCCGATCTCTTCCGCCATTACCTCGGCCAAGGTGCGTCTCTTGGTGGCTCCCATCCCTCGCCTCCTACTTGTCGAGCCCATGAATCCTCCGGGCGCGTTCGAACCCGACCCACTCTCCCCGCAATCCCAGGCCTCGGGAGACCAGTTCCTCTCTTGCGATTCGGTTGAGGTCGAGCTCGCCCCGGGCGACCGCCGCCAGAACTTTCGCGGGGGCGATTTGGATGAACCCGATTTCATCGACCGAGAACGGTCCCGCGGAATACCCGTCCGCCTTTGCCATGTGCCCACCTCCCTTCATCTTGTTGTATTTAAAGGCGTTTTTACTTCTTGCCCTGACACTCCTACCTCGGGGGGTATCTCGAATCAAGGCAATTCTGGCGGGGCGATTGACGAGGCTCCTACAAGGTAAAAGGCCCTTTTTCAGCATTTTTGGGGACAGAAATGATGGAAAAATCGGCATGAGACGGATTTGGAGTTGACAGCCAACTCAACATCGGGCAGTATCCTCCCTTATGACCAAGCCCGTCACATTCGGAGAAAGGCTGCGGGAGATCCGGAAGAGCAAGGACCTTACGCAGCGCGATCTCGCTGAGAAGGTGGCCGCCCGATTGAAAGCAGAAGATCGCCGCGGCTTCGACTTCACCTACTTGAGCAAGATCGAAAACGACAAGACGCCTCCCCCGTCCATCGCGGCAATCATCCAGCTTGCGCATGTCTTGGAAACGGACGCCGACGAGTTGATCGCCCTCGCCGGAAAGGTCCCGCCCGAATTTGGAGAAACCTTGAAGGGGAGCGAGGCGGCACGCACCTTCTATCGCTCGGCATTGAATGCGGACTTGACGGAGGAAGATTGGAAGAGTCTCTTGAACGAGCTTATTCAAAGGACTAAGGTGCGTGGCGATCATTAAGAACCAGGAAATTGAAGATCTGGCCCATGCCCGACTCCTCGAGTTTCAGCGGGTCATGGGTTGCCCCCTTTCCATCCCGATTCCGATCGATCTCGTCGCCGAGAAGGTCCTTGGGCTGGATTTTCTCTGGGACACCATCGAGGAACTTCCAGGCGAGACGATCCTGGGCGGCCTCAACTCGAAGGAGCGTCTAATCGTCCTCAACGAAAAGCGCCGGGATCTCTTTTCGCAAAAACCGGGGCTGGAGCGCTCGACCAAAGGACACGAGATGGGCCATTGGGACCTGTTCGTCGACAAGGGGACCTTGGACCATCCCGCGTTGCTTCATTCTGATAGCGGTTGCCCGTTTGCGTTCCGACGATCCCCTAGGGGAGAGGTCGCGATTATCAAAGTGCTGAGCCAGAACCCGGAGAGGTGGGCGTTGCTTCGTCAGTTACGGTCGCGATTCGATGAGCCAGACGAGGCGAGAGCCGTCAATCGTTATGCGGCGGTGCTGTCGATGCCAGTCGATCTTCTTCGCGCGGAAGCGATGAAGACAGACCGGATGAAATGGCCGAACCTCTATCGGCTCTCCGAAAAGTTCGACGTCACGATCTCTGCGCTAACGGTACGGCTCGAACAACTCGGGCTGATTTACGTGGACGAGGACAAGAAAATCTACGAATCCCGAAGCGCCGCGATGGGCCAGACGACTTTGGGGTTCTGATATTTTTTTACCCGGAAGGTTGGGTTGCAACCCAACATCAACTTATTGGAGGTGATGCGATGGCAAGCAGTTACGCTCCGAACCAGTTTTTCCGGCAGGCCAAGTTTTCACTCCTTCGGGACTACTTTACCCGGAGGAACGCGCTCGCAGACTTGGAATGGGACAAACTGAAAGAAACGGAAACCAAACCCATCTACGACGCCTGGCAGATGCTGCCGGATCAAACGCGTGAGGAGATGGAGTTTGAATTCCGGCAGGTCCACGACATGGCGATGGCCAACGGTGCACGCGCAATCATTGAGGAGGGACGATTTCACCGTCTTGACCTCACCGCAGACCTCGACGCACAAGACGGGTATATCAACAAGGCGCTGTGGACGCTGCTGGAACATCCCAATGTCTTCGACATCGCGCAGATCATGAACCGCGCGGACCATCTAAATGGCCGGCTTTGGCGCAAGAGAAGGGATGTCCCGAAGAAAGCGCCGGACGTTTCGGCGGACGCGCTCAAGGAACTGGCGGTTGCGATCTCAGCATACTATCGGGAAAACCAGGGACGTGGTCGGCACTGCTGGACCGAGACCTATCTGCGAGGCGGTCGTTATCACTACTTCTTCGTGTACGCGCAAGATTACACCGACACTTTCATCGAGTTCGACGACGACGGTCAGTTTCAGCGGAGACCTCACAACCCGGCATTCGAGGTTATCTATGTGTACGACCCCGAAGACGGAACCCTGGAACTCTACGTTCAGGGCGATAAAAGCCTCCGACGCGATCTTCAGGAGCTCTTCGGACGCGCAATCCTCAAAGCAGATCTAGGGGAAGAGAAACACGATTCTGCCCCCTATGACCTCAACGGACTCAAGCGCCGTGATTTCTCCTTTCCCACGGACCCGTCGGATCGCATCAAGGGCGTAAAGATTACATCCATGCGGCTCTCCCTGCTCGGCAATCCGAGGAAGAAAATCACATTCGACACCGGACCGAAAGACCAGAAGGAAGGAATCTACGATTTCATCGAGACCTCCCTTCATGAAAAGCGCCTTCCCCTATCCATGGTCAACGTAAGCTCCGTGGTGATCCAGATAAGGTTCGAGAACATGAACGGCGGGCGGCGGGATGAGCGCACGATCTCGTTCCGCATAGGTCATCCCAATTCGTGCAATCTGAAGGATTCGCCCGAGGAACTGATCACGAAGAAATACCTAAAGGAGTGGAACATTGAGCGAGCGTGATCTCCTGTCGGTTATCTTGGAACGCGCTGATGCCTCGGAGCCCCGCTTCTTCGCAGACGAAGTCACGCGATGGCCGGAAGGCATCGAACGCCAACTGATGGATGCTGGCATCATCCGGCGGGATGACAACGCCACATGTGTTGTTTGCGACGCATGCGACGAAGGTCACGTCGAGGAAGTGGCGACCATTGTGGGACCGGCGGGATCACCGCCTCGCGCTTTCATTCATTGTCCAGATGCGGGGCGTGTCGCGGTGCCACTGGAACGGCTCAATCAATGGGTAATCGATTTTCAGGGGTTGGCCAGCGCCATTTCCAGAGGTCTGAACCTCACGGGGACGACGGATGAGGTCGTGCCGGGTCGTCTGTGGACTTTCGGCATCGCGCCTTTGGGAGGGAGGTCGCGGGAAGTTTTTCTGGCTCGGGGTTTGAGCTGGATCGACGGGGCCGACATCGTCGGAAAATGCGGGAGATTGACTTCCGGCCAATCGGTCGTGTTCGTTCCGGCTTCGGAACCGCCGAATGTTATCTGGAAAGGTGATCCACCGGTTATCGCGTCTCTTCTGGTCGTGGCGCGTATGGAGCAAGGTTGCCTCGTGCTTGATCGGGATCACCTGGAAGGGTTCTTCGCGCAGCCGATGATCGGCCTCGCCGAGCGTTACCCCAAGGACAGGCGCATCTTTCGGAACCAGGGGAAAACCTGGCTCGTCGTCTACGACGGAGTTCCAAGAAGTGTAAACGACACTGTCGGGATGACCTACATTAGTTGCCTTTTAAGAAACCCGGGACAGGATATTCACTCAGCCACCCTGTGCGCGCTAAATGGCGGCGACGGCGCCGCTCCTTTCCTTGGCTCCGCAGGTAATGTCCTGGATGACAATGCGCTCAAGGATTATCGAGAGCACCTTAAGGAACTCGAAGAGGAAATTCGAGAGGCGGAGACCAACAACGACATCGGTAGGCTCCAACTTCTCAAGGATTCCTACGAGGCTGTCACCACGGAGATTGGGCGCGCGACTGGCCTAGGTGGAAGGAGGCGCAAGGCTGCCGACGACCGAGAGCGTGCTCGTCAAGCTGCGTCCGTCGCGATCCACCGTGCCCTTCGGGCGATTAAGAAGGAGCACGAGGTCCTTTGGCCGCACCTGCATAATTCCTTAAATATTGGGGAGTTTCTATCCTATCGGCCCGACCAACCCACTTCCTGGGTGACCTGACCCGATAAATCTGCTTTTCGCGACGCCTCCTGTCGCGCTCGCGACGCCCGTTGTCGCGCCTTCGGTTTGAAGGCACGGCCAACGGTCGGGAGCGCAGACAAAAAACCAGCGCGTAAACAAAACCCCGAGTGGCCCCAGACCAGGCCTGCCTCTCGGGGTTTTTGTTTGTGCGACCGGAAAGGCGGGCGTCTTGGCGAACAATTCGAGGGATCTGGATCGCAACCGGCTCGAACAGGAATTTCAGGCCGACGAGTATCAACGATTGCTCCGGGATTTGCGGCAAGAAAACCCTTTCCTGCGGCAGTTTGGAACATGGAGGGACGTCGGAGCCTTCATGAGGAAGGGCACGTCGAAGGATCCTGGGAAAGATGAGATCCTTCGGCCCATCTTCGAATTGCACGCCAAGGACAGAAACCCGCGGTGGCGCGCGATCCTCCTGGGATTTTTCTGGCCCGGCCTCGAATCAATCCACTACAAGAAGCGAGACTGGGAGCCAGACCCCGACGATCGTTGGCAGAACATCGTCTGGATCTTCCTGGACGTCCTCTGTCGGATCGATGTGGAGAGGCGTTCGTCCCGCCTTGTCCAGAAGATCTTCAACGATACGATCCACCGTCTCCACGACGAATACCGGCGAACCTCAGCCCGGACGATCCAGGAAATTCCCTCAGAGCCTGAAGAGATCGAATTTCTCTCAGGCGGTGCCGAGGACGTTGCGTTCGCGGAAATCGATTTCTGCGAAGAGCGAGAGAAGGAAATCAAGCGCCTCCGTGAGCATGTGGAGGCAGGCCGAATCGGCGAAGCCGATTTCCTCCTTCTCGTCGGGACGAAGGTATACGGCAAGTCCATTTCCGAGTATGCCCGAGAGGCTGGTCTCGATTACCAATCCGTCAAGAAACGCCGACTGCGAGCTGAAGCCGTCATCCGTCGCTTCATGGAAAAAACGCGGTGACTCCCCCACGAGTTTGTCCCCGTCTCGGGGTCTCAACCGGCCTTTGTTCTATAGGGGCGGTTGAAACGACGGATGGAGGAGGTGAGGGAACGATGATCAGCAAGGCGGAGGCGAAGGAACTGATCCTCGACCTGTTCGAGGAGGAGGCGCTCGTTATCGGCGGCCTGGCGGCGGTCCACAAAATCCCGGACGACGTCGTCTGGCGGCTCATCAAGAACATCGACGTGATCCGCCGGAAGGTACTTCGCCGGCTCGAGGACAAGGCACCGGAGGAGGGAGACGGCGGCGCTCCGAGGCGCCCGAACCTCAAACCCCACCCGGCGATTGAGGATTTCCTCCTGTCGCTTCGGAGGTCGTAGCCGGTGGCCAGGACGACACCCATGGAGCTGACGCGCCACTACGCCGAGCTCTCCGAGGAGGAGACGGAGGAGCTGGTCGAGGCGGTCGCGGTCCTGATCGTGGAGTTCATAAAGCAGAAAGGCGTACCTGCCCGCCCGCCGCAAGGCACGCAGGAATATCCCCGGGGGGTTCACACATGACGCTTCCACCCATATTCCGCAGGCGGCGCAGCGACAACGGAGGTCTCCTCGGAGACCTCGCTTTTCTCATCCGCGAGTCGGCGGACGTCTATCACGCCCAAGCAGCCAGGTTCCTGTCGAGCCACCGACTAGCGGAGTTCCGCCGCGATCCGCTCCTGTTCCGGAAGAAGGAACTCGGCCTGGTGAAGGAAGAGGACCGGCCCGCTTACCTGATCGGCCGAGCAGCGCACGCGCTCATCCTCGAGGGGCGCGAGGCCTACGAGAACCAGTACGCCTTCGGCGGGCCCATCAACCCGAAGACCGGGGAGCCGTTCGGCAGCCGCACGAAGGCTTTCCAGGAATGGGCCGAGGCACAGGGGAAGCCGGTCCTCTCCGACGAGCAGGTCGCGCTCATCGAGAACATGCACGCTGCCGTCTACGCCCACGAGCACGCCGCGGCGTTCTTGGCCGATGGTGTCGCCGAAGGCGTGGGTCGGGCCGAGTATTGCGGCGTCGCGTGCCAGGCGCGGTTCGACTGGTTATCGCCGGCTCGCGGAATCGTCGATCTAAAAACTTGTGACTGCCTCGACTGGTTGCAGGGAGACGCGCGGAGTTATGGGTATGTCCACCAGTTGTCGTTCTACCGATCCCTTCTGACTTGCGTTTCCGGAGTAGTCGTCCCCGTGCATCTCATCGCTGTGGAAAAACGGGAGCCGTTCCGCTGCGGTGTCTGGCGGATGGGGGAGGACGTCCTTGGGATCACGCAGAAAGAGAACGAGGAGGGGATCGAGCGGCTCAAGGCTTGCCGTAAGCGCGACCACTATCCCACCGGGTACGAGGACATTCGAGTTTTCGACTGGATCTGAAACGAGATTCCAACAACGGAGGTGACTCACATGGGTTTGCTGGAGAAAGTCATGTGCGGAAAGGCCCCCGCCCCCAGGCGGGTGATGCTCTACGGCACGCACGGCATCGGGAAGTCGACGTTCGCCTCGTGCGCACCCAAGCCGATCTTCTTGCAGACCGAGGACGGCCTCGGGGAGATCGACTGCGACAAACTGCCGCTCGTCACGACCTTTGCCGAGGCGATGGGCGCTCTCTCGGAGCTCTACACCGAGAAGCATCCCTACCAGACGATCGTTGTCGATTCCCTCGACTGGCTGGAGCGCCTCATCTGGGCGGAGGTGTGCCGGAAGCGCAACGTCGAGAACATAGAGGAGATCGGCTACGCGAAAGGGTACGTCTTTTCGCTGACCCAGTGGCGCGAGTTCCTCGAAGGGCTCTCCGCGCTTCGCGCTGATCGGGGGATGACGGCCGTTCTCATCGCGCACGCCCGGATCGAGCGGTTCGAGAACCCCGAGACGGAGTCCTACGACCGGTACGTCCCGCGCCTGCACAAGCTCGCGGCGGCGATCGTCCAGGAGTGGTGCGACGAGGTCCTCTTCGCCACCTACAAGGTCTACACGAAGCAGTCGGACGAGGGCTTCAATCGCAAGCGGACCCAAGGGGTAGGCTCCGGCGAGCGGATCATCCGGACGCAGGAGCGCCCGGCCCACGTGGCGAAGAACCGCCTCAACCTTCCCGACGAGCTGCCACTGGACTGGAACACCTACGCCCAACACATGGCCAACGATACGACCAAAGGAGGCAACTGATCATGGCGAATCTGCACGGATTCAACGCGAGCAACGTCGACCCCGCGGTCGACTTCGAGCCGATCCCTGCGGGGAAGTACCTCGCGATCATCACGGACTCGGGGATGAAGCCGACCAAGAACGGAAGCGGCAGCTACCTGGAGCTTACCTTCCAGGTGATCGATGGGCCATACAAGAACCGCCTGCTCTGGTCGCGGCTCAATCTGGACAACCCGAACAAGCAGGCCGTCGAGATCGCCCGGGCGCAGCTCTCCGCCGTCTGCCGGGCGGTCGGAGTGATGCAGCCCAAGGACTCGCTCGAGCTCCACAACCTCCCCCTGCAGATCACGGTCAAGTGCAAGCGGCGGGAAGACACCGACGAGATCGTCAACGAGATCCGCGCCTACGCCAAGAAAGAAGCGGCGACGGGCCAGCCACAGCAGGAGACGACGAGCACCCCTCCCTGGGCGCGGAAGTGACCGAGGTACTTCTTCCCGTTCGGACCTGGTCTGAGGCGAACCAAAGAGGGCACTGGGGGAAGCGTGCCCGCAGGGCGAAAAAGCAGCGCCAGGCCGCTCGGTTGCTCGTCCGGGCGGCCCGGGTTGTTCTTCCGAAGTCGGGACCCGTTGCGATCACGCTCACGCGGATCGCGCCACGGGCCCTCGACACGGACAACCTTGCCTCGGGGCTAAAAGCTGTGCGGGACGGAGTGGCGGATGCCATGGGGGTGGATGACGGCTCCGCCCGCATCGAGTGGCGTTACGCCCAGGAACGGGGCAAGCCGGTCGAGTACGCCGTCCGAGTGGAAATCCGACCGGTTCTCGACGATGGGGTACCTTCGCAAATAGGGGAACCGTAGATGCTGGAACTTCGACCGTACCAGCTCGAATCAGTGGACGCGATCTACCGCCACCTGCGGGAGCGCGACGACAACCCCTGCGTCGTGATCCCGACCGGCGGCGGGAAGACCCCCGTCATGGCGCAGGTCTGCAAGGACGCCGTGGGGCGTTGGAACGGGCGGGTCATGATCCTGGCGCACGTGAAGGAGTTGCTCGAGCAGAACCGGGAGAAGCTCCACCTGGTTGCACCGGAGATGTGGATGAAGACCGGGGTCTACTCGGCGGGCCTCAAGACCCGCGACACCGAGCACCCGATCATCGTCGCGGGCATTCAGTCGGTTTACAAGCGCGCCTGCGAGTTCGACGCTTTTGATCTGATCGTCATCGACGAGGCGCACATGATCCCGCCGGACGGGGACGGGATGTACCGGACCTTCCTGGAGGACGCCCGAAAGGTCAATCCTAACGTTCGCCTGATCGGCCTGACCGCGACGCCTTACCGGATGAAGAGCGGGATGATCTGTGAGCCTGAGAACGTCTTGAACCACGTCTGCTACGAGATCGGCGTCAAGGAGCTGATCGTCCAGGGATACCTCTGCCCGCTCGTCACCAAGGCGAGCCGCGAAAAGATCGACACGTCCAAGCTCCACGTGCGTGCCGGGGAGTTCGTGGCCGGCGAGGTCGAGGACCTCATGAACACCGACGATCGGGTGGAGTCAGCCTGCCAGGAGATCGTCGAGCAGACGCGCAACAGGAAGTCCGTGCTGATCTTCGCTGCGGGGGTGGCGCACGGGAGGCACGTCGCGGACGTCTTGCGCGGGAAGTTCGGGGCGCAGGCCGGCACGGTTTTCGGGGACACGCACGATTTCGAACGGGACCAGGTTCTGTCCGAGTTCAAGGCTGGCCAGCTCAAGTACCTGGTCAACGTGAACGTGCTCTCCACCGGCTTCGACGCCCCCAACGTCGACTGCGTGGCCATGCTGCGTCCGACGCTCTCGCCCGGGCTCTACTACCAGATGGTCGGGCGGGGTTTTCGCCTCAACCCGGGGAAGGAGAACTGCCTGGTCCTGGACTTCGGGGGAAACGTGATGCGGCACGGACCCGTGGATGCCGTCCGCATCCGGGAAGTGGACCGGAACGGAAACGACGGAGAAGCTCCTGCGAAGGAATGCCCCGAGTGCCAAAGCTTGATCGCGGCGGGCTATTCGGTATGCCCTGACTGCGGCTACGAGTTCCCCGACAAGAATCAACGGAAGCACGAGGTGACCGCGTCCACCGAGGGGATCCTCTCCGGCCAGGTGACGACTGAGGAACTGCCCGTTCACGAGGTCAGGTACTTCGTCCATCGAAAAAAGGGCGCCCCGGAGGATGCACCGAAGACCATGCGGGTCGATTACTGCGTCGGGTATCACCAGTACCAGTCGGAATGGATCTGCTTCGAGCACACGGGATGGGCGAGGAAAACCGCGGAAGCATGGTGGCGCAGACGATCGACCGCGTTGGTACCGGAGACCGCGGTCGAAGCCGTGGGACTCGGGAATGCCGGGGCCCTATGCGAGACGAAATCAATCACGGTCCGCAGCATTGCCGGCGAAGAATATCCCCGCATCATCGGCTACAAACTGGGGGAGAAGCCCTCGTGGCGGGAGCCGGGCTGGGACGAGGAAGATTACGATGAGGGCCAACCTCTGCAATATCACGCCGAAAGCAGGGAATCGGCGTCATGAGTCGGATCGGATCGCCAGTCCTGGGTGCCGCGCTTCGGTACGCGGACCTGGGGTATCCGGTCTTCCCTTGCGCGCCGGGGGACAAAGTCCCCATTACGCCACGTGGATTTAAGGACGCGACCAGAGACGCCGCACAGATCGAGGCATGGTGGGAGAAGTATCCGGAAGCCAACATCGGGATTCCGACGGCGGGGCTTCTGGTCGTCGACGTGGACGGGCCGAACAACCCCTGGCCCGGCGATCCTGAGAAAGCGGAGGACCTGACACGCGGGCCAATCTCTCTCACCCCGCGCGGCGGCCGGCACCACATCTTCCGTCAGCCCAGGGGGGCGACGTTCAGGAACACCACTGGGAAGATCGCGCCGAAGGTCGACACTCGGGCCGACGGCGGGTACATCGTCGCCCCGCCCTCGGTGGTGGATGACAAACCGTACCGTTGGGCCGAGACGTTCGAGCTGAATGTTTCCCCCGAGGAACTCCCGGAACCGCCAGGGTGGCTCACGGACCTCTTGGATAGCCCGGGCGACCTGTTTGCCAGAGGGACGACCGGAAACACCGAGAACGGCCAGATCCCGGCCCCGGGCGCGCACGTTTTGCCCCAGGGCGCGGATCTGCCGTCGGTCGGCAACCTGATCCCCTCTGGCACCCGGAACGCGACCCTGGCGCGTTTGGCGGGAAACATGCGACGGGTGGGGATGACCCAGGCCGAAATATTCGCCGCCCTCGAGCGTACGAACCGGGATCGGTGCCGGCCGCCTCTTTCCGCGCGGGAGGTCGAGCGGATCGCGGTCAGCATCTGCCGATACGAGCCGGACCAAGTGTCGGTGGCCGTAGCGGAGAACCACTGGGCACAGGACCAACGGCTCGAGTCAGAGCCCTCGGAGACGACGCTGGCGCTTGTCGACCCGGGCCCGCTTCCGGAAGACCTCCTGCGCGTCCCGGGGTTTGTTTCCGAAGTTATGGACCACTGCCTGGCGACAGCTCCGTATCCGAACACGGTGATGGCCTTCGGCGGGGCACTCGCGCTTCAGGCCGTGCTTGCCGGGCGCAAGGTCCGCGATCCAGGCGACAACCGGACAAACCTCTACCTCCTGGGCCTGGCGCATTCCGCTGCCGGAAAGGACAGGCCACGGAAACTCAACGCCGAGATCCTGCACGCTGTAGGCCTGGCGAGCTGTGTTGGGAGCCGCTTTGCCTCCGGGGAGGGTGTCCAGGACGCACTGAACTGCGAGCCCTCCATGTTGTTTCAGACCGACGAGATCGATGGGATGCTCCAGTCGATTAACAAGGCCAAAGATGCCCGGCACGAAAGCATCATGGGGACGCTCCTCACCTTGTACTCCTCGGCCAACTCTGTGTTCCCGATGCGGCGCAAGGCGGGCAAGGAGTCCCCGGGGGCAATCGACCAGCCTCATCTCGTGATCCTCGGCACGGCGATCCCGAACCACTACTACGAGGCGCTCTCCGAGCGGATGCTCACCAACGGCTTCTTCGCACGGATGATCATCCTCGAATGCGTGAAGCGTTCCCCGGGCCAGGAGCCGAGCATCCTGATGATTCCCTCGCGAATACTCGAGGCCGCCAAGTGGTGGGGGGACTTCCGCCCGGGCACGGGGAACCTGCAGGAGTGGCATCCCGTTCCGCGGGTCGTCCCTCACACAGACGAAGCGAAGAAGATCTTGATCGAGGCACGCATCGAGGCGGAAGCGGAATACGCAAGATCCGAAGGTGTCGGCGACGCCGTCGGCACAACCGTCTGGGGGCGCGTCAGTGAGCACGTCCGGAAGCTCGCGCTGGTTTACGCCGTAAGCGAAGACCACGAGCGTCCCGAGATCGGGCGCGCGGCCGCCGAGTGGGCCAGGCGCTTCGTCGTCCACCAAACGAGGCGTGCGCTCTTCATGGCCCAAACGTACGTCGCGGACAACCCCTTTCACGCCGAGTGTCTGAAGTTCCTCAAGAAGCTGCGAGAGGCTCCGGAGGGGGAACTTGCCCACAGCGTGCTCCTGAAGCGGATGAAGGTCGATTCCAGGAACTTCCTCTCCCTCATCGAGACGCTTGTGCAAAGCGGCGACATCGTGATCAGGACGCAGTCCACTTCGGGTAGGGCAGGCCGTTTTTACCGGCTTACCGACCTGCCCGTGCTGGGGTGAGACCGCGAGTTCCGAGGAGGGGGGTGAAGGATGCGGGTGGCAGAAGGGGTGGGAGGTGAAAGAAGTCGGACGAGAATGCCGCTTTTGCGGGTGAAAGATGGGGAAAAAGGGGTGAAGGAAGTTCGGGGTGAAAGAAGGGAAAGAAGTTTGAAAATGTCCTTGAACATCAGGGCACTATCTTCTTTCCCTCTTTCACCCTCCCTCGCCAGGAATAGATATTTACTTCTTCTCTCTCTTCTTTCCCTATTTCACCCCCGCTCGCGTATATGCCTCCGCGCGCGCGTAAAGGCGTGTGTGTGTGAGGGGGGGGTGAAAGTGAAAGAGGCAAAAAAGTCCTCCGGGGAGGCAGCATAGGATGCCGCGCTCACCCCGGGGTCATTTCATGCGTGCGGCCGAGCTCCGGACGCTGGTCGAGGCGTCGTCGACTGTCAAATACCGCAAGGAGCCACCGGCTCCGGTCAAGTGTGACTTCTCCAACGAGCGGCTGCACTACTGCGTTGACGTCGCCGTGCTCGTCGAGCGGTGTGACCGGTCCGGGTACATGGCGGCGTTCTTGTCGGGCATGCGGTGGGAAGCGATCCCATCGGAGAAGCAAGGTCTGGTCGCAGCGGACATCAGAAAATTCAGGAGGGAGCTACGCAATGGCGGATATGAGATCGAATAGACACCACAAGGAGGCAAACGTGTCTAAGGCAGAGAAGGTCGACCAGTTCCGGTTCACGACGTGGGTCAACCAGGCAAGCCCGGAGGCAGCGATCAAGGAGGCACTCCGCGAGATCCTGGGCGTGAAACTCGTGTCCCTCACCGAGCGCCGCGGGGAGTACCACGCGACGATCCTGGCGTCTTCAATCCCGGCGGAGGTCCGGACCTGGTTTGAGCACTTCCGGAAGAAGGGCATCCCGGCGGCCATCGTCAAACAGACGCGCAGCAACGCATACGCCGTCTTTCGCAACGGGGAGGAACACGGCCAGACGACGCCCGAGACCTTCAAGCCGGACGAGCTCACCATCGTCGAGAAGACGCCGGATTTCGTGTGGATGGGACCCAGGGCGTACTTCTCCAAGAAGGCCCATGGAAAAAATGCTCCGACTTCGGAGCGCAAGGATTTACAACCCCCCCGGGATTCGGTACAAATGGGAATATAGGTCGAACGTGTCACGGATGAGGAAGGCCCGGGCGAGAGCGCGCTTCGGGCCTTTTTCTTTTGGAGCGAATGTGGAGATCCGGGTCGATATCAGAGGGCTCGAGACCACGACGAAATACATCACCGGCCTCGCGAAACAAATCCCCTTCGCCACCGCCCTTGCGCTGACGCGGACTGCCAAGGAAATCCAGCGCGAGGAGGTCGCGCATATCCGCAACGAGTTCACGGTCCGAGGATCGTGGCTGCGCGAGGGCGGTCGGTTTGGCGTCGGAATCACGCCGGCCTCGAAGGAGAACCTCGTCGCGATCGTCGAAAGCCGCGCGCCGTGGCTTGAAGCACACGAGGAAGGAACGACCCGGACCCCGGCGGGCGCACACTTTGCCATACCCCAGAAGGATATCCGCCGGACGAAGACGCAGGTCATTGCCAGATCCCAGCGGCCGAAGGCTCTCAAGCGGGCGTTCAAGATCGAAACTACGAGGGGTGTTCCGCTTCTCCTGCAACGGATCGGGCGAGGCAAGAATTCCATCCTGCGGGTCATGTACCAACTCACGGGCCGGGCGAAGATTGCACCGAGGCTTAGGTTCGTCGAGACGGGGCGAGCCGTAGTCGACAAGGTGTGGCGACGCATCTTCTCGGAGGCGCTGGACCGTGCGATCCGCACGGCGAGGTGAGCGGGTAGATCGATAGGTACTTCCGGAGCCTTTTCACCGCGGGTGACGCGCGACCGCGGTTTCTTTTTAGCCATTAAAACTTTTTTTCGATTTCCCTTCCCTTTGGAGGCTCGGTGAAGGTCGTCCTGGTACATCCGTCGAAGGTGATCCCGTACGCCCGCAACCCCCGGAAAAACCAAGCGGCTGTGGCCAAAGTCGCCGCCAGTATCCAGGAGTTTGGGTTCCGGCAACCGATCGTATGCGATGGGGAAATGGTCATCGTGGTCGGGCACACCCGGTACCTGGCCGCGCTTGAACTCGGGCTGGATAAGGTTCCCGTTCATATTGCGGACAACCTGACCCCGGCACAGATCAAGGCGTACCGGATCATGGACAACCGGTCGCATGAGGATTCCGAGTGGGACGAAGAGTTGCTTTCGCTCGAACTCTCGGACTTGAAAGACGCCGAATTCGACCTGGATCTTACCGGCTTCGAGAACGACGAGATCGCCGACGTGCTCGCCAAGGGAATCGTCGGGACGGAGGGGCTTACCGATCCGGACGAAGTACCCGAGCCTCCCGACGAAGCGATCACACAGCCCGGGGATCTGTGGATATTGGGCGACCACCGGCTTCTGTGCGGCGATTCCGGGAGCGTGGCTGATGTTGACTACCTGCTCGCAGGCGCGAAGATCCACCTGGTCAACACTGACCCGCCGTACAACGTCAAGGTCGAGCCCCGGAGCAACAATGCGATCGCCGCGGGCCTGTCTTCCTTCGGTGGCGGTGATGCTATCGAGGCCTCCGATGCGCAAGGGATGCACCACCAGGGATTCGATCTCGCACGCCACAAGACCAAGGCGAAGGCGACGCACAAGAAGCTGCGGCCGAAGGACAGACCGCTGGCAAACGATTTTGTCTCCGACGAGGAGTTCGACAAGCTCCTGCGTGCCTGGTTCGGCAACATCGCCCGGGTGCTCGAGCCCGGGCGTGGTTTCTACATCTGGGGCGGATACGCCAACTGTGGGAACTATCCGCCGGTCTTGAAGGAGTGCAAGCTCTACTTCTCGCAGGCGGTCATCTGGGTCAAGGAGCATCCGGTCCTGACCCGGAAAGACTTCATGGGCAACCACGAGTGGTGCTTCTACGGCTGGAAAGAAGGCTCTGCGCACGTCTACCTGGGCCCCAACAACGTGCCCGACGTCTGGTCGGTCAAGAAGGTCAACCCACAGAGCATGATCCATCTGTGCCTGCACCCAGACGCGCTGGTGTTGACCGAGTCGGGATACCGGCCCATCCGATCTATTGCACTCGGGGACCGGGTGTACGCCGG
>Ga0172371_10006084_pt1 | contig 17684 bp, 11 predicted proteins | sample Lak12m_FD_114543 | JGI IMG/M metagenome (GOLD analysis project Ga0172371, IMG submission 114543) | Freshwater microbial communities from Kabuno Bay, South-Kivu, Congo - kab_022012_12m | ecosystem: Environmental > Aquatic > Freshwater > Lake | place: Democratic Republic of the Congo: South-Kivu...
CGGCTTCTTCGGGCACCATGGTGCTCACTTCCACGCCGGTGGCCAGTTCGAAGCCGGCCCAAGTGGCGGTGCGCGGAAGAATTTCAATGTGCCAATGGTAGTGGTCGTAGTCCTTGCCGTCGCAAGGAGAAGTGTGAAGGTAGAAATTTACCGCGGGGTTGTTCAGCCCGAAGTACAATTTCTTGAGGGCTTGCTGGAGGGCTTCGCCCAGTTCCCATTCCTCCTTCCCCACCGTTCGCTCGAAGTAGGGCTGGTGTTTTTTCGGCAGCACCCAAAGTTCGAAAGCGGCCCGCGAAGCGTAAGGGGCAAACACGGCGAAGGAATTATTTTCGAAAACCAACCGCTTGTTTTCTTTGAGCTCCCAGGCCAATATGGTGCAGAAAACACAATTATGCTGGGAGCGGTGAAATTCTTCCGCGCCTGTAAGCTCCAATTGGACCCCCGGCGAGACCACCGGGATGGCAAACAACTGGCAGTGCGGATGCGGCTGGGAGGCGCCGGCGCGCTTGCCGTGGTTATGGATGATTTGAATGAAATTGACGCTTTTTTTGTTCATCAGATCCAAATAGCGGGTGCGGAAAGCGTCAACCAATTCGGCCACCTCTTCCACAGTCAGTTGGCCGAGGGCGAGACCGTGCTCCTTGACCACGATAATTTCGTGATATCCCACTCCTTCCATTCCAAAGTACGGACCTTCGTTCCAGTGTCGCACATTATTGCTTTGGCGGTCAAACGCCGGAAATTTATTGGGAAAAACTCGCAGGCTCCACTCCCCGTCGTCTTGATAGTAAATCAAAGTGTCCTTTTTCTGGCCGGTTTTTTCCGGATTACAAAAAACACATTTGGCGGGAGATATGTTGTCGGCCGGCTCCTCGACGTTTTTAAAGTTGTCGGGCCGTTGGGCCCGTGCTTTGGCGATTACCACCCAGTCGCCGGTGACGATGTCTTGGCGCAATTCGGAAATAATTGGGGAGTCTTCGTTTTGTGAGGTTAGGGGCATTTTTGTTTTTTATGGCCTGCAAGTGAGCGGGAGACGGGACTTGAACCCGCGACCTCCACCTTGGCAAGGTGGCGTTCTACCGCTGAACTACTCCCGCGGGAATTAGTAATCAGTAAATAGTAATTGGTAAACAGGAAAAATTCAAACCTCGCTAATTACTATTTACTGATTACTATTTGCTAGTATTGATAAACGTAGTATAACTCTTCTTCTTTGTTCTCGTAAAGCTCTCGCTGGGTGCCCACTTCCTGCTTTACAGTTTCTTTACTAGAAGTAATCGTTTTTAGCAATTTTTCGCGGGGAAAATGAGGGATGGAATCACCCGCTTTGTACACCGCGATGCTGCCCGGGACCGGATCTTTCACCTTACCGGGGTAAAGGCATCGGGCGTTGGGAAAGACCAGGCTTTGTTGGAATTTGGCTGGCGGATATTTCATGAAAAAAGGAATTTCGATGCGGTACTTGCAGACACTGGTGGAAACATAGTAGTAAGGAGCCTTTTGCGCGAAGGCAAATTCCATCGCTTCGGGCATGCCGCCGTTAAAATTATAGATGGCGCCGGAAGAAACCGGGTAGATGGTGAAATAATATTTGTAGAACATCACCGTTTCAAACATGGTGAAAATCAGGAGCCCGGCGATTAAATAATGGTATTTCTGTCCCAGGAGTTTGAAAATTTGCCAAAATCCATAGGTGATTATTACGGCCAAGAATGGGACGATGTGAATTGTCCTCGTGGCCTGGGCGCCCTCGTTGATCACCGTGATACTGCTGGCGACCGGAAAGAGAAAAAACTGAAGGACCAAAAAAGCCGCCCATTTGGATTTTTTGAAACGGTCGATGAGATATACCAGGCCCACCAGCAGCGGAAAGAAAAAAGAAGTGAGCAGCATACTGCTTACTCCGGAAGAATGGCGGTAGTTGAGGTCGCCGTGCTGAAAAAGAAACTCGGGGCTCAAATGGGCGAAGTAGTTGTCGAAAAACCGTTCGGCGGCCGTGTAAACCGGGGGGTGGTCGTCGATAATCAGCACCTCTTGCGGGCGGGTGAGAATGCCGGTGGGGTCGATCATATGGTCGTAGGCCAGAATGAGCGCCAGCAAACCGACTGTCAAGATTGAGATTAGAATGTTTAATCTGTTAATTATATTACGCTCGCTTTTGGAATTATTTTTTACAGGACTTCGCTCGCAAAGCCGAGCTCGAGGTAAAAAACAATTTCCAAAAGCTCGCTTTAACAAAAATAAAATTTTTATTCCAAAGATTTCTTGGCTCCAGATTAGAACAACTAGAATAGCGGATGCGGGAATCACCAGCCGGCCGGTGGAATAAGTGAAGAAGCTTATCACCATCGACACACAGAAGAGGAAATAAAAAAGTGGATTTTTCTTTTTTAAAAACAAGGCGAACAAAACCATATCCAGCGTGACAAAGAAGACCATCGAAATGGCTTCAAAAGTCACCCGGCTGAACTGGAAATGCCAGGGCATAATGGACATCACTAGTCCGCCGGCGAGCGCGAAAACCCAGTCTCTTTTGAGCAAGTATAGGAAATAAACCAATAAAAGAATAGAGCCGATTCCCAGAAGGGCTGAAGTGAGACGCACCGAATAAACGCTTAAGCCGAAAATTTTAATCGGGATGGTCGCCAAGTAAACATAGGCAGGATTCTTAAAATCCCCGAAGGCCTTAAAGAAAACCGGAAAAGCGATTCCATGTTCGTCTTTGCCGGTTAGCAGGATACTATAGGCATTGTAGCCGATTGATGTCTCGTCGCAAAAAAATCCCGGCGGCGAAAACGTGAGGCCGGTTAGCCTTATAATAAAAGTAATCGCGATGAGCGCGACGAGAGCATATAGAATGACTTTTTTGGACATCGTCCGGCTATTTACTTTTTATCACCGCTTTTGCCACGGTCGGCACCACTCTTTTATCAAAGATTGACGGGATTATGTTAAACGGGGTCGGATTTTTTATGAGATCGGCCAAAGCGCGAGCCGTTGCCAGTTTCATCTTAACGGTGACCCGGGAAATTTTGCCATCCAGCAACCCCCGGAAAAGACCCGGAAAAACCAAGGCGTTGTTGAGTTGGTTGGGAAAATCGCTACGGCCGGTGGCTACCACCGCGGCGCCACTGTTAATGGCATCATCCGGCAGAATCTCCGGATCGGGATTGGCCAGAGCAAAAATTATCGGGTTTTCGTTCATGGTCTTTACGATCATAGGAGCCAAAATGCAGCAAAGCGAAACTCCGACAAAAACATCCGCCCCCTTAAGCGCTTCTTTTAAGACCCCCTTTGATGGCTCGGGCAAAATAATTTTTAACAATTCTTTTTTATGCGGATATAGATAATCCCGCTTGCGGCTGATAATCCCTTTACTGTCAAGTATTATCAAATTTTTTACCCCGGCCTGGTGAAGCAAGTAGGCGATGGCGGTTCCGGCCGCTCCCGCGCCATTGATGACCACCCGCACCCTTGAAATAGGCTTATCTACCAGTTTTAATGAATTTATCAAACCGGCCAAGACCACAATCGCGGTGCCATGCTGGTCGTCGTGAAACACGGGAATTTTCAAAATCTTGGATAGCTTTTTTTCCACTTCAAAACACCGCGGTGAAGAAATATCTTCCAAATTTATCCCCGCGAAGTTAGGAGAAATATTTTTGACAATGCTGATTATTTCTTCGGATTTCTGGGTTTTTAAACAAATTGGAAAAGCGTCAATTCCGGCAAACTTTTTGAATATCGCGCACTTCCCTTCCATTACGGGAATCGCGGCTTCCGGTCCGATGTTGCCCAAACCCAAAACCGCCGAGCCGTCAGTGACCACCGCCACCAAATTTCCCTTGGCAGTGTACTCCAAAGCTTTGCGCGGATCTGCGGCAATCACGTTGCTTACGGCTCCGACCCCGGGAGTGTAAGCCAAGGCCAGTTCCCTGGGTAAATTTAATTTAACTTTTGGCATGACTTCGATTTTACCCCTGCTTTTTTTATGTAAAGCCAAGGCCTGCTTATTGATATTGTTACTGATCATTATTATGTTGTCAGGTTATATGAGAGATTTCTCTTTCAGGTACTCGAACGCGCTGCGAGCCGCGATGGCTCCTTCGGAAGAGGCGGTGATGATTTGGCGGAATCCCCCGGAACCGCTGGAAGCGTCGCCGGCGGCAAAAATCCCCGGGATGTTGGTGGCTCTTCTTTCATCGATCTTAACCGCGCCGTTCATGTCGAGATCCGCTTTTGCTTCTTTCACCAGCTCCACCAACGGCGTCACTCCAATTTCGATGAAAACCCCGTCCACTGCCAGTTCTTTATTTCCTTGGAATTCTTTATCGAGTTCGATTTTCTCAACCTTTTTTTCACCGATAATTTTTGTCACGTTGGTTTCCGGAACCATGGTCACTTGATAGTTCTCTTTGGCGCGGTCAATCCAAACCGGCTCGCCCTTCAGTTCATTGGAACGATAAATGATATAAACATGCTTGGCCAGCTGGGCCAGCTCCATGCAAGCCATGATGGCTGAATTGGCGCCGCCAATCACGGCCACCACCTTGTCTTTGAAAAACCCGCCGTCACAGGTGGCGCAATAACTTACTCCCCGCCCCAGCAGTTCTTGCTCGCCAGGAATGGAGAGCCGCTTGAATTGGGTACCGCCGGTGAATATGACCACGGGCGCTTCAACGGTTTTCCCGCCGCTGGTCAGAATTTTAAACCTTCGGAGTCCCCCTTCGGTGGTTTGCTCCAGCCGCTTGGCTTCTTCCTGCCAGAAATCCGGGTGGTAGCTCTGGGCGTGTTCCCAAAATTTATTCATCAAGTCGCTGCCTTTGATTTGTTTCTCGCCCGGCCAATTCTCAACCAAGTGGGCTTCAGCCGCCGCCCCGCCGATTTTCGGGGAAATGATAAGATGGGGAATTTTATAACGCGAGGCGTAGATCGAAGCGGTCATTCCCGCCGGCCCCGCCCCGACAATAATCAGTTTGTATTGCTTGTTTCCAGCCATAGAGATAGATTAATTTACCCCTAAAGTCTATCAGGATAATCGGAATTAGGCAACGCTTTTCCGTTTTGAGTAGAGGCGGGAGATTGGGAGCAGGAACCAAATGTAGCGGATAAGAAAGCCGAAGAGGGAAAGCTTGAGATAATAAATCACGTCGAAGTATAAGAGCAAGAATGAGGCGGCCAGGGTGCCGATAATACCGGCCGCCAAGTAGGTTATTAAAATATCATGTCCGTCCCACTTTTCCCATTTGAGGTTTTTCTGCAGCAGGCCCTCAAAAAAAATGATTAGCCCCCAAACATTCATGGCGGAACTTAAAATAGGCGCGAGACCGCCGGTAAGTAACGAGGCAATCAGCAGCACCAGGGCGATAATAAATTTTGTTTCCAAGGGTAAACGGGCCCAGACCAGCAACTCGTGCTGAACCGACCGCAGATAGCGGAAGACAATGTTATTTTGGCTCAAACTAATTTTATTTGGCAGTTGAATTGTCATCTTCTTTGGCAGCCGGCATTAATTGAATATCCAAATAATCTTCATCGCGTTCAACATACGCGGGCTCCACGCCTTCCGAACTCATCCTTAGAATAGGTTTCGGACCTTTGGGTTTGGGAGGAGCGGTTGTGGTTTTTAATTTTTCGCCCACCCTAACCAAGTCCAGCTTCAGCTCGCCGGTTTTTTTATCGAATGGCAGCGGAGTGTGTTCGTCGGCCGAGCGCAAAATTTTTTCCAGATTCTGCCGTTCGGCGGGACTGATATTTTGGGCTTTGTCCAACTGTTCCAAAAAATCGGATCTTTCTTGAGGAGTGTGCTTTCCTTTCCCGTATTCTCTAGCGTAATATTGGATCCAGTTTTGAACCGTTGGAGCCAAGCTGAAAGGGGCAATTTTCAAGGTAATCGGATTGGCGGTAAGTTTATGCGATTGCAAGGCGGGATAATTTTCAAGCAGTTTTGTGATGGAGTCATTAACCAGCTCAAATTTTTCTTTAGGTTTAACTTTTTTGATAATTTTTTCATTTTCGAGGGGTGTTTTTTTTCTAGACGCGGCAACCATGGCCCTAGCTCTTTCTTCGGGATAAGCTTCAATCATCACGTCAACTTTTTTTGCGGGGGCGGCAGGTTTTTGTTTCAGGGGAGCGACTTTGGGAGCTGGGGCGGCAGATTTTTTGGGCGTCGTCGCGGGTCTGGCGGCGTATTTGTGGGGATTTTTATCCTGGTCTTGGCTCACGGAATAAGCCGCGGCCTGCTGGGCGGCAAACCCCATCTGCATCTTGCGCAGATCCGCCTCAATTTCGCTTAGGGAGTAAACTTTTAGGCTCTCGTAGAAGCGCAATACTTTGAGCAAGTTTTCCTTGTTTTTTTTGCCGAGTTTTTGGGCGCTGGGGTCTTCCAAAACAAATTGGTGGCATTCCAGCCCGGAATGCTTGTCGATGCCGAATTTGCGGTTGTAGAGGCTAATCCAGTTCTTAACATAAGGTAAAAAAGTGGTTTTTTCGCCGGCCACCCCAATCGGGTCGCTGCCGATCAACTGGGTGTTTTGCATTAGGGCCTTCAGATACTGCTGGCTCAATTTGGGCCAAAGCAGTTCCGAAATGGTGATGGCCCGCATGCGCATCAATTCTTCCAGGTCCAATCCGGCCAAGAGCGGTTCCAACAAGTGATATTGCAGGAGTTCTTCCACTTTATCGTCTTCGACAATGGGAAAGATAACGTATTCGATGATCCACTTCCTTTTATTAAGTTCGTCGAGCCCGGCGGGATTGTACTGCAAAAACTCGGCATTTTCTTCTTCAAATTTCGCAATGGCGTCCAAGAGAACGGCGCCTTTATCGAGTAACAAATAGTCTTTTATTTCTTTTATTTTTCCGTCGAGGTCAAGAAGAAATGTATCGAGCTGCTGCTGCCTGATTTTGTCCATTTCCTAAAATTACTTTCTTGCTTTAAAATATTAAGGTATTTTTATATATAAGTGAAAGCTCGGGAATAACTCGTTATCGAAAACGAGTTCTTGAAATTTATTTAACCTCGAGCTACGTCAGCGTAGCGAAGTCCTGTTAAATAAATTTCAAGAACGAGTTTGAGTAAGTGTCGAGAATAAAATAATACGCTATAGTAAAACAAATATCGGAGGATGGAAAAACTAAATGATCCAAAACTAGTCAAAGGCCCCCAGAAACTGCCGCCCACGCAGCAATTTCTTGATATCCAGGAAATCCGGGAAGGCACGGTGATTCTCAAAAACGGCGGATTGCGCGCGGTGTTGATGGCTTCGAGCATTAATTTCGACCTCAAGTCCACCGACGAGCAGGACGCGATAATCTCCTATTACCAGAGCTTTTTGAACTCCCTGGACTTCCCCGTCCAGATCATCATGAGCTCGCGCCGGGTCAACCTAAAGCATTATCTCGAAGACCTGGTGCAGAAATCCAAAGAACAAACCAACGAATTGCTGCACTTGCAAATGGAAGAATATATCCGTTTCATTAAAGGTTTGGTGAGCATGGTGGACATCGTCAATAAAACTTTTTACATCGTCGTGCCTTTTTCGCCGATTGAAAGCGCCAAGGGCGGGCCGGTGGACAAAATCAAAGAGCTGTTTACCGGAGGCAGCGGCGTGGCTTCAAGGGAAAAATCGGCTAACTTCCAAGTTTATAAAGACCAACTTTGGCAGAGAGTCGAGCATGTCCAGTACGGACTGAACGGCGCCGGAATCCGTATGGTGTCTCTCAACACCCAAGAGCTGATTGAATTGTATTATTCTTTTTACAACCCCAGCCCGATCGAGAAACTTGAGTTGGTGCCCATGGAGAAGATGGCCCTTAGCGGATTTTAAATAATAACATGCCCTTAGAATCATTTTTACCCAAATCGGAAAAAAGACAGAAAGTGGCCGATAAGCGGAAGCAAGAAGTCGTCAAAGTGCTGGAAGCGGAAAAAGTCTATACCGCCGGCCTAGCGACCGTGAAAGACATCATTTCCCCGTCCGCTTTCAAGGTGCAATCCTCCCATGTCCGGGTGGGCGACCGCTTCGCGCGCACCTATTTTGTGATTGCCTATCCCCGCTATCTGCAAACCGGCTGGTTCGCCCCGATCATCAATCTCGACAAAACCTTCGATGTTTCCATGTTTGTTTATCCGATCGACACCAGTATAATTTTACGGGCCTTGCGCAAGACCGCCACCCAAGTGCAATCGCGCATCGACCTGGAATCGGAAGCCGGTAAAATCCGCGACCCAATGTTGGAAACCTCCATCAACGACATTGAGGATTTGCGCGACCGGTTGCAGCAGGGATTGGAAAGATTTTTCAAATACGGCTTGTACATTACCGTTTACGGGGAAACCGAGAAGGAACTGGACGATTTGTGCAGTTCTTTGGAGTCTATTTTGGAGTCCAAGCTGGTGTACATTAAACCGGCGGTGTTCCGCATGGAGCAAGGCTTTTCTTCTACTTTGCCGCTGGCCAATGACGAGATTGACGTCAACACCAACCTCAACTCTTCCCCGCTCTCGACCACCTTTCCTTTTGTTTCCTCCAGCTTGAGCTCCAACGAAGGCATTCTCTACGGCATTAACCGCCACAACAACAGCTTGATTCTTTTCGACCGGTTCAAAATGGAAAACGCCAATATGGTGATTTTCGCTAAGTCTGGAGGTGGAAAAAGCTATTTCGCCAAACTTGAGATTCTGCGCTCCATGATGCTCGCCACCGACGTGATCGTAATCGACCCGGAAAACGAATACAAGCACCTTTGCGACGCGGTGGGTGGCACTTTCGTGGAAATTTCCCTGACTTCGCCCAACCACATAAACCCCTTTGACCTCCCGGCTCTGGGTGACGACGACGAGCCGGCGGAAACTTTGCGCAACAATATCGCGAATATTTTGGGCTTGCTCCACATCATGCTCGGCAACATCACCCCCGAAGAAGACTCCATCCTGGACCGCGCGATCAAGGAAACCTATGCTATCAAAGACATCACCCAAGATACGGAATGGAAAAACCAAGCGCCGGAAGCGCCCACCATGGGCAACCTCTATGACGTGCTTTGCAACATGGAAGGGGCGGAAGACTTGGCCACCCGCCTGGAAAAATATACCCATGGTACTTTCGCCGGATTTTTGAACAAACCGACCAACGTGAAGCTCAATTCCCAGCTGGTGGTGTTCAACACCCGCGACATGGAAGAAGTGCTGCGTCCGGTGGCCATGTACTTGGTGCTTCAATATATTTGGAACCAAATCCGTTCCGAACTCAAGCGGCGCCTGCTGGTAGTGGATGAAGCCTGGGTAATGATGCAGCATGAAGACGCCGGCGCTTTTATGTTCCAAATTGCCAAACGATGCCGAAAATATTATACTGGACTAACCACTATCACCCAAGACGTTACCGACTTTATCACTTCCCGCTACGGCAAGCCGATCGTGACCAACTCCTCGATCCAGATGCTTTTAAAGCAATCCCCCGCTTCGGCCGATGTGGTGGCGGAAACTTTCTATTTGACCGAACAGGAAAAATTCCTGCTGCTGGAGAGCAACGTGGGCGAGGGTATCTTTTTTGCCGGCCTTAAACACGCCGCCATCAAAGTGATTGCCTCCTACACCGAAGACCAGATTATCACTTCCAATCCGCAGCAGCTCATCGAAATCGAAAAAGCCAAGAAGGAACTTACTGGGAAGTAACTAGTAATTTGTAAATAGTAATTAGTAAATAGTAAATCGGGTAATTTTTTTAGGAGCCCTATTTACTAATTACTAATTACTAATTACTAATTACTATTTACTATTTACTGATTACAAATCCATGTCTTATCGCAAAAGAGTTAAAATTATTTGGATGATCATATCATTACTGGCTGTATTATCAATGGTGGCGTTTACCTTGATACCGTTAATCCACAGCTATTAGTTACAAGATATGAGTATCTTCGCTTTCCCCATACCAGAAGACGAAAAAACTTTATTTATTGCCAAGGCTCACTGGTCCAGCTACTTTGCTACTTGGTTGAAAATAATTATTGGAGGCGCCGCCGCGGCGCTGGTTTTGACCTTGGTTCTGCCGGCCTGGTGGGAAAGCCATTGGGGACGGATTGGTCTCATTGTGGCACTGGCGGCGGCGCTGGTCTATGCCATCATTAACTTTTGGAACCGGTTTCTTACCACTTATCTCATCACCCAATGCCGGCTGATCGACATTACCCAGGAAAAATTTTTCCGCCGCGTCATCACGGAAATCGACTCCGATGAAGTGGAAGAAGTAATCGTGAAACAATCATGGTGGGACCGGCTGTTCGGTAAAGGCAACGCGATAATAAAACTCAAGAACGATAAAGGAGTGCTGGTTTATTACGATATTCATAAACCCGAAACGGTTCGCGAAATCCTGGAAGGAAGGCAAAAAGAAACCGCGGAAATCATGGAAAGAGAATCCAAAGAATGCGATGTGATTCTCAAGGATGACCAGGAGCACAAGATTCCCTTGAGCTATGCCTACTACGGGGAAAAAGCCCAACAAAAGAAAAACGGCAGCGGCCTGATAATCGTTAAGAAAAATGCCAAAAAGAATAAAAAATAAATTTGAGACGCCCTTTCTAGCTGCCGTCTGGATAATCATTTTTATCGCTCCGGTAAAGGTCTTGGCCGCCGACACTGCCTTGGTTCCCTGCTCTTTTACCGAGTGCTCGGTTTGCCACCTGCTCGGCTTGCTGGGAAACATTATCGCCTGGCTTTTGGGCGCCGCTTTTTTGACGGCGGTTTTTTTTGCCGTCTGGAACGGTTACTGTTATCTCTGGTCAACTGGCGACCGCGAAAAACTGGACTTGGCCAAAAATGGTTTGAAGTATTCCTTGATTGGCTTTGCCGTCTGTCTGCTGGCATGGCTCGGAGTGCATCTCATCTATTCCGTTTTCGGTTACCAAGGGAATTGGTGGCGGATGGAATGCGCTTTGGAATCCACCAATCCCGGTCCTTCAAATTCCGAATCCGAACTCTACAAAAACGAAGTGGGCGCCGACAGTCCGGGCGGCCGCCGCAACCCCCTGGCGCTGACCGATCTGGCCGCGAGCGGCATCCAGAATTTGCCGGTAAACAAGTATTTTTTCCTGCATGGCTTAGGCGGCCAGCCGCTCCCTAGCGCGGCCAAACAATTGACCAAAATCACCGAAGATGCTGACAAATCAGGAAAAATTGTCTTTGTGCTGACCCCGCGCCTGGATCCCGGCACCCTGGAAATTATCGGTTCTCAACCGGTCAGCTTGACCAACCAGCTGGGACCCAACTCGCTTCAGACCGAAAACAATATCCGCAAATTGATAACCGGTTTGGTGGCCGACTCCCCCACGGGAACCAACTTCCCTTTCTTCATCGCGGACTCCGTCGAGAGCATGGCTCAATTCAATAATATTTGGCCGGAGAACGTCACCGAGCAACAGTCGCTTAAAACCTATCACAACGGTGTGGTCTACCAGGAAGGCGAGGAGCTGAAAGACGGCGCGGAGCAAACATTGTTTACCGTAAATTTGGTTTCTGACCGGGCCCGCGATCCGAGAAACGAAAAATTTTCCTTGGACCGGGAGAATCCCATCAATTTTAATCTGCCGGAAAACATTTCCCCCGCCGCCGCCAAACAAATGGCGGTGGACATCGCCCAGACCGTGGCCGAATCAACCAAAAACTCCCAAATTATGGGGAGAGACCAATGGCAGCAGCTGGTCAACTTAATGTCAAAAGAGGTGGCCGCGAAATCCGGCCAAGGGCCAGAAAGCGCGGACGATGATAATCAGCCGGTCTATAACCCGGCCGTGTTTGCTTCTTACGCGGTGGTAAATCCCGGCCAGACCACCGACACGGTGAAATTGGCGGCGGCCGAAAAGGATCTTAACAAGTTGGCCAAGGGCATAATTGACCAGGAAACCGCTCCGGCCAAAGAGGAAAAAAGTTTTACCGACTCAATTCGAGAATATTTTCTCTCGGCGCTTCCGGCCACACCCAGTTTGGACGAATGGATGACCCAAGCCGGATACAGCCCGGACAATATTGACAATTTCTCCGAAAAGGTTAACGTGAACCGGGTTCCCGTCCTGGATCCCAGCCGCTTGAGTAAAATCGGCGGACACATCAGCACCAACAACATTTTGAGCTTAAATGACCGGGAGGCGATCAGGGATTTGATTTTGGACGTCCAGAAAGAAATAAAGGATAATACCGGTATTGATTACCAGATTCCCGTCGATCTGGTGATGTGTGTTTTTAATAAAGAAACCAAGTTTGACCCGGGAGCAATGAGCCAGACGGGCTGCTCGGGCTTGGGCCAGCTCAATATGGGCGCGGCCAGAACCTCGATTGAAAAACTAAAAAAATACGCCCCCAAGCACTTTATCGCCTTTGCGGAAAAAACCCAGCGGATTTTTGGCGTTGACCTGGAATCCACGCTTGTCCGGGAGGGCGGTAATGAAATAAAAAGAATAATCCTCCGGTCCGACCCCAACCTAAATGCCGCTTTGGCCTACGTGCACCTGACCAATAAAGGAGTGGCCAGCCACGGACTGCCGGCGGAAGATCTGACCGATTTGCAGTATATTATCAAAGGATACGGCCCGGGCAATTTGTCTTACGCCACCAGCGTCTTGAGTTGTTATAAGAATGGAGACTGGAAAAATATTCCCGAGAAAATCCAAGCTATGATCAACCAACGCGATACAAAAATAAATTAAAAAATGATTTGCGATTTATTGGCCACTTTCAGTCAACTCTTTTTGGCGCTGCTTTCGGTTTCTTTTGCGGTGGCCGTTCTGCTGGCTGTTTTCTCCGGATTCGCTTACGTCTTGGCGCTTGGCAACGCTACCTTGCTGGCCAAGGCCAAAAAAGCGTTGCGGGCGACTATTATCGGCTTCGCAATTTGTCTTTTGAGTTGGACCATCATAAATTCCGTTTTTTTGTTTCTCGGATACCAAGGAGATTGGTGGCGGATGAAATGTGAAGTGACGGAGTCGGCCAATAATGCCCTATACCAAAACGAAATCGCCCCAGACAGCTTGGGTGGACGGAATAATCCAATCGCCCTTTCGGAGCTTTCCCAGCAGAAGTTGGACGAAATTCCTGAAGGCCAATATTTTTACATCCACGGTTTGAACGGTCAGCCGCTCAATGACGCGGCGGAGCAGGTCGCCGCTATCGCGGAAAACGCGAAAGCGCAAAACCGAATTGTCTACGCGGCCGCGCCGGCGCGGGATCCCGGCACCAACCAAATCATCGGCAGCAACTTGTTCAATTTGGCGAATCTGGTTTCTTCCAACCGGACGCTCACCGTGAACAACGCGAAAAGCTGGATTGTCCGGGCATTGTCCGAAGGAACCTCTTCGGAAATTCCTTTGATCAAAGGAATTTCGGGCAATTTGCCTCAAATCACCGACTGGCTGCAAAAACCAATCCCCCAGGACAAAGCGGTGGTTGTCATGAAAAACGGAGTTCTGTTCCAGGAAGACCGGACGATAACCAAGAACGATGATTACAGCAACGGTTTGGATTACTCCATAAATTTAACGGACGGAAAGCTGGACCGGGATAATCCGGTATCTTTTACCATCAACCGGCCCGATATTTCCCCGACTGCCCTTAAAAACGCCGCTGCCGATATCGCGGATTATGTCGGCGAATCGGCCAAGGATTCGCAAGCGAGAAACAAAGACCAGTACGCCCAATTCAGCAATTTGATGGCCAAAGATCCGGGAAGTTCTTACCTTCCCAGTGATTATACAGCCAGCGATTATGTGTTCGGGACCGCTCCGGCTCCGAGCCAAGTGATTACGAACCCCGGCCAAAAAATGACCCCGGCAGAAATTACGGTCTCCGAGGCGGAACTCGAGCGAATAGCCACGAATTTAATCAACGCCAAGCTCGGCAGTCCTGACAGCCGGTTCCCCAATGACATTGACCAGGGCCGGGCAGCCGGTTCCCAGAGCCCGCCCCCAAAAATTGCCGGCTTGAGCGACTTCCCGGTCATGCCCGATACCCCCCAGTTGGACAAGAAGATTGCGGACGAGCAGGAATTTGTCGGCGGCCTGAACGTGAGCCGGGTGGACAATTACGACCCTTCGCGGCTCTCGCCTGTCGGCGGAAAAACCAACACCAACAACATACTCGGCCTGGATGAAAGGGAAAGCATTCGCGATATGTTGCTCGACATCCAAAAAGAAATGGCCCAAACCGCGCAAAAAATGGGCGGAAAAGGCATGAATGTCCCGGTAAAGCTGCAAATGTGCTTGTTTTATAAAGAGACTCTGCATAAAACCAAGAAAAACAGCAAAGGCAAATGGGAGATGGAAAGTTTTGACGCCAGCGCGAAAAGCGTCAGCGGCTGTTCGGGATTGGGCCAGTTGAACATGAAGGGGGTCAGAATCGGCGCCCAATATTTGAAGAAATACGCTCCCAAACATTTTCAAGCGCTTAAAGACAAAGTGAAGAAAGATTTCGGGGTGGACATGGAGCGGACTCTCACCTGCGATCCCGAAAAAGACCGGCGCTGTAAAAACGAGCCGAAGAGAAATCTTCTCCGCCGCGATCCCAATCTCAACGCGGCTGTTTCTTATGCCCTGCTCAACGAAAAAGCGCAAGGGGGCATCAATGGAAAAAATAGGCCCATTTCCAATATAGAAAACGGCAGCGCCCAGCTCCGCGCCCTGGCCAAAGGCTTTGGTCCGGGGGACGTCGGGCCTTACGCGGATCCAAAATATGCCGATGTGGTCATGTGGTGTTACCAGAACGACGCCTGGCGCAAATTGAGCGAGGCCGGCCGGTTGGCGGCGGCCACCCGGAAGAATAAATAAAAATTAATTAAATAAATGAAAAAAAATAAAATAAGAATTTTGCTGATTTCAGTGGCAGCCGCTCTTATGCTCCTTCCGTTTTTTTCGGCTTGGGGGCCGTCTTTTCAAGCTTGTCCGGTAGCTGTCCCAATAGTAAAAGCGGAAGCCGGACTGGACAAGATGGACAGCACTAACCAAAAAGTTGAAGAGCGAGGAATAGTCCCCTGCACTCTTACGGAATGCACTTTCTGCAACTTGCTCCAGATGATAGAGCGAATATTTTTCTGGCTGCTTTCGCTGGCCTTCGCCGTGGCCGTTTTGTTCGTGATTGTTTCGGGGTTTGCCTATATCCTTGCGGTCGGCGATTCCGGGATGATGGGTTGGGCCAAAGAAGGCTTGAAATTGAGCATTATCGGCTTTGCGATTTGCCTCCTCGCCTGGCTCGCGATCCACGTGCTGTACACCGTGCTGGGGTATAAGGGAAACTGGTGGACCATGGAATGCGCTAAAGAAGACACCGCGAATATTCCCGGAAACTCGGTTGCCAGTTTGTATGCAAATGAAATCGCGCCCGATGGCTTGGGGGGCCGCAATAATCCGATAAACCTGATTGATTTGACCCAAACCGGCCTGAAGCAGCTGCCGGAAAATAAATATTTTTTCATTCATGGGATTGGCGGTCAGCCGCTCGATAAAGCCGCCGGCCAACTTGCGAACGTGGTGGCGCAAGCGGAGAATAACAAGCAAATTGTTTACGCGGCCGTTCCCTACCGGGACAGTAAAGGCACTATTAGCGGAACGCAAATCGTAAACCTGAATAATTTTCTCGCTTCCGAATTAAAAAACGTCCTCTCCCAAGGAGGAGCGCAGCCGGTTGATATGGTGCAAAATTTAACCGGCAGCAAAACCGGAGACCAGTTTTACAATGTGCTAACCAACATACTTACCAATAGCCTTTCCGATGAAATCCCTCTTTTAATGGCCAGAGAAGGCATCACTATCGCGGACTTTAATCGTGTTTGGCCGAAGGTCAATTGGAACAAATATTTGGCCAATGGCGAGGGAACCAGCATTCAGCCCAACACGAATATCGTTTCCGACCTTTTTTACCAGGAAGGCGATGGGCCGAAAATGTACGATCCGGACAGGTTTGACGGGATAATCCCTAAAAATGATACTCATATTAGTATTAATATTAACCCCGATGGCAGCCTCAACCTGGATAATCCTGTTGACATAGACCAGGTTGCGCCGGGAGTTACCGAAGAAGCGCTTAGAACTTATACCCAGCAGTTGGCGAAATTGCTGTCCGCGATAGAAAAACAGTCAGAACTGCAGGGCGGCGGCAACGACTTTATTTCAAACCTGACCCATTTTCTGAACCAATCTAACGAAGAACCCAGCGAATCGAGCAAAAATGCTACCGAGAAGACAAGTGATGCCGATGTAAACAGCGAGTCAACCGATACCAGATCCAGCCAGAAAAAAGCCTTTGATGATGAAATTGACAAACTTAAACAGCAGATTGATTTGGATAACGCCTGGAATACCGGGGGCATGGGCGGGCTGCCGAGCAGGATAAACAATAACAAACACCCTCAAGAGGAACTGCTGGACAAAATCACCAAGCAATTGGAGAAAGAGATGGAAGACTTCATAAAAAATCCCAGCGGAGGCACTTCCGGTGGTGATTCGACTGGCGGAGGCGACCGCACCGGAACCGGAAGCACGAGTGGCACCGGAACAACGGGCACCGGCAGTACAAGCGGTACGGGCACATCGAGTACCAGCAGTTCAGGGGAACCGCCGGGAAACTGGAGCGGAACAACCCTGGGAGTAAAAGGACAACTTTCACGCGACGAAGTGGAGCGGCTGGATCAAGAAATTATCCCCAAAGCGCTAAAAGATTTGAATCTAAACGTACCGGTAGATTTTGTCATGTGTCTGGTTGAGAAAGAATCCAGATTCAAACCAGGCGATTCCAATACTAATGGCGAGAGATCTCTAGGACTTACTCAAATCAATACCGGGGTCGGGACTCAAAAGGCCGCCCTGCAAGGTTTGAAAAACTACGTTAACAACAACGATCCGGGGAATATTTATCAGAAAATAAGAAGAGACGTTGGATCAGACCAGGTAATCATGTCTGATGCCGGACTGCTTTCGCAACGAGACCCGGCTAACGAGAGGGGGATAACCAGCGTGTCAATGGGGATAGGGTATCTGAAGCTGATTAATGCCAAAAATGGGCGCGGCGACGGGCTCAAGAATTATAGCGACCTGGACAATTTAGCAGCCGGGTATAATGCCGGGCCAGCCGGTGCGAGAGGCGGTAACACTGCTTATTCAAGATATGTGGTGAACTGTACAAAGACAATGCAGAGCAAACGAAACGCTAACGGTGGACAGTCGCCGTGGCTTTCAAAATTTAAGTAGAAAGCAAGGCTTTTCTTGTCCCGCTCTTAAATTTGGCCTAGGATTTTTAGGTAGTCTTTAATATTTTGCTTATGCGGAGCGAAGAACTGAAAAAAGCTTGGGAGGAAACCGATAAATCTCCATTTTTGGGGATTTTGAGAACCGCGAAGCCGGAAAATTTGGCCGAAGCTCTCGAAGGCCGGCAAGATTTTTGGAAAAAAGCTTTTGACGGGGGGAGTAAAAAGAGAGTGCTGATTTGTTCGGATGAACGGGTGCTGCCGGAGCCGGGCGAATTCAAGATAGGGGTGGCCGGCCAACTGGTTTTGGGTTCCGAAGAAGACCGGAACAAGTTTATCGCGGCCAACAAGGGTAAAATCGGAACGGTGCGCAGCCACAGCGGCTGCGGCGCGGCCGGAATTGCCTGGGACAAGCTTTCGGACGCGGAAAAGCATTCCTTCTTGGAAAATAAC
>Ga0172371_10006086_pt1 | contig 17676 bp, 12 predicted proteins | sample Lak12m_FD_114543 | JGI IMG/M metagenome (GOLD analysis project Ga0172371, IMG submission 114543) | Freshwater microbial communities from Kabuno Bay, South-Kivu, Congo - kab_022012_12m | ecosystem: Environmental > Aquatic > Freshwater > Lake | place: Democratic Republic of the Congo: South-Kivu...
AGGTGCGGATACTCGATTATTAAGAGGTTGTTTAGTGCAGTCTGAACGGCCTGTTGGCAGGAGCGACCTACGCAGTCATTGAGGCCCGCAACGGCGAAGGGGGCTTGGCCAAAGCTCTGAGCGAGAAACCGGACATCATCACGCTTGATCTGGTGATGCCCGTAATGAGCGGATTTGAGGTATTAACCCGACTAAAGGCAGACCCTCGCACGGAGGACATACCTGTGACCATCGTCACATCGAAGAGACTGCAAGAGGAAGAACGACTGGAGCTTGCAAAGTCCGCATCGGGAATCCTGTCAAAACATGCGGGTTCGAGAGAACAAACCATCCGGCAACTACGTAAAGCTTTGGAAAAGATCGCTGAACTATAAGGAGAGGGGTCATGGAAGACACATGGCGGGGGAGAATCCTGAACGTCGACGATAACGAGGCCGGACGGTATTCCGTGACCAGGGTGCTCCGACAAGCAGGATTCGAGGTCATGGAAGCAGCGACAGGCGAAGAAGCTCTGAAACTCGGCTCAAAACTCCCCGACCTCGTTCTGCTCGACGTGAACCTCCCTGACATGAACGGGTTCGAAGTGTGTCGCCGTCTGAAATCCGATCCAGCAACCAGAGCGATCCCCATCTTGCATTTATCGGCAACGTTTAAGGATTCCAAAGCCATGGTCAACGGTTTGGACGGCGGGGCTGACGGGTACCTGACTCAACCCGTTGAACCGCCCGTTCTCCTGGCTCATGTCAATGCCCTTATTCGCTCTTCAAAACTCGAAAGACGGCTTGTGAAGGTCAACCGATCTTTGAAGGCCCTGTCTGATTGCAACCAGGCGTTGCTGCGCGCCGAATCGGAGTCGGATCTCGTCCGTGAAGTGTGTCGGATTCTGGTGGAAGTTGCCGGCCACCGATTCGTCTGGGTCGGCGCCTGCGAGTCGGACCCGGAGAAAACCATTCGGCTCATTGCCAAGTGTGGCGAGGATGACGGGCTTTTGGAGCTGGGCAAAGCATCGTGGGCCGAGACTAGTGAGGGGTGCTGCCCAATGGGAGAGGCGATCAGGATGGGCAAGCCCTTTCTCCTTCAAGACATCAGGAACGATTCCCGGTGTGAGCCCTGGCGCGGGGAAGCCATAAAAAGGGGTTTCGCGTCGGCGTTTGCTTTGCCTTTGATCGTCCGCGGTGATGTGTGGGGCGCAATAAGTATCTGCTCGGAGACGACAGGAATCTTTGATGACGAAGAAAGGCAACTGCTCTCGGAATTGGCCCAAGACCTGGCATACGGAATCGGAAGTCTGAGGACGCGAGAAGAGCTGCGGGAGAGTGAAGCACGCTATCGAATGCTGTTCGAGAGCGCCGGAGACGCCATCTACATTCTCGATGCCGAGGGGGAGGAGAGGGCAGGTCACATCGTTTCCGCAAATCCCGCGGCCGCAGAAATGCACGGGTACACAGTGGACGAACTCTTGAACTTGAGCATCTCCGATTTGGACACACCGGAATCCGCAGCACGGGTACCGGAACGAATTGAGCGGCTCCTCAAGGGAGAAAGGCTGAGAGAGGAAGTGACCCATAGGAGAAAGGACGGGACGGTCTTTCCACTTGAGATTAACGCTTGCGTGCTGGAACTTGGAAACCGCAACTACATATTGGCCGTTGATAGAGACATCACGGAGCGCAAGCAGACTGAAGAACAGATCAGATTCCAGGCTCACATCATTGATAATTCTCCTGTTATCGCAGCATTTCACGATAAAGACCTCAACATGATATGGGCAAATAAAGCCTACCAAAAAGCGACAGGATTAAGTTTGGAGGAAATAAAAGGGAAAAAGTGCTACTCCGTTTGGAATCTGTCAAAACCATGTCGGGGTTGTCCAGTAATCACGGCAATTGAGACCGGAGAGAATGCTTCCTACGAATTGACACCTTATAATCAGGAGCATTGGCCCGAAACTCAAGGAAGTTGGCTATCCGAGGCCGCGCCCGAGCGGGATGAACGTGGCGCCGTTATTGGCGCCATAGAATTCGCTATCAACATCACCGAGCGCAGGCAGGCAGAGACGGCTCTACGGGGGAGCGAAGAGAGATACCGCTATCTGGTGGAGAATATCGAAGACCTGATCTGCACACACGATCTGGAGGGCAACCTCCTCTTTGCCAACTCGTCGTCTGCCCATTTCTTGGGATTTGCCTCTGCCGACCTGGTCGGAACGAATCTGCGGTCTTATTTAGCTCCGGAAGTAAGGAATCAATTTGACGGATATCTGACTACTATCCGGACGGAGGGGAGCGCGAGCGGCTTTATGCTCGTCCAGGCCAAGAGTGGAGAGAAGCGCCTTTGGGAGTACCGGAACACGCTGCACATGGATACAAGCGGAAAGCCGATTGTGCTCGGCGTAGCGCGAGACGTGACCGAGCGCAGGAAGGCTGAAGATGCTTTGCGGGAAAGCCGGGAAAGTTACCAAGTGCTGTTCAACGATTCCAAGGACGGCGTGTACATTACGGGCAGGGATGGGCAATTGCTCGATGCCAACCAGGCTTATTTGGACCTTTTCGGCTACGAGAGGACTGAGATAGTGGGAGAGGATATCCGCACCACCTATGTCAACCCTACTGATCGGGATCGTTTTATTCAAGCAATAGAGGAGAGAGGATTTCTAAAGGATTATCCGTTGGTCCTCAGGAGAAAGGATGGGAAAGAAATTGACTGCCTGCTCACGTCGAGCGTGCGTAGGGCAGGAGATGGCACAGTTATAGAATACCAAGGTATCATCCGGGACGTAACAGAGCAGAGAAATCTTCAGAAACAGCTTCTCCAGGCCCAAAAGATGGAGGCGATCGGCACGCTCGCGGGTGGCGTAGCCCACGATTTCAATAATCTCTTGACCGTGGTCATGGGGTTTTCGGAGTTGCTACTGGCCGAAAAGAACCAAGAGAGCCCTGAGTATGAGGACCTGCAAAAAATATTTCATGCCGCGAGGAACGGGGCCGAGCTAGTTAAGCGGTTGCTCATGTTCAGCAGGAAGTCAGAGCCGAAACCTTCCCCCATGGATCTCAACAACGAGATAGTTCAGGTTGAGAAGATGCTGCGGCGTACCATTCCCAAGATGATTGATGTTAAGATTGAGTTGTCAGCCGATCTTCCGCGGATCAATGCAGACGCTTCCCAAATGGAACAGATACTCATGAATTTGGCTGTGAATGCACGTGACGCCATGCCGGATAAAGGCAAACTCACCTTAAGGACGGACATTGTTACGCTGGACGAAGATTATTGCAGGTTTCACATTGATGCCAAACCCGGTGAGCATGTCTTGCTCGAAGTCTCCGACACCGGTCTCGGGATGGACGAAGAAACCACCCATCACATATTTGAGCCGTTTTTCACTACCAAGGAGACAGGACGGGGAACGGGCTTGGGCCTCGCGATGGTGTATGGAATCGTCAAACAGCACAACGGTCACATTTCTGTGTACAGCGAGGTCGGACATGGAACGACGTTCAAGATCTACCTCCCAGCCATACCGGCCGACGAGGAACCCGATGCAGAGGTCACAGGGGTCATGCCCGCCTTCGGGACGGAAACTGTTCTGCTGGTGGACGATGAAGAGTTCGTCAGGGAACTGGGGGCTCGGATTCTCGCCAAACACGGATACACAGTGCTCCAGGCGGTCAACGGCAGAGAAGCGCTCGATCTTTTTAAGAAGGAACGTTCACAAATATCACTGGTGATTCTCGACCTGATCATGCCGGAGATGGGTGGCACGGAGTGTCTCAAGGAACTTCTGAAGATTGATCCGCAGGTAAAGGTCCTCATAGCCAGCGGGTATTCGGGAGATGCGTCAGTCAAAGAGATCATTCAAATGGGCGCAAAGGGCTTTGTCACCAAACCTTTCAGGGTAAAAGAACTGCTCAGGGATGTTCGTAAGGTTTTGGACGAGGAGCAGGATGGCGCCAGCAAACCGTCTTGATTGGTGTTTTGACCGGAATGGCGAAAATAGATGGTAGCAACAAAGGCTTAGATCTTCAACAGGAGACTCGGCATCATGAACAAGGTATGCAGCGCATGTTTTGTCGCTCTAATTAGTTACGTGCTCCCGGCACACGGATTGGCCGATGACTTCCACAAGAAACTGAGCCAAATGGGAATGACCTTCACCATGCCGGAGGGGTACGTATCAATTTCGCCGAAACCAAACAAAGACATGAACTATGATTTCGCGATCCGACACCCCAAGGCAAACTATGAGATAAGGTACGCACTTCGCCCATTTGAGGGAGGGGATCAACGGTGGGAATTTGAATTCATAGTGATAGCATGCAACATTTCGGGCAAAGACCCTGGCAATTTCGCATCAGGAAGCCCCGAGGAGCCGAATTACTGGAGCCCTGACGATGTTAAAGCAGCATTCGGAGGAGATTCCGGTCTGTTCGTGGGCATAGAAAACCTTCGATCGGAATTCGCAGGAGATTACAAGTCTTGTGTGATGACCGGCATTCATCGGGACAATGTAGGAGAGGCTTACACATTTCACCTGTTCGGTGCATCTCAAGAGGGACGGCCCGCACCTGATATTGACGCAGCCCTTCGCGCGACCTACCCTCCGTTCGGGGGCTTGGTAACCCTGAAGTTCACCGATCCGCAACAAGCCCAAAAGGGTGTGCATGATGTGAGTGAGCATTGAAATGGTGTAGTAATGGCTTTTATAGCTGTTCCCGGGTATTTCGGGTCGGAGGGACCTACCCATGGGCTTTGGATGAACTCAAAAGCCGCTGACAAGGCTATGCTTTGTCAGAATGCCGGGTTAAGCACTATTCCTTACCGTGGGAAGGATCATCATGGCCTTCTACTCAAGCGAGCGGAAAAAAGTAGCCGGGTGCGATGGAACGGGCAGCACGAAGCGAAGGAGCCCTTGGGTTGCAGGGCTGCTCTCTCTCTTGGCTCCCGGCGCCGGACAAGTCTACAACGGGGACCTTGGCGCCGGGCTCGGTCTATTGCTGTTTCCCTACGTGCTGCACGCGTTGTTCTCCATCACCGGGCTGTTTTATTCTTTCTATGGCTTCGTTTTATGCGTTTCCATTGGGATCACCGTATACATAGGGCAGATCGTTCATGCTTGTTGGGTGGCCGGACCTCGAACCAACCATAAACTTAAGAGGTATAACAAAGGACTGGTGTACACCGGCCTGGTGATAGCATTCTGGGGAGTCTGGGGTGGCAGCAAGGAAGTAGACGTCCTTTATAGGGTCTTAGGGTTCCAGGCCTTGCGCATGGCCAGTGACGGGAGTACAAAGCCAACGCTGCTAATTGGAGATCATTTTATGGTGAAACGAGGTATTGAACCTGGGCGCCCGAAGCGAGGCGATCTCATAGTTTATCGCTATGGCGACCAGGCGGGGTCGATGATCTTCAGTTATTGCACTCGTGATATCCTCGATACAGGGGATAATGAAGCGAAATCGCCGAGGGTGGCACGAGTGGTTGGTGTTGGCGGTGATAAAGTGGAACTCAAGAACGGTTCGTTTTTCGTCAATGATCAGGTTAGTTCATTTCCCTGGGGGCAGGGTTGTTCTGTGGAGGAATTTGAAAACTGCGGCCCGCAGTATGTTTCCCGGAATCTGGTCTTGTTGAGTGGGGAGAACAGAACGGTCCCTGATTGTCATTTCATAGATGTGCAACTGATAATGGGACGAATCCTCTATATCTATTTTTCGAGTGATTTGGCACGAGTGGGAACAGAGTTCGATTAACAATGCCGCCGGGGCCGGTGAAAGGGCATTCAGTTTGTCTCCCTGAGACCGTCTTGAGAGAAGGTGCCACAAACTGTTCGGCGCAAACAGTGGTTTCACTTTACGCGCATGCGTTCGTTTCTGGAAAAGGGGAATTGCATGGTTAAGGCAGACCTTGCGAATGTGGGCTTCACACGGCGAAACGTGAAGGCCGGGTCGTCTCAGCAGAGAAACAAAGAAGGGGGTCACAAGAGGCACAGCATCTTTCGTGGAAGTGCCGGATTTAGTGCTTTGCTGGTCTCGATCCTTGTGGCCGTGACGCCCGCGACAACGGGAGCCGCTAGTTTTCCATGCGAGAGGGCCTTATCTAGGGTTGAAAAGGTGATCTGTGCGAACGACGATTTGTCTGCAGCAGACGAAGAACTCTCGTCCCTGTTCCATGCCTTGCTTTCAGCCTCTGATGATAAGGAGAAGATGAGGAAGGAGCAATTAGCTTGGCTTACGAGAAGGGATAGGTGTTCCGATCCAGCGTGCCTGTTAACGGAGTACGAGGACAGGATTCATGCAATGAGAGAAGGTCTCCAAACGCTGGTCGCAGACGCGAACAAGGGATTTACAGCAGTCCGGTATTGCGCTGAAGAGGAAGTTTTCGCTGACAACGACAGAGGGCCGGAAGAGTCGCGGGGACAAACATTGGTATGTTTCACGGTTCATTCTTCTGATCAAATTGCGCTCGTCGATTTATTTGTTCGTTTCCCTGATTCACCCCAGAGGCTTTGGGTAGACCTGATTCCTTCGAAGGTCAATAAGGCGGGCGATCCGGAGTTCCAATTCATTGACGGATGGGGCAACAGGGGGAAGGGTGTCTTTAAGAAAGACAAGTCTGAGCACGTGCTCAGCCTGGAAATGTTGAAACGCAAGGACGATGACCCGATTGCCCGAAACGTTGGGAGGATGTACGGAGAACATTTGGTGCAACCGGGTGACTGCCCGAATTGTCTTGACCCTGACGGCGAACGGATAAGGTCTCTGGGCGAGTACTTGCAGAAGTCCCTGAAATCCAAATAAGTCGCAAGCGATCACCAATTGACAATGCCCGAAATGGGCGGAGGTAAAAGAAGTGCTCGGGGATGTGCGCAAGGTGCAGGACTAAGGGCGAGAATAGATCCCGCAATTTTGTCGGGCTTTCGGTTCTCGATTTCGCGCACGTGTGGATACTTCAACTCCCTACTCTAGGGCCTTTAATATCACTCTTTCATCAACTTGACGGGTTTGTCTAGTGTCTCACCCGATTGCGGTGTTCCGATACAAATTCTGATAGAATCTTTTCAGACTGCTCCCGCATAACAGGGCCACGAACCGAAATAACTTGCCCGAATAACCTTGCCATCTCGGCTAAGCCAATGTCCGGGTAACCTGGTAACAGCTTTGCCAGAAACTTATGGGGAGCGCCATAAACGACGGCGCTGACCTTTGCAAGAAGAATAGCGCCGCCGCATGTTAAGCATGGTTCCGTACTGGTGTAAATAGTATAGCCTTCCAGGGATTTGACTTCGAGATCACGCAAGGCCTTGTCGATTAGGTTTAATTCGGCATGTCGCGAACGTGCTTTGTCCGTGAGCACAGTGTTTTCGGCACTCGCCACCACTTTACCGTCCTTGACCAACACGGCTCCAAAAGGATGGTTACCATGCTTCACCGCGAGGCGAGCAAGTTCCAGCGCCTGAGCCATAAAAACCTCGTCTTGAAACGCCAAAGAGGTATTGGTGTTGGTCTGTCCTATTCCACCGTGGTCGCCGTCCGCTCGGTTCACTAACACTCTACTCATTTTCAGGACAGACTCGCCCGGTTCTGGCAGAGACTGAGATCCTGCATCGAGGGTAAAAATCTTTAGAACAAGCAGGAGAGCGAGTGTGAGATTTTTCATGGCTGCAACCTCCTTGTTTAGAAAGATGCTTAGCATGTTTCGTGCCAATCCGAACCACGCTGTTGCAGAGGGACAACCGGCTAGGTGAGTAACGATGAAAAACGACGTAGATTTGTGCGGTAAAGATTGCTCTCGGATAAGGCTGCTCTCGCTAAACTGACTTAACTCTTCTGTGGATTTGGAGAGTCTTCACTATGATTATCCGACCCGAATACCTGCGAGGGCTTTTTCCTTCGACACTGCGTACCAGCGTAAGTGTGGTAACAGCACCATAGTTCTATGGCATGCAGACCATAGCCCAGCTTGGTCAGTTGGAGCCACAGGAGCCAAAACTGAATGACGACACTCGCGAAAGGTGTCCAAGAAAGCCTTCTATGACGCGATGCAAGAATTCAAGAATATGATAATCCATCAGGCGAAAGATTTCGTCACTGGTCTTCACTCGCTCATCATAGGAAGCCCTTGGGTAGAGTGGCACGGTACAGCCATTCGATGAGGATTACGCGTTTCTTTCAGACAAAGCGGCCTCGAACGTTCACAAGATTGATGGACCGGCTGCAAAGGCTTATGCCTTGGCGCGGCAGTCAGCAGTGTTGCCGGGGAGGATTTTTCGGGCTACAGGCCAGCCGTGACGGTTGACGACCACTTTCTGTCGATACAATCTGAAAAATTGCACACCTGGGACTTGCACGAGGCGAGTAGCCTAATGTCACTGAACTGTGTTAAAGGATAGAGGTGGGGGGTGAGCTTGTCGATTTCGTCACTGGCCAGAGTTGCCTGCAAGAAGATTCCTTGCGCTCAGCGCCACAACTGGAGGGTCCCGTTCCCGGGTCAAGGGTAATGTCAATTAGAAGAAGGACTCAGAACATGGAACGAGTCAGAATTTCTTGTACTATAATCTCCATCGTATTGGTAACGACCGTACTGGTCACCCTCGTGCCCGCACCTGGCGCTGGCGAGGATATCAAGCTGAAGAAAGATTCCAACCTGCTCTTGGATTCACGAGACGAGAGTGCCCCTGCTTCTCAATCCATCGCTAAGCGAAAAGTCTTGGAGAAACCCAGAGCGGGGTTGCTATGGGCGGCTTGGAGTGACCAGTACGGTCTGGGACTGCTGAGCAAGCTGAGCGCCACCCTCGCGGGTTTTGTCTTCATAGCCATCATGGCTGTGCTACAGGCATCTGCGAAACGGGAACCGCAGGAGGTGAAGTCGGATTCCGATAGTCAGGCCTTCGGGGCGACGCTCTCGGCGCTTCTCGCTGCATTTCTCATACTTATAGTCGCAGCCGACCTTTATGCGCGTTGCTGTGGTGACGGTATCGAATTAAGGCAACAGGCGGTGGAGGCGGTGGCCAATTTCGTCTTCGCCACCGGTTTGGTTATGATGATGTTTGGTATCAATTGGGCATTGGACCTGTATCAACCCCACGCATCCGTAAAGTGGACTGCACGCTGGTTATTCTGGGGTATGTTGGTTTACACTTGGACGGTCTTGATTCCCACTTCCGGTTGGACTGTCGAAGCAGTCGGCTGCTATGTTCGTTTGGACGCTGCTGCGGCCAAAACGAGTTTATACCAGTGGCACCAGGACAAGGCCTATCTCGTGTGGTCGCTAGTTCTGATCTCAGCGCCTCCACTCCTTGGGGCCTTTACGGCGCGGTCAAAAGGGATCATGAACAAGGTCATCGGCCTGTACCAGAGGCGTTACTGGACGATTTCTACTGTTGTCGCCGCGGTCCTTGCATCCGTTTGGTGCCAGCTTGTCTATGAGCTCGTGCTTTATACCGGAGATCCCTATCATCCTATAGTTCTTGGAGACTTGATGCGTCTCTTCTTATTCGGTGACCCCCGCCCCTTTTTTGCTTTACTCCTCGGTACGTTCGGTCTGTTTAGCGCTGCTTGCATAGTCCATATGCCTCCCAAAGAAGCGCCCGAAGAACAGGAAGTGCTAAACACGGGCGCTGGTGAAGAGTCATAGGCTTAATCCCTTATTGCCTATCAATTGGACTTCGATGCGGAAAGTAGAATTCGGAGGTGACAGTAGCCGACAATCCGCGCATGTCCTTTTTCACTCTTCAAGGCAGGCACGCACTTACGACAAGACCCTAGTACCTCAAAAGCCCTGAGGAGCTATGACCCTTGTCCGTTTCAGCTCACGTCGAATGCGATGAGCAACGGGAGCCGCATCGGTCGCGTCGTTCCTCGCATAATGAAAGTAGCTGAGACGCCTCCAACATCCGCTCAATCCTCTTGCGAAATAATCCGTGCGCAAAATTGCGGGCGCGCAACCAGGTTGAGTCGGGGCGGCGTACGTTTCCTCTAGAACCGCACCTCGGCATAGCCTGCTATCGACTGCTGATCAGAATATATCTTGCCAGCGGGAAAAGGACCAAAATTGTGGGTGCCGGGAGGGGGGTCATTGGGGATATTGATCTGCTCGAACGTGCAACTAGTGGTCGTGAGTCGTTTGAAATCATATTCAAACCTAAGATTCACAACGTTGGTGATAGCCTTTGCTAGTGTAGCGGAAAGATGCCACGCGTGGCCGCGACCATCGTTGATACCCTGGAAGTCGCCTTGTAGAAGATGCCGATCGTGCATCTTGGCCCTCAGCCAACCGTAATCGGCCTGCAGAGTCAGTTCGCAGAGCCCGAAATTGAAATAGCCCTTTCCGCCCAAATAAAACCAGTCCTTGAAGTAATAACTCGCCTCAAGCGAATCTCCGGGAGGAAGCGTTGTGACGAAAGGCGGACCAAGCAACGTGTATTGAAATGATGGGCCATACGCTCGGAAGAGATAAGTCTGCCATCTCCAACCTACGACAGCTGCAAGACCGGACCCCAGAAGGGAAAATGGTGAACACTCCACATTAATGTCAACCAGATATGCCTGAGGCAGCCTGCACTTCGATTCGCTGAAAGTGGTTTTCTGGCTTGGGGGAAAAACGAATGGTGGCGTTATGCTGTCTTCCCAGTCGCTGTCCTGCATTTTCAGCCCTCCCCACTTATTCAGCCTGGTCCAAAACTCTGCGTTGAAACTGAAATAATTGGTGACTTGGCTGGACTTCAGACCTATGAACCACTCATCTATTGGGTATTCAAGGCGGCTTAGAGGATCATACTGGACAACCCCGTTCTTTACATATGGTATTTGAAACGAAGCGAAACTGTTGATGAATTTCCTGATGCCCAGGTCCGTGTAATTTCCGGGGACACGCACCGGCGAGGGGGTCAAAACCCAGTTGCCCAAAGCGCTGCCGAGACTCGGAAGAACCTGTGCCTGTGAAACCGCCGCAGCACTCAAGAGAGCCAAAAGCCCCACTACCGCCGTGAGATTCTTGTTGACCATACCCAACCTCCCACAATAAAAATGCAATCAAATTAACCCGAATCATGCGGAGGTCTTGCCATTTTGAGCATCTTGGCAGCCGAATGCGGATCGGGATACCACGGCTAACCCCAATACGATGCCCGTGGGAAGACCCGCGGTGCCGCACGCAGGCAAAACCGTCGTCGCGTTGATAAAGAAGCCATTTTGCAAGGTTTTTAAGTATAACTAACCCTCGGTCACTGCGTCAACTGTTTTCTGCGCCGCACTTGTCACCCGAACACAGCTCGGTAGTATCCAGCCAATGAGAAGGCCGACGCCACATGGACTTGCCACTTCCGACAATGATACGGGACTTTCGCCCCCACCTTGATCAGACGCTTGAGGTAATTCGGTCTGAATAAGGCAAAGCTCAGCTAGTAGGCTCTTGAAACGAATTTGGTGGCCCGCTAAGAGTTCTGAGCCCTTGATTTGCCAGGCGGGCACGCGTTTACGCAGCAAAGGTCCCTGGATACAAACAAATGTGTTTGAATATCCATCTAAATGCAGCGCTTACGGTGGTTTTTATTGAGAGACCTGGCTCAATGGTGTGTCAGACCAACTCGAATCAAACTTGCTGATCCTGAGCGGCTCTTAGCTTACTAGACCGATTTCCTGCATCGACCCGCATCCATTGGTTTACCGATATCTCGATCCTTTGCCTGCCGAGAAATCGCCGGAGGCTTCGTGTAATTAGTTCTGAGCAGCTTTTTGAATGAGTTAATGGTCGAAGGTGCGGGCGGTTGATGAATTCTTTCTCAGAAATTTTTCTCAATATGTTTTTGATCTCTTCTCCCCATTTCAGACCCAGAATTAAATTCAGCCTGTCCAGAACTCAAAGTATTTCTCTCCTTGTCCAAATCCCCGAGTACAAGAGCAGATTCATGAACCGGTTTACCACCAGAGTCAGCCTCTGTGTCTGAAGCTATACCCAGGAAATCGAATCCTTTCTCGAAAAGCATCGTAACGGGTGACCCAACGGGTCTTGCAACTAATCCACGACTGGCAGCCACGAACATCAGTGAATAGCAGGGCCATGCCTGTCAGCCCATGTCCACCCGATAGATCACCCCGTGTGTCTTTGCGCCCGGAAGAGTGATATTGAAGTGCGAGGTATAGATGGGCGTCAGCCGCTTGAGCATGGCGTAAGGGAACCACCTTGATCTCTTTGGCGCAATGCGGTCCATCCCATAGAAAACCGCACGCGGATCGATTCCTGCATCATAAATACCCTGCTTGAGGTCTCGCTTCAGTTCCATGTACCCGATATTTAGTTCAAATTGATGCAACCCCTCGGCGAGCTTACGCATAGGCGTCGTAGAAAAACCGTAGGGTTCATCTTGGATGGTCACTGAGACAAAAACGTTCTGATCGTAAACAATGCCATGTTGCAACATGCAAGCCAGAATATATGGAGGTACTCTTTTCTCGTCGAAAGTGCTGAATACGGCTGTGCCCGGCAACCGCTGTCCCGAATACTGTGCGATATATCCCGGAAGGAACTCCGGCACGGAAACTAGTTGCTTTTTTCGCAAAAGGGCTGCCTCTCCAATGGACCAGACAGCAAGAATGCTGAGGGGTATGGATGTGATGATCAATGACCAGTATCCGCCAGTGGGGAGTTTGGTGAGGCACGAGCCGAAGAATGATGCGGCTACCATGAAAAAGGCCGGACAGAGAGCGAACCGCCACCACGCCCGCTGATAATAATAGACAACCGCCATGAGCACAGCGTCAATCGTCATCGCGCCGGTTACGGCTAGTCCGTATGCTGCCGTGAGGTTTTCCGATTTCTTGAAATAGATCATCATGAAGATTACCGAACACATGAGCGCCCAATTTACCATTCCGATGTATATCTGTGATTTGAGACGTGACGAGGTGAAGGTAACCTTTAGCAATGGAAACTTGCCCATGCTGATGGCCTGAAAGATGACTGAAAAAGCCCCGCTGATAAGCGACTGGGATGCGATCACAGTTGCCATGATGGAAAGAACGAGGAATGGGATGTACCAGAATTGGCTCTGATGGTGCGCCATGCCGAAGAGCAGCACTGACGCCTCAGGTTTGTGCATCAGAAAGGCGCCTTGTCCTAAATAGGAGAGCGCCAGGGCCACGAACACGAACATCCAGGCCCGTATGATCGGTTTCTTCCCCACATGACCCATGTCCGCATAGAGTGCTTCGGCCCCCGTAGCACACAGTATGATCTGTGAGAGAATGAGAAACGTAGCAAGACCGTGTTCCCAGCAGAACCGCATCGCATAATAGGGATTAATGGCTTCCAGAATATTTGGTGTTTCTGCAACAGCCAGTATCCCAGTGACCCCAAGAGCAAGGAACCAGAGCAGCATGACAGGACCGAAAGCAGCGGCCACGTGATCGCTTCCTTTTGGCTGAGAGAAAAAGAGCCAGACCGCAATTACCACAGCAATGGCCACGATGACGGCCGTAGATACCTGCTGAAACGGGGGGATCAGCCTGATACCTTCCACTGCGGACAGGATGCTGATGGCAGGCGTGATCACACCGTCACCGAGAAGCAGCGTGGCCCCGATGAAAGAGAGCGCTCCGATCGTGGTCGCCAGTTTTCCGGGGCTCACATACCCTTCCGCAATACGTTTCAGTATGAGAGTCCCCCCCTCCCCAAAATGGTCTAGTTTCATAGCGAGGAACACATACTGCCCGAAGACGATGACCACCAGAGTCCAGAGAATCAGTGAGACAACGCCCAGGATGTTGTCCCTGGTAGGAGGAAGCAGCAGAAAAATGACCGTCATAGTGTAGATCGGGCTTGTCCCGATATCGCCGAATACCAATCCTGCGGCGCGTACCACTGAGCGCCAGTCGCTGGGCGCCGGATGTCGTAGTTCAGACTTTTCAGTGCTGCCCGTGTTGATCTGCAAAGTTCACCTCTATTTTCGAAATTGCTTTTTCGAAGTTGATGAGCAAAACTTGGACCAAAGCATTAGCATGGGATGAGTCATTTTGAAGGACCTATCCACCTCTCAATCGTTTGATACAGGATTCGCTGTTCCCGGGCGTATAGACGTTTTTCCTAGTTTCGTCACACATCAGGGAATTCTCCACAGCACGCAGTGGCTAGCTTCCCTCAGAACCATAGAACCAGAACCATAGGACAAGAACCATAAACTCGGTGGCAAAAGCCCGGTTGTCCTAATCAAACCATTCCAAAAAGTCTTTCCTAACCATGAATCACATCACGAGGAGTCCTCAGTGGTGTCTGGCACAAAGCTTGCAAAACTTAGGTTCCTGGAATGTCATTGAATCAGAATGACGATTGAAAGTGCGTCTAACACGGACCCGTGAGCCCGCAATCTCAATGTTCGGTTAAACATCGGTTGTTTCCGGAGGGATGTTGCGCTCAACTTTTGTCAAAAAGAGCAGCGCTGTCTCCACAACAAAGAGGATTCCATGGAAAACAGAGAAAACTGGCCAAGCAACGAGTTGATTTCGAAGGTGGCTATCCACGAGATGACCTCAGCCCAGAAATCCGTGTTGGGTCTGTCATTACTTTTCCTATTACTTTTTTGCTATCTGGTAGTCAGGACTCTTCTTACCCAAGTAATCATCCTGCCTGGAATGCCTGGAGGGCCTTATGGCAAGATGCTCCCGAACGTTGCCTTTGCTTTCCTCTTCTTTTCATACATGCGGGGATGGAAAAGCTCGGTATTCCTGTTTTTGTTTATGCTAGTAGTGGCTTGGTCGGCGGAAGAATGTAGTATTCATACGGGGTTTCCGTTTGGTCATTACTACTATTCAGACATGCTTGGGTTCAAGTTGGATGTCGCTCCTGTGACTTTAGGCCCGAATTACTTCTGGATGTTCATGTTTCCAACCTACTTCGTTTCGAATCTGATTGTGAATGGAACCCTATTCGAATCAAATAAAACCATAGGGCAGCTAATGTTTGCATCATTTATTGCGAGCGTACTGGTCGCCGGAATTGATATGGTTGTTGACCCTCTTGACGCCACGAAACTGTCAGAATGGGTATGGACTAAGAACAGCCATACAGGCTATTACGGCATACCATATATTAATTATCTGGGGTACCTGATTGTAATAACGCCCACGTTCTTAGTCTTCCGTTTGTTTGAAAGAAACGTTAATGCCGAACCCCTGGGACCCGTAAATGCTTACGTCGCAGCAACACCTCTGTTCTTCTACTTTCTGGAACTCATATTGTATGGTTCGTCCGCTCCCAGTGGGGTTTTTCTCGTCGGATGTTTTACCATAGGGCTCCCGCTCTTATTGGCGATTGATAAACTGCTTAAAATGCGCGGGACTCAACTGTGTGAGGCGAACGGCTAGGAATGAAGGGAAAAGTTCTTCAGACCCCATCGGCCGTTATAACGTTGTTGTCAGGAGGTTAATGAAAATCATGAAGAAAACTGCCCTCATATTCATGTGTGTCGCTCTGGTGTCGGTCATCACATATGGCGAAGGATATTCTGCCGGAGATCAGGTTTCAGCGAAGTACGATACGATAAGAAACAAGTATGATATCGCTCGTTACCAGTGGTACGATATCTACGCAGACGGCGTCATGGTCAAGGCCGGTGAGGCCGGGAAGTTGATAGATCGGGCAAAGGCTTTATTGGATGACAAAAAGAACGGCGACGCGGCTAAACTGCTTGATGAGGCAGATAAACTTCTGAATGTGTATGACAAAAGTGTGCTGCCCAAATACAATGCCACAGACAACATAAAGCATCCTGACCTATCAAAAATCCGAAAGGCCACCATTGATGATTACAAGGTGCGGGATATGTACGGCCTTCTGAGGGGTGATATAGCGATAGGGTTTGTGGGAAGGGGTGATGATGGTCTGCTTTATGAGATCATGCCGCTCATCAATTATCATGGTTCAGGGGGCATCGTGTCTCCTGTCGCCTTTGAGATCATGCGGAGCGATGAATACGGAAAGATCCACATGGTGCTCATCAAGAAACAGCCCATAATAATACTTCAAACCGACCAATCGATTGTGTTTTATGCGGAACAGGATGGAAATTATCAGCTTTATTCCGTTACGCGGACAGGGGACTCAGCTGTCGTATGGATAGAGGGAAAGGGGAAAGACCTTGGTGGGGTGGATGTCGCTTTCAATGTGGTCATGAAGTCGAGGTCAACATACTGGTACAATCAGAACCGGCCCGATTATGTAATTTACCCGAACACTTCGTTTGCGGGATTTGAAGAGATAGGAGTTGCTGAGGGGACCATCACGATCGGTAATAAGACGGCAAAATTTAACAATGCCTTCGGTGAGTCGGAAAATCTTTTCAACGGGACGAAACCTGGTACGGACATCAACAAGATCAGCTACCGCAAACAGATGACCATTTATGGCAACGAATGGTGGATGCCTTTCCGCACCGATCAATTTGATGGTTTTCTATGCATTATCGGCGCATCGCGAGATTTTGCAATCTTCTATAATGGAAAGTTGATCGTCCCTACTGATGTTAAGATCACCCCCCTGATTGCCAACAGATCTTTCATGATAGACTCCAAAACGCCGCAGGGAGATTTGAAGCTAAAGGTTGAATGTGAGACCTGCGAGCTTTTCTATTACGAATACGGAGCTTCTATAACAGGTACATTTGCGGGGATGGAACTGACAAATGGATACGGCTCTCTTGAAAAAACGCCAATCGGTGGGATGAGTGGTGTGGAAACCATAGATAAGATGGGTTCAGGAGCCCTTAAGATTAGTGACGTCATGGATCATCTCCAGTCGAATTTTCCACCGCCCCTGCTAGACGATAAACCGATTGGCCCAAAATAGAGGAGTCTATCTTATCGATTCTTGTCTGCGTTTATGTTGAAGGCACGCCCAGGTACAGGAATAAATACTTATCCATGAAATGGTCGATCCCCTGCTTGGGGTACCTCTTTGTGAGAGCTTCCGTTTCAACGGACTTGCAGCAGTTCACGGCAGAAGAGTATTGATTGGAAGCACACTTTCTTGCTCTCCGTCCGATCAACAAACCGATGAAGTCTCCCATCTTGTCCGATACCGACAGGTTCCTGAGAAATCCCCCCAGGCTTACCCATGTGGATTCTGAGCAACTTTGTCAATTGGCGAAGGACTTGCGTCGGATTCATAAGACACAATACCGACAGAATATTCTAGTTGATTTTTGGGAGCACGCATCAACTGATTGGCTGCAAAGCACCTGCAAAATCAAACTGGTCTGAATCACGTTTTAAGGATGGGATAGTCAGACTGTTAAGTATTTGATTATTTTGGCAGCGCCATGCTGCCAGGTAAATTCGAAGTCGCTCTTTCTTGAGACTGGAACGCGCAAAAGCACGGCGTTTGATGCTCCGAACCTAGAGTCACGTTTGTTTGGGGGTCGGAAATAGAGACCGTAAATATATACGGCCTCAAGATCATTGCATGGGAAGGAATCAGGTTCCTATTCGTTTAAGTCCTCGGCTGTCTCGGTCTCTGATATCATCAGCCCTTGCTTTCGCAAGTCCTGCTCCAGGCGGGCCTGTGCAGCTTCCATCCTTTCGGCTCCTATACGGAGCAGTAGTTCCGTTCTTTGGCCGGATCATTGATACGGGCGAGGACTCCACTTATCCTCATGGCTCCGCCCCTCGAATATCCCGAACTTTCGTCAAG
>Ga0172371_10006087_pt1 | contig 17673 bp, 16 predicted proteins | sample Lak12m_FD_114543 | JGI IMG/M metagenome (GOLD analysis project Ga0172371, IMG submission 114543) | Freshwater microbial communities from Kabuno Bay, South-Kivu, Congo - kab_022012_12m | ecosystem: Environmental > Aquatic > Freshwater > Lake | place: Democratic Republic of the Congo: South-Kivu...
CCGGCCAAAGGGGCCTGCAAGCTCGCCGGGCTGCCCAAGCCCGACGGCTGCGTCTGATTATTTCGCGATTTCCCGCACCGCCCGGATCGCCCGGTCGATGTGCTCCTCTGTGTTGAAGGGGCCGATGCCGAAGCGGACCGCGCCGTGGATCTTGTCCGTCCCGAGCTGCTCGTGGATGCGGGGCGCGCAATGGAGGCCCGTCCGGCAGGCGATATTGTGATCGACGTCGAGCATCGTCCCGACGTCGGCCGCGTCCATCCCTTCGATGTTGAAGCAGATGACGCTGATGTGGTTTTCGAGGCTTTCCAGGCAGTAGAGGACGACCCGGGGGATGTCCTTCAATCCGGCGACGAGCTTTTCGGTCAGGGCCATTTCCTGATGATGGAGGGCTTCCACTCCGCGCTCTTCGATCCATTTCACTCCGGCGTGAAGGCCGGCGATGCCGGGGAGGTTGGGCGTCCCGTACTCCAGGCGGTAGGGATATTCGTCCAGGTGGAACTTCTGGGCCGAGCGGACGCCCGTTCCGCCCGCCCGCGTGTGCCGGATTTCGACGCCTTCGCGGACATACAACCCGCCGATCCCCATGGGTCCGAGAAGAGACTTATGGCCGGTGAAGCAGACGACGTCGAGAAAGTCGGCTTCCATGTCGATCGGAAGCTTGCCCGCCGACTGGGACGCGTCGATGATGAACAGGATCCCGTGGGCCCGACATCGGCGGCCGATCTCCCGGATCGGCTGGACCGTGCCGATGACGTTGGAGGCATGGTTGACGACGACCAGGCGGGTCGTGGGCTTGAACCTTTTTTCGATCTCGTCGGGGGAGACGAAGCCGCGGGCGTCGACGGGGACGAAATCCACGTCCACCTTGCGGTCGCGGGCGAGATGGTAAAGCGGGCGGAGCACGGAATTGTGCTCGATCAGGGTCGAAATCGCATGATCGCCTTCGCCGAGCAATCCCCAGAGGGCCAGATTCAGAGCATCCGTCGAATTAGCCCCGAAGCAGAGCCGGTCGGGATCGGTCCCGTTGAAAAAACGGGTCATCTGCTTGCGTGTTTTTTCGACGACCTCTCCGGCTTCCAGGCAGAGGTCGTATCCGGACCGGCCGGGATTGACGCCGGCCCGGCGGTAGAAGTGATCCATGAAGACATAGACTTCCTCGGGCTTGGGGAATGACGTCGCGCCGTTATCGAGAAAAACGAAAGAAGACATCCCGCGCTCCTTATTTCCAACGGGTAAGGAAGATGAAGGACGTATCGTATGAAAAGAACCGTCCAAATGCAACTCCAGATGCCCTTTTCCGCCGGTCCGGTCCGAAAACATGATATAATCGCCTCTCCACCGGCGGCGCCGGCCGGCCGTAGGAATTTCCCTCGGAGAAAAGATTTTGAGCCCGCTTCTTGAATTCGTCGAGGATACACTCCAGCTGGCAGCCCTGACGTTCATGGCCGGAGTCTACATGATCCGTGTTTCCTGGATTTTTCGGTTTCACGCCGTCCGCGAGCGCTCGCGGGCGGAGGGGCGCGCGGAAGCGGGCATCGGATATTCGCTTTCGAACATCGCCCTGCCCTGGGCGATGGAGTCGACCCGGCGGGATTTCTTTTTCTACCTGCAATTCGTCGTTTTCCATCTCGGCGTGGCCGCGGCGATCGCGGTCACGTTCATCATCCCGTACGCCCCGCGCTGGCTCCAGCCCAAAGGCGTCGTGATCGGAATCCAGATTCTCATGGGGCTGGCCCTCGCCGTCGCCGTCGTCCGGCTCGTCCGGCGGCTTCGGAGCGCGACGCTTCGCTCCGTCAGCACGCCCGACGACTACGCGGCGATCCTCCTGATGATGGCCTACTTCGTCCTGGCGATCCTGGCCGTCCCCAACCGTCCCGACCGGGGCGAAGGGCCGATGATCGCTTTTTTCATTTTGACGGCGTTTTTCCTGTTCTATGTGCCGTTCTCGAAAATCAGCCATTACCTGTATTATCCGTTCGCCAGGTTTTTCCTCGGCCGGTCGCTCGGGCGGCGAGGCGTCCTCCCGGCGCGGGAAAAATAATCCGATGAAAAAGAAACATCGCGAAACCGCGGCGGAAGCGATCGAACGGCTTCCCCTGGTTACGGCTTCCCAGGCGAAAGCCAGGGCCGAGGCGCTCCCTTCCGTTCAAGGCCTGAGGCTGAAAACCTATGATCCGGCCGCCGACAACGTCCGGAAATTCCTGGACCTGCTGGCCGAACGGATGACCCGGCCGGTCGCCGTTTCCCTCGTCGCCTGTGTTCATTGCGGATTATGCGTCGACTCCTGCCACTACGCCCTGACCCATCCGGGCGATCCGACCATGACTCCCGTGTATAAAGCCGACCAGATCCGGCGGATCTTCAAGCGGCGGATGGACTGGACCGGCCGGATTTTCCCCTGGTGGGTGCGCGCCGGATCGCCGGCTGATGACGCGGACCTCAACCGTCTGAAAAACATCGTCTTCGGAACGTGCAGCGCCTGCCGGCGGTGCACCCTCAATTGCCCGATGGCCGTGGATACGGCTGTCCTGATCCGGTTTACGCGCGGCTTGCTGACCGAGCTGGGCATCGTCCCCGAGGGCGTTTTCAACGTCAGCCGGGACGAGTGGGAGACCGGCAACCAGATGGCCGTCACGCCTCTGGATTACCTGGAGACGCTCCAGTGGATGCGGGACGACCTCCGCTCGGATCCGAAGCTCGCCGAGCTCGACATCCCCATCGACGTCCCGGATTGCGATTTCATGTATACGATCAATCCCCGCGAGATCAAGTTCGATCCGCGCTCGATCGCCCACGCCGCCAAGATTTTTCACCTGGCCGGCGAACGCTGGACGATGCCCAGCCGGGGCTGGGACCAGACCAATTTCGGCCTCTTTTCCGGGGACAACCGGCTGGGCGGATTTCTGGCGAAAAACCTCTATGAGGAAGCGGTCCGGCTGCGGGCGGGACGGATCGTCATCTCCGAGTGCGGCCATGGTTTCCGGTCGACCCGCTGGGAAGGCTACGACTGGGCGGAATACGACCAGGACCTGCCGTCCGAGTCCGTCGTCCGGACTCTCAAGCGATATCTGGAAGACGGCCGGATCCGGGTGGATAAGGCCAAAAACGCGCTGCCCGTCACGTTTCACGACTCCTGCAACATCGCCCGTTCGGGCGGGATGACGGAAGAGCCGCGTTTCGTACTCAACCGGGTCTGCGCCGATTTCCGGGAAATGACGCCCAACCGGACGGAAAACTACTGCTGCACCGGCGGGGGAGGGCTTCTGTCGATGGCCGAATACCGGCCGCTCCGGATGGAGGCGGCGGCGATCAAAGCCCGGCAGCTGGAAGCGACGGGGGCCAAGCTCGTCTGCACGATGTGCCACAACTGCGTCGACGGCCTCAACGACGTGATCAAGCACTACAAGCTCGACATGAGAGTCGTCCAGGTGTTGGAGCTCGTTGAAAACGCGTTGGTTTACTGACGAAGGGAGGACCGGCCATGAAGAAAATCGGCATCATCATCTGCGGACGATACAAAAGCTGCGGCGGCGGCAAATGCCTGCGGGCGTTGCGGGAGCGGGTCGGGGCCTTCGCCCGTTATCCGAAAAACGAGCCGGTCGAGGTCGTCGGTTACAGTTATTGCGGCGACTGTCCCGGCGGGAACGTCGAATACGTCCCCGAGGAGATGAAGAAGAATGGAGCGGAGGCCATCCATCTGGCCACCGGTTTGATCGTGGGATATCCTCCTTGTCCGAACATCCGCAGGTTCAAGGAATTCATCGAAACCAAATACGGGATTCCGGTCGTTGTCGGGACGCACCCGATTCCCTTGAAATACGCCCAGGCGCACGCCAAGCTTTCCTTCTGGAAGGAGGCGAAGATGGACGAAATCGCCGGCGACATGCTGGAAGAAGATCCTGCGGTCCAGGAAGCCTATAACTGAAACCGCGTCCGATTCCATGCGGATTTTTCTCGGGCTCGGGAGCAACCTCGGCGACTCGGCGGCGAACCTCGCCGAAGCGGTCGAACGGCTCGGGCGGAAAGGCCTCCGCGTCATCCGGGCGTCTTCGATCTATAAAACCGAGCCGGTCGGCCTGAAGGGCCAGCCTTGGTTTCTCAACCAGGTCGTCGAGGTCGAAACGGATTTCTCTCCGGCCCGGCTTCTTAAAACGGCGAAATCCATCGAGCGGGGAATGGGGCGGAAACCCGGCCCGAAAAACGGCCCCCGGACGATCGACATTGACATCCTGATGGCCGGGGACATCGTCTTGAAAACCGCCGACCTCGAAATCCCGCACGCCCGGATGGCCGAACGGAGGTTCGTCCTGGTTCCGCTCGCCGAGATCGCTCCGGCGGCCGTTCACTCCCTCAAAAAGAAAACGACGAAAACGCTTCTCCGGAATTGTCCGGACCGGTCGAAAGTGATCCGGATCGGGCTCAGCGGTTCAGAACGGAAATATTCAGGACGGGATTGACCTCGTGCCACTGACGGCCGATCTGGGCGTCATACCGGGCAAGGCCGTAAACGCGGACCCGGCTTCCCGCCAGCGGCGCCGAAATCCGGTCCGGGCTCAGGATCTCGCAGATGACATAAGGACTGTCCCCGGCCGGACTTGATGCCAGCTTGAAATGGAGGGTTTTTTCCTCTTCATCCATCCAGACGTTGCGGACGTAGCCTTCGGTGGCGATATGGGGATGGGCGTTGCGGGGCACCTCGGCGATGTCCAGGATCTGGAATCGATCGATATCGATCCCGGAAATCGCTGCGGCGGGCGATGTCCGGGGCGCAAACAACGCGTCCCGATGGAAGACGAGGAGGAAGGCGGCCTGAATAACGACGACGGCCGCGAGAATCCAGACGGTCCTCGGAGCGGCGAAGGCCAGGGAGCCGGCCGTCCGCATCCCGTTCCATTTCCGCCGCAGGGCGCCGCCGCGCCCGGCTTCGGCCAGGGCGGCGGTGAACGGGGGCGCCGCCGCGCCTTCCTCGGAGGCCAGCGGGATTTTCATTTCAATCCGGCCGAGCTTCCCGGCCAGCCGATGCCCGTCCATGATGCGGGCAAACGTCTTGCGGCAGGTTCCGCATCCGGCCAGATGGCTTTCCAGGTCCCGGGCCGCTTCCGCGGAAAGCGCGCCGGACAGGTAGGGAACAAAACGACGCCGCGCTCTCCGGTGCCCGAACATCATCGGCCGCCTCCTCGGTTCCATCGTTTTCTCACAGCCATTTCCGAAACGGCTCCAGGCGCTCGCCCAGCTCGGAGAGGGCCCGGTTCAAGCGGGACGCCACTGTTCCGGCCGCGCAATCCAGGGCCTGCCCGATTTCTTCATAGGAAAGCTCTTCGACATATTTGAGGATGATGACTTCCCGCATTTTCGGAGGAAGCTGCCTGACCGCCTGCCTCAGGACCCGTTCCCTTTCCCAGCGCATCCCCGCTTCGGCTTCCGGCCGGGAATCGATCTCATCGCGGCTTCCGAGGATCTCTTCGAGAGGGACGCAGGGGAGGCGAAGGCGGCGGCGGTGATTCAGGCATTCGTTGCGGGCGATCCGGTAAAGCCACGTCAAGAGGCTGGATTGGAATCGGAACCCCGACAAACCGCGGAAGAATTTGAAAAAGACGCACTGGAAGACGTCCTGAACTTGAAGAGGATCGCCCAACATATAGAGCAGAATCTTCCAGATCCGGTCGCGGTAGGCGTCATAGAGGGCCCGGATCGCTTCGGCGTCGCCCGATTGCGCGGCCTTAACGAGCGCCCGCTCGTCCCGGCTATCCCGGATTTCGGCGAAATCCGGAGCGGAGGAGTTCAGCGGACCCGCGCCGCCGCTTCCGGAAATCGGGGCGGGTCCGGCGACCAGGCACTCCTCCTCGGCGAGGAGACATGAGCACGGCCGTCCGGGAACGCGTTTTCTCATGGATGCGTCATCTCGATCCGTTGGTTGAGGCTTGGCTTCGGAAGCGATTCGAAATATTATCTCCAGGCTCCGGCCGAGTCAAGCCGACCTCCGCGCTCCGTTGAAAAATTTTCGGAGCGACGGAAGAAATCCGGCTCGAATCGCGTCTAATTATGTAAGGAGTTTTTTATGTCTTTTTTATATATGATCGGCTCCAAGAAAGCGTTCTCGTCTCTTCTTTTCGCGTTTGCCTTCAGCCTTCTCTCCAGGCCGGCCTTCGCGGAGGAAGTCCGGCTTCAAGGCGTCGTCACCGGCGTCGGCGGGAAATCGATCGTGGGAGCCGTCGTCCTTAATCGCGAAACGGGAGCAAAAGCATCAACCGGCGAAGACGGTTCCTTTGTCTTGACCGTCGACAACGGAAAACGCATCCTTCTCGAAGTCGTCCATCCGGATTATACCGACGGCTTGTTTCTGGTTCCCGCCAAATCGTTCGACCGACCGCTCCAACTGACGCTGGCGGCCTTGATCCGGCAGAACGAGGAAGTCGTCGTCACCGCCCTCCGGTACCCGGAGCCGACGGCCCGCATTCCGGCGGCCGCGACCGTTTTGACGACGACGGCGATCGGGAACAATCAGCCGGCCAATCTCACCGAAACGCTGGCCGCGGCCACGGGCGTCGCTCCCCTGGGAACGGGCGGTTTTTCAATGGTCCCGTCGATCAGGGGCCTGGCCCGCAACCGTATTCTCTTCCTGATCGACGACGCCCGGATCACGAGCGACCGGCGAACGGGGCCCAACGCCTCGTTTGTCAGCCCCGAGGATATCGACCGGATCGAGGTTCTCCGCAGCCCCTCGTCCATCTTCTACGGTTCGGACGCGGTCGGCGGCGTTGTCCATATTTTCACTAAGACGGCCAGGGAGGACGGCCTTCATGGGAACGTCCACGCCGGCTACGGCACGAACGGCGGCAATACCGAATACGGCCTCAGCCTTTCCGGGAAAAAGGGCGCATTTTCTTTTTATGTGTCGGGACAAGACAATGAAGCCGACAATTATGAATCGCCGGACGGAGTCGTGGCCCAGTCCCAATACGGCCAGGCCGGCTTTTTCGGCCGGGCGGCCTACGAAAACGACGCCCGACGGATCGACCTGAGCTTTCTCCTGGCCCGCGGGACGGACATCGGCAAGGCGGCAAATAACGCCGCATCCAAGCCGACCTGGTATCCCCGGGAAAACCAGAATCTGGCCCAGATGCATTGGACGGAAAAGAACGTCGGCGGGGGAGAGCTCAATTTCGCCGCCTTCGCCAATCCCAATTTTCTGGAAACGCGGACGGATACGATTTCCGGCGATGTTGTCTCCAAAAAAGCCTACGCCAAGACGGAAAGCACGGAATATGGGGCGCAGCTGTCCTACTCGAAATTCCTTGGCGACGACTTCCGCCTGACGGGAGGCGCGGATCTCTTCGGCCGGGGCGCGGCCGGCGCCGTCAACCGGGAAACATCCTATGATTCATCGGGAAACGTCACGAAATTCGTCGACGAGACCCCCTACACGAACGGAAAACGCCGCGATCTCGGCTTCTATCTTTCGGCGGATTACGCCGGCCTTTCGAAGATCGATCTGATCGCCGGTTTTCGCTACGATACGATCGCCCAGAGCGCCAATCCCGGCGGCAAGGCGGAGACTCTGGAATCGAATACGGACGCCGTGACCGGCTTTTTCGGCGTCTCCTACCGGCTGACGAATCGCTGGACGGTGTTCGCCAACGTGTCCCGGGCTTATCGCACCCCCGGCCTGAGCGAATTGTTTTATTCCGGGATCACCGGCCGCGGCGTCATTATCGCCAATCCCGATCTTGTTCCGGAGACCAGCGTCAACGGCGACGTCGGCGTCCGGTATGTCGGAAACCGGTTTTTCGCCGGCTTTTACGGCTTCCTCTACCGGATCGACAATTTGATCGACCGATACACGGTCGCCGACAAGACCTATTCCTACCTCAACGTCGAGGACGCCCGGATCATGGGGCTCGAATTTGAATGGGAATTTTATCCCGCCGGCGGTTGGAAAATTTTCGGCAACACCTCGGTCATGAACGGGGAAAGCCGGGTGACCGGAGATCCGATCAACGACGTTCCGCCATTTCGCCTGCTGCTGGGCACCAGATATCAGTGGCGGAACCTGTCCATGGAAGTCTCCGGTTTCTATCAGGGGAAGAAGGATCATCCGGGCGCGGCCGAAATCGCGATTCCGAAATATCAATATTTCCAGGCCCGCATCGGCTACAACATCAACGCGGCCGTCAACCTGTTCGTCCTGGTGAAGAACGCCCTGAATGAGACATTCCTCGGCCGTCCGGATCCCGACGGAGTGTATGAGCCGGGCCGCAATTTCGTGTTTGGGGCGCGATACAGCTTCTGAGCGTGGGTATGGGCGAACCAAAGTCCTTTAAAACGCGTCGCGGAAATGCCGAATAAGAGGACGGTCCTTTTCAAGGAATTCTACGGCGATGACGTCGAAGCGGCAGGGCGTCTCGATCAATTCGACATGTTCGGTCAAATAGCCGAGGGCGATTTTCCTGATCTGTCGGCGCTTGGCCGCAGTGACCGCTTCCTCGGGAAATCCGCGCTCGGGATCGGTCCGGGTTTTAACCTCGAGGAAGACCAGGGTCGGACCGTCCCAGGCGATGACGTCGATTTCTCCGCGCCCGAAACGGTAGCCGCGGACGACGAGGCGATATTTTTCCTCGAGGAGATAGCGAACGGCGGCTTCTTCGCCGCGACGGCCTAATTCGATCCGGTTTTCGGGGCTCGTTTCCAGCGAATGCCGTCCTTTGCGTCTTCGAGAATGATTCCGGCCTCGAGGAGCTCCTTGCGGATCCGATCGGCCAAGGCCCAATCCCGGGCCTTGCGGGCCCGCTCGCGTTCCTCGATTTTCGCCCGGAGGGCGTCGGAAATCGGCTCCTCCCGGCGTTCGGGCAGGATGGCCAATATCCCGTCCACCTGATAGACGAAGGAGAGCAGCTCTTTGGCCTCATTCGATCCGATTTTTTCTTCCTGGATCAGGGTGTTGGCTTTGCGGATCAGGTCGAACAGGGCGGTGAAAGCCACGGAGACGTTCAGGTCGTCTTCCATTCCCTCGCGAAAACGCGCCGACGCTTCGGCCAGGAGGGGAGCGGCGGATTTTTCGTCGCCGGCCGGAAATGACCGGTGCTCGAGCTCATAAACGAAATCCGTGATCCGCTTCAAAGCGGCGGCCGACTGGTCCAGGGCTTCGAAGGTGAAATTCAGGAGCTTGCGGTAATGGGTCGAGACGAGAAACATCCTCAAAACCGAAGGATCGATTCCCCGGGTTTCGACGAGATCGTGGACGGAATAGAAGTTGCCCTTGGATTTGGACATTTTTTCGCCGTCGACGACGAGGTGATGGCAGTGGAGCCAGTAGCGGACGAACGGCTTTTCGAAATAGGCTTCGGACTGGGCGATCTCGTTTTCGTGATGGGGGAAGATGTTGTCGACGCCGCCGCAATGAATGTCGAACGTCGGCCCGAGGTATTTGGAGCTCATGGCCGAGCATTCGATGTGCCAGCCGGGGCGTCCCGGCCCGATTTCGGTTTCCCAGAACGGTTCGCCTTCCTTGGGAGCTTTCCACAGGGCGAAATCGCGGACGCTTTCCTTTTCGTATTCGTCCGATTCGAGGCGGGCCCCGATGCGGGACGTCGTCCGCAGGTCGTCCGGATCGATTCCGGACAACCGGCCGTATCGGGGGAACTTGGCGATTTCGAAATAGACCGAGCCGTCCTTCCGGTAGGCGACGCCCTTGTCCAGAAGGCCTTTGATGATCGCGACCATTTCCGGAATATGCTCCGTCGCCCGGGGGTAAACCGCCGCCGGCTCGATCCGCAGCGTCCGGAGGCCGGAGAAAAAGGATTGGACGAACGGTTCGGTGAACTCCCGCAGGGAAACGCCTGCCGCCTTCGCCCCGCGGATCGTCTTGTCGTCGACATCGGTCAGGTTCATGACCTGGGTGACTTTGTACCCTGAAAAACGGAGGAACCGGAGGAGCACGTCCTCGAAAACAAACGCCCGGAAATTGCCGATGTGAAGGACGTCATAGACCGTCGGCCCGCAGGTATAAGCGCGGACTTCTCCGGGGATGAGAGGATGGAATTCCTCGTCCTGTCCGCTGAGCGTGTTGTGAAAACGAATCATGGGTTCCCCATTATAACGGCTCCTTCGAGGAAAGAGAAGAACCGGATTTGACCCCGTCCCGAATTTGTGCCATAATATAGTTTAATTCTTCTACAATCAATCATTTATGGTGAATCCATGAAGAATCTTGTCGCCATCCGCCGGGAAGATAAAAATCCCTGGGAGCGCCGTGTCGCCCTCATCCCCAGCCACATCCGCGATCTCGTCAAAAACCACGGCTTGAAATTCCTCGTCCAGCCGGCCCCAAACCGGATTTTCGCCGACGCCGATTTCAAGTGCGAGAGCGCGAAAGTCCAGGAAGACATCAAGGAAGCCCGGATCATCCTCGGAATCAAGGAGATGCCGGATTCGTTTTTCGAGCCGGACAAGGTCTATGTTTTCTTTTCGCACACGATCAAAGGCCAGAAGGGGAACATGCCGATGCTCCGCCGGATGGTGGACGTCAAGTGCACCTTGATCGATTATGAAAAGATCGTCGACGAGAAGAACCGCCGGCTGGTCTTTTTCGGGCGCCAGGCGGGCGCGGCCGGGATGATCGAATCGCTGTGGACCCTGGCCCGGCGGCTGGACGCCGAAGGCCTTCCGCATCCGTTCGGCTCGATCCGGCGGATGCTCGATTACCAGAGCCTGGTCGAGGCGAAGGAAAATATCAACGAGATCGGCGAAACGATCCGGCGCGACGGCCTGCCGGCGCATCTGGTGCCGTTCGTCTGCGGATTCACCGGATACGGCCACGTTTCCCAGGGAGCTCAGGAAGTCTTCGACATCCTTCCGGAAGTCGAAATCGCGGCGGAGGAGTTCCCCGCCTTCATCGCCTCCGGCAATTTCTCGGCATACCGGCTTTATAAGATCGTTTTCCGGGAAGAGCATCTCGTCCGGCCGAGGAGCGCGGACAAGACGTTCGAGCTTCAGGACTATTACGACCATCCGGAAGGATACGAACCCGTTCTGGAGTCCTATCTGCCGTTCATGGATGTCCTCGTCAACGGGATCTACTGGGCGCCCAAGTATCCGCATTTCGTCTCCAAGGCGTTCATCCGGAAGCTATACGGGGGCCCGTCCCGGCCGAAGTTGCGCGTCCTCGGCGACATCTCCTGCGACGTCGAAGGCGGAATCGAGTGCACGTTGAAAGCCACCGACCCCAAGGAAGCCGTTTTCGTTTACGATCCGGTCCATGACGCGGCCATCGACGGGATCATGGGCCCCGGCCCGGTCGTCATGTCGATCTACAATCTGCCGGCCGAAATCCCCCTGGAATCCTCGGTCTTTTTCAGCCAGGCGCTGTTTCCCTTCATTCCGGCCATGGCCGCCGCGGACTACTCCCGCGATTTCGCCTCTTGCGACCTGCCGGCCCCGATCAAGAAAGCGATGATTTTATTCCGGGGCGAATTCGCTCCCGACTATCAATACATGAAATCTTTCCTGTGAATTTCGTCGGTTTGGAGAAAGAGAGAATCTCATGAAAAAAATCCTTGTCCTTGGCGCGGGTTTCGTCGCCGGTCCCCTGGTCCGTCATTTTCTCGAAAAATCCGACGTCCACGTCTCCGTCGCCGATATCGAGCCCGACAAGGCGGAAGCGCTGGCCGGGTCGCATCCCCGGGCCCGGGCGTTCGCCCTTGACCTGAAAAATGAAACGGCCCTGGACGCGGAGATCGGCGCGGCCGACGTCACGGTCAGCCTCGTGCCTTATGTCTTTCACCCGGTCGTGGCCCGCCTCTGTCTCCGTCGCAAAAAACCGATGGTCACGACATCCTATGTCAGCGAGGCCATGCGGGCTTTGGACGCGGAAGCCAGGCAGACGGGGATCCCCCTGGTCAATGAAGTCGGCCTCGATCCCGGCATCGACCATATGGAAGCCATGCGGGTCATCGATGAAGTCCGGGCCCGAGGCGGCCGGATTCTCTCCTTCCGGTCGTATTGCGGAGGCCTGCCGGCCCCGGAAGCGAACACCAATCCGTTTGGATACAAGTTTTCCTGGAGCCCTCGGGGCGTTTTGCTGGCCGGGAAAAACGACGCCCGCTATCTGGCCGGAGGCCGGGAGATCCAGATCCCCGCGGCCGAGCTGTTTGCCCGTCCGGAAACCGAAACGATCTCCGGCGTCGGGACGTTTGAGGGATATCCCAACCGCAACTCCGTCCCTTATAAAGACCTTTACGGGATTCCCGAAGCCGAGACCATGTTCCGCGGGACGTACCGCTGGCCGGGCTGGTGTGAAACGCTCAAGAAGATAGGCGAATGGGGCTTGTTGGAAGCCAAGGAATCGGATTGGACGGGGCTCGGCCGGCGCGCCTTCCTGGCCCGGACGGCCGGGCTGGCGGATACCGCCGATATCCGCGGCGAGCTGGCCGCCCGGTGGAAGATCGATTCCCGGGCGAAGCTCTTCGACCGGATGGCCTGGCTCGGGCTGTTTGATGACGCGCCGCTTCCCGGGAAATCGGGATCGCCGCTCGACCTGCTGGAAAAGCTGATGCTCGCCAAAATGATGTATGCGCCCCGGGAGCGGGATATGATCGTCCTCAAACACGAATTCCGGGCCGCTTATCCCGACGGCGGGGAAGAGCTCATCACCTCGACGCTCGTCGATTATGGCATCCCCGGCGGGGACAGCTCCATGTCGCGCACCGTCGGCCTTCCGGCCGCGGCCGCGGCCGAGCTGGTTTTGGAAGGCCGGTTGAACCGGGCCGGCGTTCTCATCCCGGTCGTCCCCGACCTGTATGCTCCTATTCTGTATTTCCTCAAGTCCAGGGGCATCCACTTCCGCGAGGAACGGAACAAAATCAAATGACCGTCCGGCGCCGGGCCGCGGTCGCCGGGTCTTTTTATCCGGGAAACGCCGCCGAATTGCGGCGCATCCTCGGCCTGATGGTCGATTTAAAACAGAAAAAGTCGAAAGCCGTCGCCGTCATCTGCCCGCACGCCGGATACGTTTATTCCGGCGCGGTCGCCGGGGCCGTCTATTCCTCCGTGGAATTGCCCGGGACGGCCGCGATCCTGGCTCCGGCCCACCGGCCCCAGAGGCCGTCATTCGCCATCATGGCGGAGGGCGAATGGGAAACGCCGCTGGGGACCGTCCCGGTCGACGAACCCCTGGCGTCCTCGATCCAATCGCGTTGTCCTGCGATCGTCGCCGACCCGGCCGCTCATGACCGCGAGCATTCCCTGGAAGTCCAGATTCCCTTCCTTCAATTCCTCCAGCCGTCCCTGAAGATCGTCCCGATCAACGTTTCCTCAAGGATCGCCTGGGAACGATTGTCGGAAGCGGGGGAGGCGATCGCCGGCACGATTCGGGAGAGCGGGCGGGACGTTCTTCTCGTCGCCAGCACGGACATGAGCCATTACATCAGCGCCCGGGAAGCAAAAAAGAGGGATAGCCTGGCCATCGAGCGCATCCTGGCTCTCGATCCGGAGGGGCTCGTCCGCACCGTCCTGGACAACGACATCAGCATGTGCGGAGTCTTTCCCACGGCGGCGGTCTTGGTTGCGGCCCGGGCCTTGGGCGCGACCCGCGGCGAGCTTGTCGCTTACGCGAACTCGGGCGCGGTCACCGGCGACGAGCGCGAGGTGGTCGCTTACGCCGGCCTGCGGATCCTGTGAACGGGCCCCGATTCCGGCCTGGATTTCCGGAGTTTTGTTCGTTGACAGGCCCTCTCGACAATATTAGAATTTCAAGTGGATTATTATGAAAAATCAGGAGTTGAGAGAGAAGGACAAGACGGTTTTATCCGCCGTCGTCGAGCTCTATCTCAAATCCGGGGCCCCCGTCGCCTCCGGGGCCATCCATGAAAAGCGGGTCCTGCCGGATTCGCCGGCGACGATCCGCAATATCATGGTCCGGCTCGAAGAGCGGGGCTATCTTTCCCAGCCCCACCCGTCGTCCGGGCGCGTCCCGACGGACCGCGGCCTTCGTTTTTACGTCAACAGCCTGCTCAACGGCGTTCCCTTGACGTTCGACCAGATCAACCTCTTCGCCCAGGATCTATCCATCAAGAAAGGGGATCTCCCGGGGCTCCTTCACCATGCCTCGCGGGTGCTGGCCGATCAGTCCGACAGTCTGGGATTCGTGATTCAGCCGCGGATCTCCCGCATCCATTTCCATCACATCCGCTTCATCCAGATCGCCCCGGGCAAAGTGATGATCATCCTGATGACGCCCTTTCATCTGGTTCTGACCGAGATCGTCCCCTCCGAGACGGCCTTCGACCAGGCCGAGCTCGATCGGGCTTCCCAATACATCAACACCGCGTTTGCCGGCCGGACGCTGTCGCAAGCCCGGGACTGCATCCTTGAAGAGCTGGGCAAATCGACCTCCAAGTTCGAGCGGGCCCTGGCCCGGCTGACGGCTTTGCTGAAAGCGTCGATCCAGCAGGACGAACTCGACGATCCGATCATCGTTCAGGGGACCTCCCGTCTCATCGGCAAGTTCGAGGCGGGCGATCTGTCCCGCCTCCAATCGCTTCTTCAGAATATCGAGGAAAAGACCTCCCTGGCCAGGCTTTTGTCGGAATTCATCGCCCTGGATCGGGTCAAAGTCCTGATCGGCTCGGAATCCAATCTGCCGGCGATATCCGATTGCGCCCTCGTCCTTTCCCATTACGGCGACAAGACCCAGGTCCTCGGTTCGCTCGGCATCATCGGCCCCAAGCGCATTCCCTATCGGAAAATCATTCCCCTGGTCGATAATGTCGCCCAGAAAATCAGCCAGACGATCTCCCGGACGATCTCCTAGGAAACCAACCCATGCTTCCAGACGATTCATCCCCTCACGACGAAAAGAAATCCGAGCTTAGCCCCCCCGACGAGACGGCCGGTCCGACGCCCGATGCTTCTTCGGAAGCCAAAAGCGGCCGCCGGAAACCCGTCGAACATAAGGACGCCAAGGACCATCATCAAAAAATCAAGCTTCTCAAGGCGGAGATCGAGGAGCTGAAAAAACGCGTTGAATCCGGGGAGACGGAAGCCGCTTCGCTCCGCGACGAAGTCCGGGCGGCGCGCAAGGACGCGGCCGATTGGAAAGACAAGACGCTGCGGACGCTGGCCGAGACGGACAATCTCCGCAAGCGCCTCGAACGCGAAAAGGCCGAATATTTTCAGTTCGCCCTGGCCGATACCCTGAAGGACGTTCTCCTCGTCATCGACAACCTGGAGAGGGCGATGAAAGCCCATGACGCCCCCACGGAATTCCGGGAGGGCATCGACCTGATCGTCAAGCAAATGCGGGACTTGCTGACGAAACGGGGCGTCACGCCCATCGTCTGCGCCGACGGCAAATTCGATCCCTCGTTTCATCAGGCTCTTTTGACCGAGGAAGCCGAGGGGATCGAGGAGCCGATGATCGGAGAGGAGCTGCAGAGGGGGTATCTGTTGAACGACCGGCTCCTCCGTCCCACGCTGGTGAAAGTCCTTTTGCCCCGGACCAAATGACATGAGCAACGTCATCGGCATCGATCTCGGCACCACCTTTTCCTGCATCGCCCATTTGGCCCCGGACGGTCCCAAAGTCATCCCGAACCTCGAAGGGATGTCGACGACCCCTTCGATGGTCAGCTTCACGACGTCGGGGGAGATCCTTGTCGGAAATCTCGCCGCCCGCCAGGCGTTGACAAATCCGGACAAGACCGTCTACGCGGTCAAACGCCTCATCGGTCATAAATTTAAAACCAAGGAGATTTCGGAAGCCAAGCGCCGGCTCACCTACAACCTGGCCGAGGCGTCCAACGGCGACGTGCTCATCCGGTTGGAGGACCGGGACATCTCTCCCCAGGAGGCCTCGAGCCATATCCTGGCCTACTTGAAGCGTTCCGCCGAATCCTTTTTCGGCGATTCGGTCGACGAGTGCGTCATCACCGTCCCGGCCCATTTCGACGATCATCAGCGCCAGGCGACCAAGGACGCCGCCCGGATCGCGGGCCTGGACGTGCTCCGGGTCATCAACGAGCCGACGGCGGCCAGCCTGGCTTACGGCCTTGACCAGAATCCCGACGGCCTGGTCGCCGTGTACGATCTGGGCGGGGGAACGTTCGACATCACCCTGCTCGAAATCAGCGGAGGCGTTTTTCACGTCCTGGCGACGGCCGGGGACAACTATCTCGGCGGCGAGGATTTCGACCAACGGATCATCGAGCGCCTCCGGGCTGATTTTCAGAGCACCCACGGCATCGACCTGGGCGAAAATCCCTACAACCTCCAGCGGCTCAAGGAAGCCGCCGAGCGGGCCAAGCGCGATCTCTCGTTCACCCAGGAGACGGAAATCAACCTGCCCTTCATCGTCACCGACACGGCCGGATCAAAACACCTCCAGACGACGGTCAACCGGGCGATGCTGGAGGAATGGACGCGAGATCTGATCGATCGAACCCTGCCCCTGATGGACAAGGCCCTGCACGAAGCCGGCGTCTCCGCCGAAAAGGTCAACGAGATCCTGCTGGTCGGCGGACAGACCCGGATGCCGCTGGTCCGGAAGAAAGTGGCCGAATTTTTCGGCCGCGAGCCGAACACCGATATCAATCCGGACGAAAGCGTGGCCATGGGCGCGGCGATCCAATCGGGCATCCTGGCCGGAGCGGCCACCAAAGATATCGTCCTTCTGCTGGACGTGACGTCGCTGTCGCTGGGCATCGAAACCGAAAACGGATTTTATGAGAAAATCATCGAGAAAAATTCGACGATTCCCTGCCGCAAGACGAAGGCCTTCACGACGGTCGAGAACAACCAGCGCCGGGTCCGGATCCATGTCCTTCAGGGCGAACAGCCCACGGCCGAGGCCAACACCTCGCTGGCGATGTTCGACCTGGTCGGCATCATGGACGCCCCCGCCGGCGCGCCCCAGATCGACGTGACCTTTGAGATCAACGCCGACGGAATGGTCAAAGTCTCGGCCCGCGACGTCCTGTCCGGACGGGAGCAGAAGATCGTCGTCCAGGCGTCCTCGGGACTCAGCTCGCAGCAGGTGGACGGAATTATCGTCCGCGAACAAAAACGGAAGGAATGATTTTTCGATCCCATGAGCTCCAAAGATTATTACGAAATCCTCGGTGTGCCGCGGAACGCGAGCCCCGAGGAAATCAAGAAAAACTATCGCCAGATGGCCTTGAAATTTCATCCGGACCGAAATCCGGGAGACAAGACGTGCGAGGAGCGGTTCAAGGAAGCGGCCGAAGCTTACAGCGTCCTCGGCGATCCCCAGAAGCGGGAGACGTATGATCGGTTCGGGGCCGACGGATTGCGCGGCGCGGGCTTCGAGGGATTTTCCGGGTCGATCTTCGAGGATTTCGAAGACATTCTGGGCAATTTCTTCGGATTCAATTTCGGGTTCGGCGGCACGTCGCGCCGGTCCCGGGCGGCGCGCGGCCGGGATCTCGGTCTGGCGATCGAGATCGCGCTCGAGGAAGCCGCCGCGGGCGTCGAAAAGGAGATTTCCCTCCAAAGGGCCGAATTGTGCCCGTCCTGCGGAGGATCCAAGGCCCGGGCCGGGACTCGGCCGTCCGTCTGCCCGGCCTGCGGCGGGCGCGGCCAGGTGCGGCGCAGCCAGGGATTTTTCAGCGTGGCCAGCACCTGCGGCCGGTGTCGGGGGACGGGCGAAGTGATCGCCGCCCC
>Ga0172371_10006088_pt1 | contig 17672 bp, 11 predicted proteins | sample Lak12m_FD_114543 | JGI IMG/M metagenome (GOLD analysis project Ga0172371, IMG submission 114543) | Freshwater microbial communities from Kabuno Bay, South-Kivu, Congo - kab_022012_12m | ecosystem: Environmental > Aquatic > Freshwater > Lake | place: Democratic Republic of the Congo: South-Kivu...
CGCTACACAGGCGGACACCCCCCAGGGCACCACCCCATTCCCCGGCGGCGGCGGAGCCGCCGCCGGGGAATGGGGTGGTCGGGCCGAGGAGCGTTCGAGTGTAGCACCGAGCGTAAGTATCCCGCGGACAAGCCGTGGGCATTTATTGGCCCGAACGCTGCCCGCACTGCGCAGGGCCTATCGTGCGCGTCCGTTTGCTCGGGAAGGCAGAATCACGGGGGGGTAGAATGTTGAGCGAACGGGAGTCCCCCGCATGGCAAGACGCGCCGCCTGGGATATGATGGAAGCGTTCGCTGGCGGTTCAGCGGCTGGTATTGCTGCCCCGAGCGATGGTTGCACAAGGCGGTGGAGAGCGTCTCGATGGCGATCCAATTCACAACGACAGCCCAAGACGGCACGCTGTTTGTTAAGGCCTCGGGTTACGACGAGGATTTGGCAGAGGTGCAGCAGTACGGTCTGGCGTTGATCGCCGAATGCCAAAAGCAGGGAGTCACTCGCCTCCTGTGCGACGAACGCGAATTGGAATACCGCCTGAACACCATCGACACGTACGACGCCGCAGCGGTGATTGCCGAGCACGTGCCTCGCGTTTGCCGGGTCGCGATCGTCTGCCATCCCAAGATGCTGCAGGACGCGCTCGACTGGGAGACCTTTGCCGTGAACCGGGGTTTGATCGTGCGGGTGTTCAGCGATCTCGATGAGGCCCGGAACTGGTTGCATATCAATCTGTGAAATCGTTGTCCTCCTCGGCCCCTGGCTTGCTTTCTTCACGTTGTCATGGATGAATCGACGGCTGGAAACGGATCATCGGCATGCTCGCCGTGTTACACGTCACGCAGGTTCAGTTAACGACGGACGCGTCGGCAAGTCTGCGTAAGTGCCGACGTTCAATCTTCAGCGTCGGAAGCCCCTGCTGCAGAGCCGCAACGTCTTTGTCCGTGACGGCGGCGCCTACGAGGCTCAGGTAGCGCAGCCATCGCACGTCCCCGGTAATTGCGGACGATGGCCCCGCCTGGGGCCGGAACGCGGTTGTCGGGGACCACGTCGGCCTCGGCCGTTTTGTCGCCACGCGCGGCGACGTGGTGGCCCCGTGGCGGCGTGACGCGGACGTCGGCGTCGTTGGTCAGTTCCTTGGCCCGGCGCCGTGCCCGCTCGGTCAGGTCGCCCTCGGCCAGGGTCTGAATCAGAGACCGTCATGACTTGCCCTTTCGGACGTAAAGCGTGGTTGTGGCGAGCGCCGGCGAGGTGGTACAATCGCCTTGTCGGTCCGCTTTTCGGGCCTCACACGCGTTATTGGCGCCACAGAATTAGAAGTATGTTGCTAGAGCCACAGTTGCGGTTTTGATCATGGCCACTCGTAGATTCATGCAACGGCTCGAACAGTGGGTAGCTCCCGGTGTGTGCTTGCTTGCTCGAACAGGAGTTTCCAACCGTGGACCGATCGGCCGCCTCGCGAATCACCTCATGACTCCTTCGGGAATTTGGCTGGACGTTCACGAGAATCAAGCGGTACTTATCGATGCACCGTTCGCGTGGGAAGACGCCTCATCAGCCATCGAGCACATCTCTGGGTTCCTGCGAAACAACGATCTTCAGTTGAAATACGTGACCGCCTCGCATCTCCATCTCGATCATTCGGCGGGATTGACAGTCGTTCTGGATCACTTTTCGGATGCGACGTTTGTGTATCCGGCACGATGGAAGGAACATTGGAACACGATCAGCATCGATCGAATCAAATACGGCATGCAGCCTGCCATGTCCCGCCAATGGGATCGAATCCCTCACAAAGCATACGAGAATTGTTTCTCTACCGATCTCGCTGGTGAGCCACTGTATTTCATGGAAGCTCCGTACCATTCGCTCACCGACCAACTACTAATATTCCGGGGCGTTGCCCTACTACCTGACTGGCACTTGCCAACTGCAATTGACGAACCTCTACAACTGGTTGATGCGCCACCGTCAGACGTGGCTGACACGATTACTCGGCTGCGTCACTTTGAACGTGATATAGGCTACGAGATATGTCGAAGCTGTGCTGTGCATGGTGATGAACCCGTTCGCTCAGATTTCCAGGAGCGGCTGGGAATCGCGTATCAACGTTTCGTCACGCCAACGCAACACGCTGAGATCACAACATAGGCATTCCACGCGAGCGGGCCGCAACGTCGGTTCTTGAGTCAACGTCAAACGCGCCCGCCGCGTGAACTGTCTTTTCGGCGTTGGCGATCGCAGCTTCCGCCTGGAACTCGACGGCAAACCGCTCGCCAGCGGCGCCGACTTCCGCTTCGGCTTCGAGCAGACCGCGACGGGCAAAGACCTCGTCATCTGGCTGAACAAAACGCTTGATTTGAATGAACGCGACGAACACCGTGGCGAGATAGCGATTATCCGGGCACGTCTTCACCGGAATGAACACGCGGCGCAATCCTCCTGGCTCGACACAGAAACGAAGGCCATGTGCGAGTACGTGCCTCCCCAGAAGCGTGCACCGGCGACGGCGGAGACGTTTTCCCTCGTCGTTTTGGCCTTCGATACCGCCGGCGATCACACCCGTTTCGTCCGCGCGTTCGCTCGCAGCCAGAGTAGTGGGGGCGGCTGATGGGCGGCGATCGAGGGTAGAATGACGGCAGGTCACGCTCGCCGCCCGCGTGCCCCGGAACGTTCGCGATTTGATTCCAGGAAGGCGATCCTGACGGCAACGCTGCCGCTGCCCGATCTGTCGCCAAGCGTGAGGACCGAATCCTGACGGTGACGAAAGACCATGTGCAGAAGACCCATCCCGACCCGGCTCGCGTTCGTCTGCGTCCTTGCTGTGTGCCTGATCCCGGGCCGATCAACCCGCGGTGCAGACGGGCTGGAAGTGCCGCGGATTGACAGCGTGGTGATGGCCACGCCGCAGCCACCGGCGTCCGACGGAGCGGTGATCTGGTACGACGACTTCGACGGCGCGGAGAAGGGCACTTCGCCAACCTGCGCTGGCTGGGCAACAAGCCGGCATCGCCGTTTCAACTGCATCGCTCCCAGGAGTCGGGCCGCTGGGTCTGCGTGGAAGCTCGGGCCAAATTGAACACGCCGGGTCAGAAGGACGGACTGAACCAGCTCTGGATCGATGGTCGTCTGGAGGCGGAGCGAAAGAACCTGGATTGGCGCGGCGATTACACCGGCCACGGGATCAACGCCGTGTTCCTGGAAACGTACTGGAACGACGGCTCGCCGGTCACGCAGTCGCGGTGGATCGACAACTTCGTCATCTCGACAAGGCCATCGGTCCCGTCGACTGCCCACGCAACCCGGTGTTGATCAAGACGCCTTACCACGGACCTGGAACGTTGGCCGCGTGGCAGGTTGAAGTTGCGGCGGAGGATCAGGAGAATATCGTCTGGCGATCGAACCTGCTCGCGGTCTCCGAACGCGTCAGGGTCGGCGCGGAGGACGGCCGTTTCGTCGGCCCGTTGGCCAGCCAATCGCGATTGGAGGCTGACCGAGTGTATTGCTTCCGCGTTCGGCAGAGCAGCGACAGGGGCCCGATGTCCCCGTGGAGTCCGTGGCATCAGGCCGTGAGAACCGCTGACGAGGTCGTTAAATAACCTCCGTACGCTTGATCGAGGGTTGGGTAAACACGGTCCCGTCGACCAGTTGAGAGGAAGAGTCGACGCTCTCGTTCAGCTACCATTTTCCGGCGACGCTGTTGAAAGACGGTTCGGCGTCGGGCGTCCCGCTGCCTCGAACGCCAGCCGGTTCGCAGGGCGTTAACGGCGCTGACTGCGGGTATTCCGCACGCCCTCTTTTCACTCCACCGACACGTTCCACTCTGCCGCCTGTCCCACTCTGCCGCGACTTGCCCGAAGCCGTCTCGTCGGATATGTTGACTGAGTAGGCCTCAACTCGGTCTCGTGGGCTGCCATCCGGTGCGATGTTATGGTGACTTCCAGAAGCGAACGGCGGACGCGTGGCGAGGTTCCCAGTCCAGCTGTCCCGGCGCTGGAGGCGGGCGACCAGCTGACGCGGGATGAATTCGAACGGCGGTATGCGGCGATGCCCACCGTAAAGAAAGCGGGATGGATCGAAGGGGCTGTTTACATGCCCTCGCCCGTTCCCGTCCGCCGTCACGGCTGCCCTCATGCCAAGATCATCACTTGGCTGGGCCATTATCAGGCCTGGACTCCGGGTGTCGAAGTCGCCGACAACACCACCGCTCGCTTCGACCTGGACAACGAGCCGCAGCCGGACGCGATGCTGTTCATCACCCCTGAACTCGGCGATCAGGTACGGATCGGTTCGGACGACTACATCGAGGCAGCCCCGGAGCTTGTGGCCGAAGTCGCCTCGAGCAGCGCCAGCTATGACCGGAACGCGAAACGGCATGCGTACCGCCGCAGCGGCGTCCAGGCTTACGTCGTGTGGCGAGTCCTCGATCGGCAGCTCGACTGGTTCGTGCTGCGCGGCGGGCGTTACGGACAGGTGGCAGCGGAGGATCGCGGCGTGGTCCGCAGCGAGGCCCTTCCGTGCTTATGGCTCGATCCGACCGCTCTGCTGCGTGGCGACTTGGCCGCCACGCTCCAGGTCGTCGATGAAGGTCTAGCCACGCCGGAGCACGCGGCCTTCGCCGCTCAACACATGAAGGCGATGCGATCGTGAAAGCCAAGGGACCTCAATTCATCCGCTTCTTCAGGCCGATCGTCGAAGTGCTGCGTGACTTCGGCGGCTCTGGCACCTCGTCCGAAGTCACCGACAAAGTCATTGAACGGCTTGGTATCCCAGAGAAGGAACAAGCGATCATCCTGAAGAGCGGCCAGTCACGGGTCTACAACCAAGTCCACTGGGCTCGCATGTACTTGGTACATGGAGGAATCCTGGATTCGTCGAGGCGTGGCGTGTGGACCCTAACCGATCTGGGCAGCAAAACCGACCTGGAGACATTCGACGCATTCGAGTTCTACAAGACGGTCCACAGCCGACATCTCGCCGAACGAACATCGGCAGGGAGAGGCGAATCGGCGCGCGCTGACGACGGTCCGGATGAGCAATTGCACGCCCGTGAACACGATTACCGGACACGTCTGCTGGAGGTTCTCAAGGGTCTGTCTCCTACTGGGTTCGAGCGTCTGTGCCAACGACTGCTCCGCGAGCACGGGTTCGAGCAGGTCACGGTAACCGGAAGGAGTGGCGATGGCGGGATTGACGGAATTGGTATTCTGCAGGTCAACAAGTTCGTCAGCTTCACCGTGCTCTTTCAATGCAAGCGATATCAGGGCTCCGTCTCGCCGAGTCAGGTGCGGGACTTTCGAGGCGCGATGGAGGGACGCGCCGATAAGGGAATTATCATCACTACAGGGACCTTTACCGTGGAGGCCAAGAAAGAAGCCCGTCGAGATGGGGCGAAGCCCATCGAACTTGTTAACGGCGATGACCTTGTCGACCTGTTCACGTCGTTGGAATTAGGGCTGAAGCCGCGGACTACGTACGACGTTGACGAACAGTTCTTTGATGAGTTTCGGGACAAGCCGTGACACGGCGCATACCGCCCCCCAGCCGGAGAAACACCATGAAGGTCTTCCGATTTGCCTGCGTCTTGGTCCTGTGCGGTTTTTCGACGTGCGGTCTGACGATCGGCGCCGACGGACCGCCGGGGCGGCAGACCGAGGTCAGCATTCGCGGCTCGGCGTTCTTCATCAACGGCCAGCCGACCTATGCCGGGCGGCAATTCAACGGCCAGAAGATCGAAGGACTGCTGCTGAACGCACGGCTGGTCCAGGGCATCTTCGACGACCTGAATCCGGACACGCGCGGCCGCTGGGATTACCCGGACGGCCCGTGGGACCCGGAGCGGAACACGCGCGAGTTCCTGGCGGCCATGCCGGCGTGGCGCCAGCATGGGCTGCTGGCGTTCACCATCAATTTGCAGGGCGGCAGTCCCCAAGGCTACAGCCAATCGCAGCCGTGGCACAACTCGGCCTTGGCCGCCGACGGAGCGTTGCGGCCGGACTATATGGCGCGGCTGGGGCGGATCCTGGACCGCGCCGACGAACTGGGGATGGCGGTCATCCTGGGCGTGTTCTACTTCGGCCAGGACCAGCGGCTGCAGGACGAGGCCGCCGTGATCCGCGGGCTGGACAACGCCGTGGACTGGGTGCTGGACCACGGCTATCGCCACGTGCTGATCGAAGTCAACAACGAATGCAACGTGCGGTACGATCACGCGATCTTGCGGCCGGACCGCGTCCACGAACTGCTGGAACGCGTCCAGTCGCGGCAGCGGGGCGGGCGGCGACTGCTGGTCAGCACCAGCTACGGCGGCGGCACCGTGCCGCGGGAAAACGTCGTTCGGGCCGCCGACTTTCTGCTGCTGCACGGCAACGGGGTCGGCCAGCCGGACCGGCTCCGCAAGCTGGTCGACGATTGCCGCGCGGTGCCGGGGTACCGCGGCCAGCCGATCCTGGTCAACGAGGACGACCACTTCGATTTCGACCAGCCGGACAACAACATGCTGGCCGCGATCAGCCGCTATGCGGGCTGGGGCTACTTCGACTTTCGCATGCAGGGCGAAGGTTTTGACGACGGCTACCAAAGCGTCCCGGTGAATTGGGGCCTCAGCTCGCCGCGGAAGCGGGCCTTTTTCGAGTTCCTAGGCAAGGTGACCGGGGCGCGGGCGGACTGACCCGGCGTGGCCGCGACGGCATGCACGTGCCGGGCATCAGGCACGAGCGTTGAGCCGTGCGCAGCGAAGGCTGTTGTGCTTCCCCGCCGTCTGCTGCGGTGCGCGCTTCTTCAGGGGAGGGGGATTTCCCAGTCTGCACCAACCGCCTATCTTAAGTCACGGCTAGCAGCCGATCCGGGATTGGGGATCAGGAATCCAGGACGGCCCTTCCAGCCCTCAGATAGTTCGGTGCCCTATGAAGTTCACTCACCACGGGATATACGGTCTGGCGTTTTTGTGGGGGCTCGCCCTCCTTGCCGGGGGTGGCTGGCTGTATCAGGTGCAAGAGGAACGGATGCGGTTGGCGGTCGAGGGGCAACTCGAGGCGGTTGCCGATCTGAAGGTCCAGCAGATTGTCTATTGGCGGAACGAACGTTTGGCGGATGCCGCGCTGGTTCATGGCACGCCCTATGCAACTCGCCGAGCTCTGGATGTGATTGCGGCGCCGGATTCGCAGACGACGCGCGAGATGTTCACGGCTTGGTTGGATCGCTTGATGGCCAGCGGGGCGTACGACCGGGCCGTCTTGGTGGACCCGGGCCTGCAGGTCCGTCTGGTCCATCCCCAAAGTGTTCCACCCCGGCTCTGTGAACCGGTTCGTGAGGCAATCCAGCAAGCGCTACAAACGAAGCATGTCGTCGTGGCCGATCTGCATCGGGGGAGCGGCGATGAGGTGCATTTGAGTTGGGTGGTTCCGATGGTTACCCGCCGTGGTGGCGATGCTCCGGCGGCGGGGCTGCCGGCGCAGGAAACGGACCGGAGCGTGGCGGCGCTGGTGCTGGAGGTGAACGCCCGCAGGCAGTTGTTTCCGATGGTGAAGGCTTGGCCGCTATCAAACATGACGGCGGAAACCGTCTTGGTCCGGCGCGAGGGCGACGCCGCGCTGTTGTTGAGTGAACTTCGCCATGCGAAGGCCTCGCCGCTGGAAGTGCGGGTACCACTCGCCGAAATCGAACGGACGGCGGTGATGGCGGTCTCTGGCCGGCAGGGTGTCGTCTATGGCAAGGACTATCGGGGAGCCGACGTGTGCGCGGTCGCGACCCCGATTCCCGATTCGCCGTGGTACCTGGTGACCAAGATCGATACCGAGGAGGCTTTTTCGGCGGAGCGCACCCAGACCGTGCTCCTTGTGACCTCGATGGTGGGCTTGGCGGCGCTGGGCGTGATCATGGTGGTCGTATTCTCGCTGCGCAGGGAGAAGGCGAACTATCGGGCGCGGTACGAAGCCGAAGCCTCGCGGCGGCAGAGCGAAGCACGCTACCATTCCTTGGTGGACCAGTTGCCGCAGGCGGTTTTCGTCAAGGACCGAGCGGGCCGATTCACGTTTGCGAATCCGCGATTCTGCGAGCTGGTGGGGCGGAGCCTGGCGGAGTTGGTCGGAAAGACCGATGCGGACTTGTTCGCCGCCGACTTGGCGGAGAAGTACCGGCGGAACGATCTGCAGGTCGTGGACAGCGGCGAGGTTTACGCGGATGTCGAGCGGAATCGCGCCCCGGGGGCTACGTCGGACCGGTGGGTCGAGGTCGTCAAGTGGCCGCTCCGCGACGACGCTGGGCGGATCGTCGGCGTCCAGGGCACATTTTGGGACGTGACGGAGCGCGAGGCCGCCGAGGCGGTGTTGCGGGCCAGCGAAGCGCGGCTGAACGAATCGCAGCGAATCGCTCATCTGGGCAGTTGGGAGTCGCAACTGGTTTCGCCGGAAGACCTGTCGCAGAACCGGCTGGTCTGGTCGGACGAGACCTTTCGGATCTTCGGCTACGAGCCGAGGGCGGTCGAGGTCACGCGGGAGTTGTTTGCGGAGCGGGTGCATCCCGAGGACCGCCCGCGCGTCTGGGCGGCGGTCGCCGCGGCCGTGCGCGAGCGGAAGCCGTACCAGATCGAGCACCGCGTCGTGCATCCCGACGGCTCGGAATGCGTGGTTGTCGAGCAAGCCGAGGTGGTCTGCGATCCGGACAGCGGTCAGCCGCTGAAGCTGATCGGCACGGTGCAGGACATTACCGCCCAGAAGCACGCGGCCGCGGAGCGGGAACGCCTGCTGGCCGCCATCACCCAGGCCGGCGAAGCGGTGTTCATCACGGATGCCGCCGGGCTGATCCAATTCGTCAACCCGGCGTTTGAAGCCATCACGGGCCATCGGCGGGAGGAGGTCCTGGGACAGAACCCCCGGTTCCTCAAGAGCGGCAAGCACGACCAGGCACTGTATCGGGAGATGTGGGACACGATCTCCGGCGGCCGGACCTGGAAGGGACGCCTGATCAACCGCCGCCAGGACGGCGCTCACTACACGCAGGAGGCGACGATTTCGCCCGTCCTGAACGAGGCGGGACGGATCGTGAATTACGTGGCCATCAGCCGGGACATCACCCAACACCTGCAGGTCAGCGAAGAAAAGGACCGGCTCGAAGAGCAGTTGCGCCAGACGCGCAAGATGGAAGCCATCGGCCGGCTGGCGGGCGGGGTCGCTCACGACTTCAACAACATGCTGAACATCATCCTCGGCTATGGGGACATGGCCCTCGAGCAGCTTCGCGCCGGCGATCCGCTCCGCGAGAACATCCAAGAGATCGTGGAAGCCGGCCGGCGGTCGGCCGCGCTGACTCGCCAATTGCTGGCTTTCAGCCGCAAGCAGACCCTGCAACCGCGCGTCGTCGACCTCAATGCCGTGATCCTGGACCTGCAGAAAATGCTCCGCCGACTGATCGGCGAGGACATCGAACTGCAATTGCCCCTGGCGCGGGAGCTGGCCTCGGTCTTGGCCGATCCGGGACAGCTCGAACAGGCGATTATGAACCTGGTCGTCAACGCCCGCGACGCCATGCCTCACGGCGGTCGGCTGCTGATCGAGACCGCCCATGTGACGCTGGACGACGACTATGCCCGCACGCACCTGGAAGTCGCGCCGGGCAAGTATGTCATGCTGGCCGTCACGGACACCGGGTGCGGCATGGATCGGGACACCTTGGCCAACCTGTTCGTGCCGTTTTTCACCACCAAGGAAAAAGGCCGCGGCACGGGACTGGGTCTGGCCACGACGCACGGGATCGTGAAACAGTCCGGCGGCCACATCTGGGTCTACTCGGAGCTGAGCCGAGGCACCACGTTCAAGATCTACTTGCCGCAAGTCGCGGCGAAACCGGAGCCAGCGCCGGAGTCGCGGGAGCACGTCCCGTGGCGCGGCGGCGGCCGCCAGATCCTGGTCGTGGAGGATGAAGACGCCTTGCGCGGCCTCGTCGCCCACGTGCTGTCCGGCCTCGACTTCCGAGTGACGACCGCGGCCAACGGCGGCGAAGCCCTGTTGTTGGTGGAAGAACGGGGCGTCGAGCCCGACCTGCTGATCACGGACGTGATCATGCCCGGGATCAGCGGCGCGGTCCTGGCCGAGCGGCTGAGGAAGCGCCGGCCGGATCTCAAGATCCTGTTCATGTCCGGCTATACCGACAACGCCACGGCCCAGCTGGACCTGGTCGCTCCCGGCTCGCCGTTCCTCCAGAAGCCGTTCAATATCCGCGACTTGTCGCTCAAGATCCGCGAGTTGTTGGGGCCGGCGAGGGACGTTGAGCCGACCGGACCGTGACCTCGGGTTCGCAAACCACACGGAAGCCCACGTTGAAGACCCGCTGGTACGGCTCGTAGCCCAGGCGGAACGCCGAGCGGCAGCGCTGGGGGCGGTCGAACCACGAGCCGCCCCGGACGACGCGCGGGCCCGCCGCCGTGGGATCGTTGCGGCCATCGTCGTCGCGATACGGGTACGAAACGCACTGCGAGCGGGTCCATTCGGCGACATTGCCGTGCAGATCGTACAGGCCCCACGGATTGGGCCGGTAGCTGCCCGTCTCGACCGCCACCAACGCCCCGTCGTCAAATCGGTCGTCGCGGGGGTACAAGTCGGGCGAGCGCGGCCGCCAGCCTTGATCGGCCCATTCGCGCAGGCTCGCGTCGGCCACGTTGGCCACCGCCGAGAAGTCGCCGTCCTGGTCTCCGTACCACAGCGGCGTGGCTGTTCCGGCTCGACAAGCATACTCCCATTGCGCCTCGGTCGGCAACGAACATCGCATTCCCGTGCGCTGGGACAGCCAGCGGCAGAACTCCATGGCCTGTTGCCAGGACACGCGGACCACCGGCTGGCCGGGACGGTTCAGCGGCCAACCCAGGTACTCCTCGCTGAAGATCCAAGACGAGCGGTGCTCGAAGCGGCTGTCATGGCCCGGATCAAACTGGGCGAACTGGCGGTTGGTGACCTCGAACTTGCCCAGCCAGAATGGCTCGTCGATCGTGACGACCGTCTGCGGATTCTCGTCTTGCTCGCCGGCGGAGTCCCCCATGACGAAGCGGCCGGCGGGGATCCGCACCAGCTGGAGGCGGACGCCCGCGCCCAAGTCGACGTCGCGTTCGGTCGGGCCCTCGACTGCTTGGCGGCGCTGGGCTTCGCCCGCCGGCCACGGCCAGCCGGCGAGCGTCACCGCGGGACGCGCCGCCTCGCGTGCTGTCGGCAGGACCGGCTGGACGGGAGGCGACTCGATCTCCGGCAGTTGTTCCGCATCGCGGGTCACGCCGCAGTACCGCTGTTGCAGTTCGATTCGCCGCGTTTGCTGCCCGCCGCTGATCCGAGTCACCTCGCTCCACGTGCCGTGACAAGGCGCGTTCAAATCGATCCAGGTGATCAGCCGGTCCCACGCTTCCGCGTCCAACTGGACTCCGTGGTGGCCCTTGCGGAGCATCTGTACCAGGTGCGTCGTGCCGGCATGGAACTCCAGTGGCGGCAGCAAATGCAGATCGCTCTCCAGGCCACCGACGCGGACTTGGTTCCGCAGAGCGAGGTAGCTCGGCTCGAATACGCCGCCGTACCGGCCCAGCAGCTGGTCCTTGGGCGTATCGCGGATGATCTGTCCGCGCGGATCGCCGCCGCGAAAGACCACGAAGGCGTTCTGGTCGCCGCGCAAGTCGGCGATCTGGCGGCCGTCCTCCGTCGGTTGGCCGTTGTGGCAGCCGACACAGTACCGGTCGAGCACCGACTGGACGTCGCGGCGGAAACTGAACCCACGCGGCGGGCCGTACCAGGGCGCCAGCACCGAGGGCTTGCGGCGGGCCGCGAGGGTCTGCAGCGACGGCGGGGACGAATTGCGGCGTTCGTGGCAGCCCACGCAGCTGACCGTCTCGCCAGGCATGGCCGTGACCCAGCTGCGCATCAAGGCGATCGCGCAGCCCTGTTCGTCCAAGGGCTGAACGGAAATGGGCGTCTTGGCGGGAATGCGGAACAGGGCCGAGCCGTCGGCTTCGACCGGCACGGTGCCCAGCACGCGTTTCACCTCCCACGGCCCGTCCGCGCCCACCCGATGGTCGATGCCGGCGATCTGCTGGTAGCCGAAATGGTATGTCAGCACGCGCAGTTGCTTGACCGTGCCGCGGGGAACTCCGGCCAATCCCGGCCCGGAATAGACGTCGGCCATATAGACCGTAGCATCTTCGCGGTCGCGTTCGACGCGGTCCAGGATCACCGGCGGCCGGGGCGTCGGCCGCAGCGGGATCGGCTCCAGCAGGGCACGGCGCTCGAGTTCCTTGACCAGCACCAGGTTATCGAACACGTCGGCCAGGTAGATGCCCCACAGCGCGTCCGGCGTCGGTTTGCATGACGCCAGGAAGTACTTGTCGCTCAGCGGATACGGATGCAAGAACTTCGGCCAGCTGTGCTCGGTCAACTTGTCCTGGATCAGCGGCTCGACCTTTTGGCCGCGGCCGGGGATCCGCTGGACGACGCCCGCCGTTTCGTGCCGGCCCTGCGCCGGATCGAAGACCACCAATTCGCCCACGCGGCCCACGTGGTGTCCGGTCACGATCCCGACGACCTTGGTGGGATGAGCGGGGATCGGGCGGGCATAGAAGATGGCGTTGGGCCAATAGGAATTACTGCCGTAGTATTCCATTTGGCCGGTCCCGTCGGGATTCATCGTGAACAGCATCCGGTTCCAGACGTGGGGCGTGTCGGTATAGTCCCAACGCATGTACAGGATCCGGCCGTCGTTCATGACGGTCGGGCAGTAGTTGTGGTCCTGCTCGAAACAGATCTGGTGGATGTCGCTGCCGTCGGCGTTCATCACGTAGGTCATGCCCACGATCACGCCCGCGTTGCAGGGCACGCCTTGCAGCGGCGCGGTGGACTCGAACGCGATCTGGCCGCTGGGCAGGTAGCAGCTGTCATAGTTGTGCACGTCCGGCTGGTCGCCGGGCGTGACTTGCCGCAGACCGCGTCCGTCCGCCCCGATCTCGAACACCTGCCAACAGTCGTGGCTGCCGGGCATCGTGAACAGCAGCCGGTCCGCGTCCCAGTGCAGATCGACGTCGGTGACCAGGCGGCGATCTGGCGGTTGGTACAGCGTGGTGAGCTGGCCGTCCGGACGCACGGGCGCCAGGACGGCGATCGAGTTGTCCCAGTCGCGGGGCTGCTCGATGCCCGGGATGCACTTGGAACTCTGCCGCGGCAGGCCGAGGTACTCGCCCATCCCGTAGCCGGTATCGGTCGGCCAGCGAGGCTGGCCGTGCGGCGTGCGCTCGATCAGCAGCAACCGGTCGAAGTCCAGCAGCGGGTTGCATTCCACCAGCGCCAGTTGCCGGAGCGACTCGACGCCGTCGACGAGGTTTGCCGCCTGGCGATAGTCGGCCGGCGTGCCGCGTGGCAGCCGCGGAAGGATCTCGGCCAAGGCACGCTCCAGATCGTCGAGCCGTTCGAGATACGCCTGACCGGTGGGGTACTTGGGCCCGTACGTATCGCACAGGTCCGTGATGGCCAGGCGCAGGCCGCTGACGTTCAGCGTCGCAGCGCGGGCGGCCGCGTCGTCGGTTCGCCGCGATTCAGCATAGACGCGCCGCACGCGGTCGAGATCCGCGGCGTCCGCGACGTCCCGAGGCAGCGCGGCCTGGTCCAGCGGCGCCAGGTGTCGGCAGGCCTGCGCATAGCGGCGGGCCAATTCCTGCCAATCGCCAGCAGCCCAATCCTGGTCCAGGATGCCGTCCTGTCGGACCCAGCGCATTTCGCGCTGGGACGGCCCGTCGGGAAAGTCGCGGCTGACGAGCTGCCACAAGTCCAGGCGTGCAGCGCCGCGTTCGTCGGTGACGATAAAGCGGACGGCGCCGATCTTGCCCACCCAGTCGTCGATGCCGAGCGCCGCCTCGAACCACTCGTACTTGCCGCCCAGCCGGACGCGCACCTTGCTGTACGCGTAGACATGCAAGCCGTGCTCGAACCGGCGGCCGCCCATCCGGATCGGCCCGCTGACTCCGGACTCGAGCGTCGAGTCGACGCTGAAGCGGCCTTCGAGCACCTCCAGCGGCTTCGTCTCCGTGAGCCACGCGGTGCGTCCGTCCGGGCCGATCAGCTTGGCGTCGGCCCAGTTGGCGGCTCCGCCGACGACGTCCGGCGCTCCCGTGACGACCAGGTACAGCTCCTGCAGTCCCGACACGGGAACGCGGATCGCTTGCGCCGGGTCGCCGCCGCGCAGGATCGGACTGACGAAAGTCGGATCGGGGGCACGCGCTCCGGCGTTCTGCTCCGCCGCCAGGGCCTGCCGGGCCGCGACCAGCGTCGGGTGCCAGCTCGCCTGCTTGGCATACCACGCCGGATCGCCGGCGGCGGCCAGGGTCGGCAGCAGAATCACGGAAACACACGCGGCGATCGATCGGAGGGTAGGCATCGGTCGGCTCCTAGGGCGTGCCTCGATTGCATGCAAGAACGTCTGGTGCATACTGCGCCCGTGTACGGTAATCGGGACAAGGCACAGGCGTCAATGGCGGCAGGCACGTCGCGTTGAGGAGGTTCGAGCAATGGTGATGCGTGGTCGTGTTGTCTTCCTGACGGTTCTGCTGTGCACTTCCCCGGCAGCAGGCTGCGGGTGACGAGGTGGTGCTCAAGCGGATCGCTTTCCTGGATCGCGGCCTGCAATGGACGACGACCGAAGTCCCTTCGCACGCGGTCCGCCAAGCCGGCGATCGGGCGGCCGCCAAGCCCGTGCTGGATGCGTGGTTTGCCCTGATGCGCGAGATCTTCCAGCAGGATTTCCTGGCGCTCAACGTGGCCGCGATCTCCTGGGGCGAAGGCGGCTACTTCCGCAGTCTGGGCTGGAAACGCCCGTGCCCCCTGCGGCGCCCAGCCGTGCCACGATCATCCGTGGCGTCAGCGAGTATCATCGGTCGAGCCGCCCTCGCTGACGCTTCGGGTTTCGACACGGGCTACCGGTATGTCAGCTGGGCCGTCGCGCGGCAAGGCCGGTCGACGATCGTGCGCAGCCAGTACGCGCTGAACCCGGCCGGGAATTCGTGCTCGCCCGCCTGCCCAGGCGCGACGCGGAACGTCTGGTAGGGGACCCACACGCCCTCGCCGCTGATGTCCACCTGGACAGTGAACTCGACCGGCCCGTCGGCATCGTGGGCCAGTCGGATCGTCTTGCGGTCGTAGCCGGTCAGCAGGTAGGGATCCGAAGGCTGGGAGGCCTCGACAGGCGTTTCTTTCCACGGCCCGCCATGCCCGCGGGGCTTGCCCAATCGCCACAGGTCGTCGACCGCTCCGACCCAGACGGCCGCCGCGCCGTCCGGCGAGCGGATGATGTGCGGGTTGCCCGCTCCGCCGCGAATGCCGGTCAGCACGAGCAGACCGCGATAGGAACAGTAGTCCACGATCCGCCGATTGTGCGTTGCGATCGGACGGATCTTGGCAAACCCACCCGCGTTCTCGGCCGGCAACTCGTAGAACGTACCGTGGCATTGGAACAGATCCCGCTCGGTAACCACCTCGCGGTCCATGCGGAGCAGGCCGAGGCCCGTCAGGCCGTCGAAGGCCGGATCGCCTTTGGGCAATCGCCAGCGGCGTCCCGCGTCGTCGACGTAGATCGCCGAAGCCGCGTCGACGCTCAGGATCCCCTGCGGGATGGCTGCATTCTGTTTGAGCCAAGCATGGGCTTGGGGGTCCTCGACACGGTTCAACTGCAGGACGGCGTCCAGTTCGTAGTAGCCGGCATCCTGGGCGGTCTGACCGTCGACGGTCAGCGCCGCCATGTGCAGCGTCCGCTTGTTCTCGCCGCGGCAGTGGACCAGCCCGCCGACGGATCGGGTGTCGTCCGCTCGAGCCAATCCGTCGAAGATCGTATCGGCTGCCTCCGTCCGCGGATCGGGATTGGAGTACTGGAACACGGCCGAGACCTGATCGCAATCGCGGTCGACGCGAAGACGGATCCACTCGCCCTGTTCCGTGCTCGGGAATTCAACCCACGCATAGCCGGCCGCCGGGACGGTAACGCTGCGCAGTCTGGTCCAGTTGCCTCGGCCATCGGCATCCACCTCGAAATCAAACGTCACCGGCGCGGCCGCGGAATGCGTCAGATGGACTCCGCGGCGCGCGTAACCGGCGAACAGGTACGGGTCGGACCAGGCTCCCGCCGGGACCGCTTCCTGCAGCCAAACGGCGCCGCGGCCCAGGGCCGGGCCCAGCTGATCCAGCCGTTCGGGCTCGGCGAACCACAAGTTCGATTGCGACTGGCCGGGCGGCTGCAGGCTCCCTTTCGCTTTCCGCGTATTAAGGAACTCGGACTTGGCCGCATCGTCGCAGCCGAATACCAGCCGGTCATGCCAGCGGCAGAAATCACCGATCACTTTCAGGTACGTCGAGCGCGGCCGGATGCCCGCGGCGTGCTCGGCTGCGAAGGACTTGGGGAACCGCCAGAACGTCCCGTGCATGGTCATCAGCAAGTCGTCTTCGCCGATGTCCCGAATCCGCGGCCATTCGGTATTCCAGCCGTGGGCGCCGTCGTAGGTGTGGGCGGCCTTGGGCAGCCGGTACAGGTGCCACCGGCCGCCGTCCAGCACCATCAACAGCAGCGAGCGGTGGTCCCAGCCGATGCTCCAGATGGGATCCGTGTCCGGCCGCGGGTTGCCGTAGATTCCTCCGGGCCCGGTCACCTCGGTGAACTGGTTCCGCCGCACGACTTCCCAGTTCTTGCCGTCCCATTGGGCCAGGCATCCCGAGGGCACATCCGGGCGGCGCCGGGCCTCGGCCGACGCTTCGCCGTTGTTCGCATAGACCACGCGGCCCTGGCCGGAATAGGCGCCCTTGCCGTGGTAGCCAGGCAACAGCGGGCCCGCCAAGCCCTTGGGATCGCGATTGGCGTCGGGGTACAGTTCGGTGACGGCCAGCGAGTGCACGTCGACCTCGTAGAACCCCTCCTCCATCGTCGCGAAGTAGACCTTGTTGGCCGGATCGGTCAAGTGACGCATCGTCGCCGTGGGGCGGCCGTACATGGTCTTGTACGGGATCGCCCGCACGTTCCGCCGGGCGTCGATCGCATACGGCCCGATGAACAACTGGTCCGACTCGCGATGGATCATCCGGTTGGCGGGCGTGCCGCCGATGCTCTCGGGCCGTACCGTGACCGCCAACGAGTCGTCGATTTCGTACAGCTTGTCCGACGATCCGGCCGGCAGATGCGGCCCGTACGTGATCACCCACAGCCGGTCGGCCCACGGCACCACCGCCCCGGTGCCGCATTCGCCTTGCTCGTTGAAGTACGCCAGATGCGGGTAGATGCCGGAATACTGCGGCTGCGGGCGAGCGTCCGGTTGCGGAGGAGCCGCCTGCAGAAAACCGAACAAGCTAAGAACCACGAACCCAACGGGACACGATAGATTTCGTAACGTCATGAGTCACTCCTTGGGCGATGGTATGCCTTCTCATCGTGAAGTTCAGCGAACGCCACAGAGAGCAGTATACACTAGCAGACCGACGTTCGGTGCGAGGCAGTCTCAGGCACCCGTTTCCACCACACGTCGCTTGGAGATGCACGGGTTGCCGGTGGCGAACCGCTACCGGACCTCAGCCGAGTCGGCTATAAAAAAATCGGTGTAGCCTCGAACTCGTGAGGTTGGCCAAGTGAACGGGCTATTGCAAATGGAGAGACGGAAGATGGGGGAAGAACTTCAGCTCCTGGAA
>Ga0172371_10006089_pt1 | contig 17666 bp, 13 predicted proteins | sample Lak12m_FD_114543 | JGI IMG/M metagenome (GOLD analysis project Ga0172371, IMG submission 114543) | Freshwater microbial communities from Kabuno Bay, South-Kivu, Congo - kab_022012_12m | ecosystem: Environmental > Aquatic > Freshwater > Lake | place: Democratic Republic of the Congo: South-Kivu...
AAATCCATTTTTATATGCAAAAAAGCTAACCGATCCGGCACTTGGTACCTTTAGATTTAGAATTGGAGATTACCGGGTAATAGTTGACATTGAACAGAATAAAATTATTGTTCTTAAAGTTGGACATAGAAAAGATATTTATAAATAACAGAAAGATTTTTATCGGATACTAAATACTTAAATAATAATTAAACGCAGCTATTGCGTTGTTCTTAACTGAAAACTGGTAATTTTTAAACACACAAGAACAAGCATAGAAGGCTGCGTCCAGAAATGGACGCGCTTTCTTATATTTTTGTCCAAAGGTATTCCAGTACCTCTAAGAAGGATGTAATGAAAGTTGCGTCCTTTTTTTTTGTTTAAAACACATTTAAAAATGAAAGACATTCCAACCCGCCGGGATGGAAATAAATATTGGCGGGAGAGTAAGTAGGTTCATTTAATTAAATAGGAGTTCAAAATGAAAAGGTTACTTTTTCTATTGGTGTTTTTACTTGTGTCTCTATCACTTCATGCGCAAAATTTCTGGCAACAGACTAATGGACCTTATGGAGCGGTAGTAACAACCTTTACTCAAAGCAAGAATGGTGATATTTTTGTAGGAACAGAGGGGGGAATTTTTCTTTCTAAAGACAATGGTGCTAATTGGAAACTTTTCGGACTACAAGGGTTTTTGATAAAGCAAATTCTGATAAACTCAAAAGGGTATGTCTATTCTTCATCTGATTCAGGACTATTTAAATCAACTGATTACGGAACTACTTGGATCAGTTTAAAATCTGGTAGCATTGGTAGGATAGGAATTAATTCAAATGATTATATTTTTAGAACAGTTGGGAATACATTCCCTCCCGTTACAGAGACCGGAGTTCTTCGATCAACTGATGATGGAGTCTCTTGGGTAGAAGTAAACACTGGATTAACCTCTTTACCTAATAAACTAGTTATAAGTTCTCTCGGATATATTTTTGTAAGTACAGGCTATGGACAATTATATCGTTCAACTGATAACGGAGATAATTGGATTCAGATTGGCAAATCAAATTTAGGTAATTATGTACAAACACTTGCAGTTGATGAAAACCAACAAGTATTTGCAGGTACTTCGGCAGGAGAAATTTATCGTTTTATTGATACTTCTTTTAGTGGAGGGTATTGGAGTTATGTCCCTTTTTATACTGGTTACGAACCATATGTTCATACAATCAATTTCAACGATAAAGGAGATATCTATGCCGGAACTGATATGGGACTTTATTGTTCAACCGATAAAGGACAAACTTGGAACCATCTGATGAAATTGCAGACAAAAGCAATCATATTTATTAACACTAATACTATATTAGCTGGAGCTACTGATCAACTTTTAGAGTCAACTGATAATGGTTCAATGTGGCACACCAGAATGAATGGATTGCTAAGTAGTGATGTGCGTGGAATCGTTTTTAATACTGAGGGTCGTATTTATGCATGTTGTGCTTTAACAATAAACTTTTCGACTGATAATGGAGACAATTGGACTCAGACACATAGTTTCCCAGGTATTATCAGGTTCATGGGAATTATTTCTGATGGTAGTATTTTTGTGGGGGTGAAGGATTTTTGGGCAGAGGGAACTGGGGTATATTGTTCTACAGATAATGGTTATACATGGTCATTAGTAAGTAATGCGATATTTTCGTCTATGGTACAATTACCAAACGGAGACATATTAGCTGGTGCCGATGGGGTTTATCGTTCAACGGATGGTGGTGCAAACTGGGTTCAAATAGCACTAACTGATAAGGATATTTATAATATATGTCAAGGTGCAAACGGTTATCTATTTGTAACAACTTTTGAAGAGTTATATTCTTCAACCGACAATGGAAATAATTGGAATAAGGTTTCCCTCACTGACTCAGGCACGACTTATATCGGAGACATTGCTATTAGTCCAAATGGACATATTTTTATTGATGCTGCTACATTTACAACGGTTTACTCTAACAAAATGTATCGTTCAACAAATAATGGTGTTAGTTGGGATACGGTAAACTATCCTCATCAAAGTAGTATCACGTCGTTTATAAGTAACTCAGAAAATCGTCTTTTCTTAAGTGGTTATGGCGGCGTTTATACATCTGACGATGAGGGAGAAAGTTGGAAACTTCTGAACGATGGGTTAACTACAAATAAAATTACAAGTCTTGCAATTAACAAAGATGGATATATTTTTGCTGGTACATCAAACAGTGGCGTTTTAAGGAGTACAAACTCAACGTTAAATATGTCTCATGATTTTTGGCGAAAGACAAGTATTACTGAGCAAGTGGTCAATTTAGTACAGAATAAAAATGGGTATTTATTTGCTACTGGATGGCCTCACAATGGTTGGCCTGTTTACCGTTCTTCAAATGGGGGATTGAGCTGGTCTAAAACAGAAATTAGTGCAAAGTTCTTGGCCACCGGTAGTAATGGAGATGTTTGTGCAAGTTCATCAGAAGGTTTATATCGCTCTTCAGATGATGGTTCTTCTTGGTGGAAAATAATTACACCTGGAACAAAATCCCCCAGTTTTGTTGGATTTAGCCAATCTGGTAAAATTTTCCTCACACTTACCGATACGCTTGGTAATAATGAATTTTATATTTCTTCTGATAAAGGTAACTCCTGGAATTTGAGTAATAGTGCAATTAAATTTATCAAAATACGTGGTTTTGCAACCAGTGCGAATGGTTTGTCTTTTGCAATGACAGATATAGGTTTGTACCGTTCGACCGATGATGGAGAAACATGGCATAAAAGTGATAATGGTCTGCAAACAAATAGATATGTTAATTCAATTATTTATGTAGGTAATGATGTTTTTTTTGCAGGTGATCTAAAAGGTGTTTACATCTCAACTGATAATGGTGTAAACTGGACACAGACAGCTCTTATTAATGTTTTTGTTGAGGCTCTTGTACAAAATAAAAACGGAGAGATATTTGCCGGAACTTTTAGAAATGGTGTTTTTATTTCCAAAGATAATGGCATTTCATGGCAAGCTATTAACTCGGGCTTAACAGACTCGGTAGTTTTCTCGCTAGTAGTCAATTCCTCAAATCAAGTACTTGCAGGAACTCCCGATGGTATTTTTAAAAGTTATGGTTCCGTTCTAGAGATTGATGAAAATAAAACATTTGAAAAAACATTTCTGCTATTTCAAAATTATCCCAATCCGTTTAATCCAAATACAACGATAAATTATAGTATTGCAAATCCGGGATATGTTACCGTAAAGATTTTCAATGTTTTGGGGGAAGAGGTTGGACAATTAGTTAATGAATATAAAAATATCGGTAGTTATTCGGTGAACTTCGATGCTTCTAAACTTAGTTCGGGAATATATTTTTACTCGTTAAGTTCGGGTAGTTTTATGCAGACGAAGAAGATGATAGTTTTAAAGTAAGATTGAAAATGAAAAGCCTTGCCGCGGCAAGGCTCTACAAGAGTGAATGAATCCAAAACCTTCGAGGTCTCGAGCCAATAATAAATTCTCTGACCTCGAAGGTTTTAATATCCAGATTTTACTACCACCTTACACCCCGCCCTCTCCGGATGATCTGCAACCAATTGCTCATTCTTCACTTTTCTTATCAACCAGAAGATTAAAAAATCACCGCTCGCCGTAATTGTAAAAAGTTCGCCAAGAATAAAAAACCAAACGCTTCCGGTAACAAAAGAAATTGCTACGGGAATTATTCCTAATAAAATTGCCGGTGCAACTAAAGCCATTCTGTAAACTTTTGCCGTCACCGGTTCGCCGCAATGAGCGTAAGGCGAAAGTGATTTAACATTGAATCCAAATTTGATTCTGCTGAACGGTATTTTTGCAAACAGCCGCCACGAAACCGCATGAATAAGTTCGTGGAGAACAATCCCAACAAAAAAGAAAACTAAGAGAAGAAGAAAATTTTTGCTGCCGCTAAATTCTGCGAACAAATTATCAATTCCCCAAAAAAATCTGAACGGCAAATACGTAACTGCGATGGAAAGGAGTACAATTGGAAGACTGAAAATATTTGCTTTCAAAAGCGAAATGGAAAGATCAATTCCGCCGTCTGCATGTTTGTTATCATTCATAAAAAATTAATGCTTATTTGAGCGGCAGCAAAAACAATTGCAGTTTCCGAACGCAAGCGATTTTCAGTAAGTTGATAAATAGAATTCTCCCCCGCCAACTCAATTTCTTTTTTATCCAAGCCGCCTTCCGGACCGAAAATAAAATAATATTTTTTATCCTTTGCCAATTTCAACTCACTCAATTTCTTTTCCGCGTTTTGTTCGAAGAGAATTTTAGTTCCATCTAAGACTAAAATGTTTTTGAAATTTGTAAGCGAATGAATCTTCGGTAAGTAACTTCGCAGCGATTGTTTCATCGCCGAAAGTAAAATCTTTTCCCATCGTTCTACTTTGTCTGATTTTGCCACTGTCCGCATTGATTCAAAAATAATGAAGTTCGTTATTCCCAACTCAACACATTTCTCAAGCGCAAATTCAAACCGTTCCGGATTTTTCAATTTAGGAATGCAGAAAAAAATATTCTCATATTTATTTTGATATGATTCAAATGAGAGAATTTCTACCGACAAAAATGTTTTTTGACAGGCAACTATTCTGCAGATAAAAATTTTTCCGCAGCCATCAGTAATATGAATAACATCATCAATTTTATGACGCATTACGCGGCTAAGATGAGCAAACTCATCGCCGGAAACAGTAATAATCTTGTCAGAAATATTTTCCGGCGGCGAATAATAAAGCTCTATGTTAGAAAGATATACCAAGGTCAAATACTATTTCTGTTTTTCTTAATTCGTTAAGAGCAAATTCCAAACGCGCGATATTGTACGGAAGCACTAATGTAGTTACTCCAAATCCATACCCCGAAAAAGCGCGGGACGAATTAATTGGCTTTCCACGCATTTGTGTTAAACCGCCATCTGCAAAAATTTGCGCATACATTTCAACGCGGTAGGTCAACAGCGCATCGGGAATAAGGGGTAAATCAAAATGAATATTAATTTCTTTCAAAAGCGGGTATTTAAATTCAAGCTGTGTGAGATAAAGATTATTTGCTTCAGACTTTTGAGTGAAATGTCCGCGGACTCTTTCGCCGGAGCCAAGGAAACTATAATCATAAAAGGGAATTATTTTTCCGAAAGTCTGCCGCGTAATTATTCTCCACTTAGAAGAAAGATTTTTGTAAACAGTTCGATACTCACGAAAGTCAGCGGAAAAAATGTTATAATCAACACCGTGAACGCCAAAACCTTTCTTCAACAAATCCGAATAGAAAAAAATTCCGTTTGTGGGAAACTGCGCAAGATCACGTGAATCATAATAATACCGCAAACCTAAAAAAGGAGAACGATCAATTCTTGAAGCCGAAGCGTTTATGCCGGGCATATAGGCAGGGGTTTCCACATACGAAAAGCCGGTATAAGCATCAGCTTTGTTAAAAAGATTAAACCGTTTTCCGACTGCAATTTCTCCGGCAATAAATTTTTGCTTGAATTTTTTACCAAATAAAATTTCCGCATTAGCGCTTTTATTATTTTGATTCACGAAAACAAAACGCGCATCAAAATAAATTGCTTCCTTTCTGAACCAATACGGTTTTGTATATTGAAGTGAAAAAGAAGGATCATACCCTACGCTGAAAGAAGTTCTAAGTTTCTCGTTTCGCCCTCTAAAATTCATTATCAAAACATCAAAACCGTAAGTAGCTTTTTTCCAATCTCTATCACGCAAAGCTAAAAAAGGAATGGGCCAGATATACCAGCTTTCGCTAACTTCTATAATAAGCGTGGTTTTATCTTCGTGCAATTGGGGATAGAGTTTAACGTTTGTAAAAATTCCCAAACTGTAAATACGCTCTCTGTTGTAACGAAGCTTAGTTGAATCAACCGTTTCGCCTTTCGCAAAAGTTAATTCAGTTAAAATAATCTCTGGTTCAGTAATATCATTTCCGATAATCGCTATGGAATCAACGCGAAAAGGTTTGAACAATAAATCATGTTTAGGAATTATGATCTGACAAAATATTTCAGAAGTAAGAAATAGAAAAAGAATGAAAAAGAATTTCACTTCGCTCCCCTATTCCTAATTCCCACAGTAATTCAACTCAATTGCTACACAGCGGTTCTGCACCGTAGGAATTCCATTATTCTCCGCCAAAGAAGCCGCCTCGTCATTTATTACGCCAAGCTGAAACCAAAGATATTTTGGTTTGATAGCAAGTACATCATCCATTATCATCGGGACTTTATCAGAGCTTAAAAAAACATCTACCAAATCAATTTGATGGGGAATTTCTTTCAATGAAGCATAAACCGGAATTCCGAAAACTTCTTTTAACTTCGGATGCACACCAACAACGTTGTAGCCTCTTCGCTTTAGCAGTTCCGCAATCCTTCCGCTGTCTCTTTCTAATTTATCCGAAATACCTACAACGGCAACAGTTTTCGATTCTTTTAATATTTTACAAGTAAGTTCCAAGAGCAAGTTCTTTCATTGTTAATAATTTTATAGGAATTCAAAGCAGTGCAAAATTAAGAAAAAAAGCCGACTCGGAAGAATCGGCTTTACGAATAATCACATACGAATTTAATAGAATCTTATTTTAGTAAAATTAATTTCTTCGTATCCGTAAACTTACCGGCAGTTAATGTATAGAAGTACATTCCGCTTGCAAGCTGCTTTCCGCTTGTGGTAAACTGCGCGATATAACTTCCCGTTTCTTTCCATTCGTTTACAAGTACTGCTACCTCATTACCAAGAATATCATAAACTTTAAGAGTTACAAAACTCTTAGCTGGAATTTGGTAGCTAATTGTTGTACTTGGATTAAATGGATTGGGATAGTTTTGATATAAAAAATAATTAGTTGGAATTGCCGTCTCTTCCTTTTTTGTGCCGGTAATACTTTGGTTCTCGAAATAACTAAAAGTCCCTTCATAATTTCCGAGTACTAAATCAAAGTCTCCGTCATTATCAAGATCAGCAAAAGCGGGAGCCGCATTCTGATTAACAAACATGCTGCTGGTAATCGAAGTATCTTCTCCCCATTCAAAAGTATTATTGTAAAAAAACTTAAGGTCGCCTGAGATATTGCCAATCAATAAGTCATAATCTCCGTCTTTATCGAAATCTCTTAAAGAAGGAACGGCATCCATTCCAACATCAATTGAACCAAAAAAGTTGGGACGTTCAAGCCAGGCGGCAGATTCAGTTGTGCCAATATTCTCAAAAAAAGAGAGCGTTCCATCTTCTCTGCCCACTATAAGGTCTAAGTCTTTATCGTGGTCGAAGTCAATTAATCGAGGAGAAGCGAATCCATCAACTACAATATTCATTGCAGTAGTTACTGCTGGAAACCCGGATGCGGTTTGTAAATGAAGATAGAGTTTGCCAGTAAAATCGCCAGCAATCAAGTCCGGTTTTCCATCATTGTTTAAGTCACCAACAGCGATTGCCGAGTAAATCGAATGTTTAACATTAATGAGTGGGACAGAATTTTCCATCCAGGCAGGAAATGCTTTTGTTCCGGTATTTTCAAAATATTTAATACTTCCTAATTGAGTACCTGTGATTAAATCTAAATCTCCATCACCATCCCAATCATAAAGAACCGGAGAACTGGCTCCTCCTACATCAATCGTACCTCCAAATAGTGAAGTATTTTCGCTCCAACTTGGTTCGGCATTTGTTCCAGTATTTAAATAATAAAATATTTTTCCGGAAGCTGACCCAAAAACCAGATCATTTTTCCCGTCACCGGAAAGGTCTACTAATGCGCCCGAGTTCCAATAGGTTGTACTCCCTAAAGTTTGAAAAAGAGTACTTCTATTACTAAAATTTAAATTTGTGGCATTGCCAATATTTTCATAATAAAAAAATCCGTAATCATCTCTGCCAACAAGTAAATCATTGTCTCCGTCTTTATCCATATCACAAAAAGATGGATACGCATAGAGACCGACATTAAACCATCTTACAGAATTACTTTCTAAAAATTGCGCAGAAATAATTGAACCTGTATTTGGGTAATATTTTACTCCCCCGTCTTCACTTAATCCAACCGCCATATCAAGATCGCCATCACCGTCCATATCTGCAAAAGTTGGAATAGGATTTTCACCTACGCTGAGAAGTTGAAATATATTTGCAGCTTCAATAAAAATTGGGGAAGAACTACTTCCTTCATTCTTGTACAAGTGAAGCCCTGTATAACCGCCGGAAATAAAATCTAAATCTCCATCTCCGTCTAAGTCAGCACAAACACCCATCTCGGCATCTGAAGAATTTACATTAGCCAAAAGAGCTTTATCCAAAACAAACTTGGGGATGGTTTTGCTGCCGGTATTTTTAAAATATTCCGGGGCTTGTACGGTGCTGCCTAAGATCATGTCGAGGTCTCCGTCAGCATCTAAATCATAAAAACGTGGTTGAGAAAAGGAGAGCGAAGGAATTCCTGTCGGATTAAATATTTGGTTGTTTTCTATCCAAGGCTGCGCATTTAAATATAGCGAAAAGAAGAGAATATGAGTAAAAAATGTTAGCTGTGATAGCCTCTTTCTTGTTTTCATTCGTTAATTCCAAAGTTAGTGTAGATTAAATTTTTCGTTAAACATCGTATGAAGTTTTTTATCCTCATATTTATCTTGATTAAAATTAAGCAATTCTTCTTTAGTGTAAGCTGAATAAATTTCTTTGATCGAAACTTTTTTCTTTATTTCATCAACTTTATAAACTATCCGCCACGTGCGGTAAGCTAAAACAGATTTTTTATTATCAGGTTGGAAAATTCTTTTTCGGGTTGCATCAGAAGGATTGAACTCCAATTGAAGCCTTGCAAAGTTTACCAAATTAATATTCGAACTATTTTTCAACCACGCAGTTTGCTCAATAGCTTTTTTTGAAAAAGAGACTTCATAAATATTTTCTAACCCGCTCTTCACCCAGCCGGTGGCAGAATTTGGAAAAGAATCAGAATAAGGCAGATATGGTTTTATATCAATTACCGGCGAACCATTGAGCATATCTGATTCGGAAATAAAGATTTTAAGCCCTTCAATTTTTTCAAGTTTTACACAACTCATCCCGATTTGATTTGGTCTGTAAGGAGCGCGGGTTGCAAACACTCCAATTTTTTCCCGTGTGTGTCTCGGCGGAACTACAAGCGGTTTCCAATTTTTATTCAAATGAAATTGATAAAGGACCCAAATCCGATCAAATCCTTCTAACTTTTTTAACGCTTGTTCAAAATTTTTACGAGGAAGAAGTTCAATAATTGAAACGTTTCCCGATGCTAAAATTCCTTGCCGCGGAGTTTCGTAACGGTAAACTTGTTCAGAGTGAACAAATCCAATCGGTGTAATACTAATTTCTTCAGTTTGCATGCCGTAAAATCGTAAATTAATTGGAAGAAAAGAATTGAAGAAACATTAGAATAATTTCAAATAACAGTGAACAATGGAACGAATAAAGCGAAATATTCGTTTATAAAGTAGAGTTTGAAAAAAAAATTAAAAAATAAAAAGGATACCGACATGGCACAAGTAAGCACCTATCTTAACTTTCAACGGAATACTGAAGAAGCATTCAACTTTTACAAATCAATTTTTGGCGGGGAATTTTGTGGCGGCGGTGTGGCTCGTTTTAGCGACATTCCTTCAACCGAAGGAATGCCTCCGTTAGCTGAAGAAGATAAAAATCTCATCATGCATATTGAATTAGCGTTACCGGGCGGGCATCTTTTAATGGGATCAGACGCGCCTTCTTCTATGGGATTTACGGTTAATTTCGGAAACAATATTCATATCTCTATAGACCCTGATTCAAAGTCTGAAACTAAACGACTTTTTGACTTATTAGCAGCCGATGGAAAAATTACAATGGACTTGCAAGAAATGTTCTGGGGCGCGTATTACGGAAGCTGCACAGATAAGTTCGGCGTTCAATGGATGTTTAACTGTACAAATAACTAGCACTTTACGTAGGAATAACATAAATGGAAGCGAAAGAAAAAATAATTATTTCTGTACAAGTTTTGATAAACGCTCCTGTTGAAAAAGTCTGGAAATACTGGTCATTGCCAAACCACATCACAAAATGGAATAACGCTTCGCCCGACTGGCATACACCCCGCGCAGAGAATGATTTGCGAACAGGCGGTTCTTTTACTTATCGAATGGAAGCAAAAGATGGAAACATTGGCTTCGATTTTTTCGGAACTTATGAAAAGGTTATTCCCAATCAGCAGATAAATTATGTATTAGGCGACGGGAGAAGAGTAGAAATTACCTTTATTCCTCTTGAACAAACAACAGCGATAGTGGAATTATTTGAAGCCGAAGAGATAAACACCACTGAATTACAACGCAACGGTTGGCAAGCAATTTTAAATAATTTTAAGAGTTACATAGAAACTTAAAACGAAACAAAAATATTATTACTTCCCTTTCCTATTTAATAACTATCATTTTTTCGCTTTGCATAAAACTGCCGCTTTCTAATTTATAAAAATAGATTCCGCTGTTCAGCTCTTCAGCATCAAAAGTAACCGAGTGCATTCCGGCTTCCATAAAACCATTGACAACTGTTTTTATCTCTTCACCCAATAAATTATAGACTGCAAGTTTTACATTCCCCGCATTTGGCAATTCGTAATTAATAGTTGTAAACGGGTTAAAAGGATTAGGATAATTCTGTTCAAGCCTAAAAGTTCCAACCGGTCTTTCATCTTTTATTCCGGTAAGTTTTTCAGCTTTTAGAATAGCTGAACCATAAGGCGGAATTGAAATGTTTGGCGAACAATTTATCGCTCCGTTTGAGGCAATGGTGAACAGCCCCGCATCGTTGTTTGTGAGCAAATCGGTAAGTTTATAATTTCCAACCGCCAAACCAGTGAAATCATTTCTATAAAAGTTCGGGTTGGCAACCAAAGCATTGGAAAAATTATGAATGGGAATAATAATCTCACTACTTGAACTAAAGTTTCTTGCAAAAACATAAAGGCTTGTATTGCCGCTTGTAAGATAGTAATACTTCCCTTTTGTTAATGAGGAATGATGTTGTCTTATACGAATGAGCTTTTTGTAATAGTTCAGAAGTGAAGAAGAATCGCCGCTCATTTTTTCAATGTTATAGTCTCGATAAGTTGATTGAACTGCTTTCCAAGGCGTTCCGGTTGTAAAACCTGCATTGGCTTCAGAGGTCCATTGCATCGGAGTTCTTTTAGAAGGATCATCAGTGGCGCTGCTCATTCCTATTTCTTCTCCATAATAAATAAATGGAACGCCGGGTAATGTTAATAAAACCGCAGCGGCAAGTTTGGATTTGTTTAAATTGCTCCAAAGTTGAGAAAAAACTCTTTGCTGATCGTGATTAGTTAGAAAGGTTCCGTATTGTAAAAAAGGATAACTCTGCGGAATAACCGTCTTCATTTCATTACTTAACGTTGCAGGCGAACCGCTATTTATTGCTGAGATAATATTGCCGGCAATCTCAAATTCAAAACAGAAATCCATTCCGGTACCGGTGGCGTAAGGGCTAACTTTTGAAGTTGTACTCCAAACTTCGCCTACAGACATTGCATCTGGATTCGCATTTTTAGTTAAGGTTCTAAATTCTTTTAAATATGCAAATGTAGAAGGAGCATCCTCCATACTATTCCCTTCTTCACAAAAATATTTTATTGCATCAAGCCGAAAGCCATCTACTTTAACGGTATCCAACCAATACGTTACTATGTTTGCAACTTCATTTTTTACTTCTTGATTTGCATAATTAAGGTCAGGCATCCCGCTGTTAAAAAGTCCATAATAGTAATTACCGTTTGAGGCGTACCAAACTTTGTTCCCCAGCGGACCGGTGATGTTAGGATTTGTAGCGCTCCATCGGTACCAATTTCTGTGAGCGTTAGTTGAAGAAGATTGAGAGTCTAAAAACCAAGGATGTAAATTGGAAGTATGATTAAGCACTAAATCAATAATTACTTTTATTCCGCGAGCGTGTGCGCTATCTACAAATGCTTTGAAATCTTGGTTAGCTCCGTAATCTTTTTCAATATTTTTATAATCAACAACGCTATAACCGTGATAACTTGGAGATTCTGTAATCGGCATAAACCAAATAGCGGTAATACCAAGATCAGTGGTTGTGGAATCAATCCCATCGTTAAGGTAATCAAGTTTTTTCATCATTCCCTTAAAGTCGCCGATACCGTTGCCATCGCTATCAAAATAGCTACGCACAAATATTTCGTAGAAGACGGCGTCATTCCACCAATAGGTTGTTTGCGCAGTGGTTAAGGAAGCCGTAAGTAACAATAAAATTACTACAACGCTTAATTTCATTTGAAGTTCCGTTTTTAATCTTTCTTTAATAAAGAACAATTTTAAATTGCAGAAAAATATAATCTCGGGCAAATTGGCTTGATGCGTTCTTTACTGTCCTTCCGAAATTCGGTCTTCCTACACAGCAATGAAAATCTAAAATGCGTTGAGTAAGTAAAACTAACAGAGCGCTAATGCTTATGTTCAAACCATCGCTTCTCTTTTTTACATCCATAGAAAATACTTACTTTTCAGAGGTTAATTTTTGTAAAAGTGATGAATTATCCGCCGAACAGTTGCATACAAAATTTGAAACGCTAAGGTTTACAACATGGACAAAAAGAAAAAAATTATTATTTGGTCTTCATTGGCATTGTTATTAGTTATTCTTCTCATACCTAAGATGAAGTTTAGTAGCAGTGGAGAAAAATTAATTCCCGTAAACAACACCAAAAGAAAAACTATCGTAAACGCAATAATTCTCAAGCCAAAATTTATACAAGATAAAATCTTTTCTAATGCGACTTTGATAAGCAACGAAGAGGTTGAACTGCGAAGTGAAATCTCAGGGAAGATCACAAAAATACTTTTCAAAGAAGGTCAGCCGATTAAAAAAGGAACGGTATTAATAAAAATTAATGACGCTGAACTTCAAGCTACGCTAAAAAAGAATCTCTCAAAAGAATCTTTAGCGCGCGATAAAGAATTCAGATTTAAACAATTGTTTAATAAAAGCCTTACAAGCCAACAAGAATATGATAATGCTTTAAGTGAATTAAATTCCGCCGAAGCCGATGTGGAATACATTAAAGCTCAATTGGATAAAACAGAAATCCGCGCGCCGTTTAACGGTGTAATCGGTCTCCGTTCGGTAAGCGAAGGGAGTTACATTTCACCCGCCACAAAAATTGCAACACTGCAAAATATTAATCCGGTAAAAGTTGATTTTTCCGTTCCGCAAAAATATTTCAGTGTGGTAAAAGAAGGAAAAACAATTTTGCTGAAAATAGGATCAACGGGAAAAACATATTCGGGTAAAATTTATGCCGTAGAACCAAAAATTGATGAAAGCTCAAGAACAGTTCAAGCGCGGGCAATCATTCCGAATGAAAGAGGCGAACTGACACCCGGCGCTTATGTAGAGATTGATTTAGTTCTTCAAGAAATTACCAATGCCATCATGGTTCCTTCCGAAGCAATTGTCCCCGATATACAAGGAGAAAAAGTTTTTATCTACAAAAACGGAATTGCGGTTCCTCAAATAGTTACTCAAAATATCCGCACCGAAAATGAAGTGCAAATAACCAAAGGGGTAAGTGTGGGCGATACCGTAATAGTCTCAGGAATAATTCAACTAAAACCAAATACGCCGGTTAAACTGAAGACTATCAATTAAACTAACGAACAGAAAACAACAACATGAGTTTATCATCACTAAGTATTCGCCGCCCGGTTCTTGCAATTGTAATGTCAATTGTAATTTTACTTTTCGGAATTATCGGGTACACGTATTTGGGTGTACGAGAATATCCGAGTATAGACCCGCCAATAATTACAGTTTCAACAAGTTATGTTGGCGCAAATGCTGATATTATAGAATCGCAAATAACCGAACCGTTAGAAGAACAAATAAACGGCATCGCAGGAATTCGTTCATTAACTTCAACGAGCCGAGACGGAAGAAGTCAGATAACCGTAGAGTTTACTATTTCCAGCGATCTTGAAACCGCCGCAAACGATGTACGCGATAGAGTTTCTGTTGCGCGTTCACGGCTTCCGCAAGATGTTGACCCGCCGACTGTTGAAAAGGCAGACGCCGATGCTGTTCCGATTGTTTTTCTCAGTGTAAAAAGCGATAAAAGAACTCTCCTTGATTTAACTGATATTGCACAAAACACTTTTAAAGAACGGCTTCAAACCATTCCCGGTGTTAGCCAAATAGCTATTTGGGGTGAAAAAAAATATTCACTGCGTTTGTGGATGGACCCGGCAAAACTTGCGGCATATAACATTACTCCCATTGATATCCGAAATGCTCTGGGTAGAGAAAATATAGAACTTCCTTCCGGAAGTATTGAAGGAAACAGCACTGAACTTACCGTAAGAACACTCGGCAGATTAACAACGGTGGATGACTTTAATAATCTTATTATTAAAGAATCAACCGGCAATATCATTCGATTTAAAGATGTTGGCAATGCCGAGTTGTATCCGGAGAATGATAAAACCATTCTTCGCCGAGACGGTATTCCGATGGTGGGCGTTGTACTCATTCCACAGCCCGGTGCAAACTACATAAAAATTGCCGATGAATTTTATAAACGGTTAAATCAAATAAAGAAAGACCTTCCTGAAGATATTGTAACAGGTATCGGATTTGACGTTACAAAATATATTCGTAATTCAATTTCGGAAGTTGAAGAAACAATTATCTTAGCTTTTGCACTCGTCATTTTGATTATTTTTCTCTTCCTTCGAGATTGGCGTACAACACTAATTCCTATTCTTGCTATTCCGGTTTCTCTTATTGGCTCTTTCTTTATTATGTATCTCGCAAATTTTTCAATTAACACGTTAACTTTGCTGGGCATTGTTCTTGCCATTGGAATTGTAGTTGATGACGCCATTGTGGTATTAGAGAACATTTATAAAAAAGTTGAAGAAGGAATGCCTCCGATTGACGCAAGTACAAAAGGGGCTTCTGAAATTTTCTTCGCAATTGTATCTACAACTATTACCCTTGCCGCCGTCTTCCTTCCGATTATGTTTTTACAAGGAATTACCGGAAGACTTTTTGTTGAATTTGGAGTGGTTATAGCCGGTTCGGTGCTAATTTCAGCATTCGTTGCATTGACACTAACCCCGATGCTTAGTTCAAGAATTTTAAAAACAAAAGAAAAGCATAGCTGGTTCTATTACAAAACCGAACCATTTTTTATCTGGCTTGAAAAAGCTTATGCGCGTTCTCTCAATAATTTTATGAAAAAGCGATGGCTTGTTTTTGTTATCATGTCGGTTGCAACAATTCTAATATACCTTATCATGATGAATTTGCAATCAGAGCTTGCACCTATTGAAGACCGAGCGGAATTTACCGTTCGTTCAACTATGCCTGAGGGAACCTCATTCCGGGCAATGGATAAGTATATTCTCAATTTGGTAGAAGTTTTGCAAGATTCAGTAAAAGAATCTACGGCAATGATCTCGTTAACAGGAGGAGGAGGAGGTTCAAGCGGAGCAAATAATGGGTTTGTCCGTTTAACGTTAACAGATGCAGCAACAAGAAAGAGAACTCAATCCCAAATTGCAGAACAGGTAACAGGGATTACAAAAAAAATGAGTGACGGGCGGGCGTTCGTAATTGAGAGTCAATCTATTTCTACACGGCGCGGAGGTTTACCGGTTCAGTACATTATCCAGGCTCCTAACTTTGAAAAACTTCGTGAAGCAGTTCCAAAGTTTTTAGAAAAAGCGCAAGAAGACCCAACTTTTGCCAACGTAGATGTTAATCTTAAATTTAACAAACCGGAATTAGTTGTTGAGATTAACCGAACAAAAGCGAGAGAGCTTGGCATTTCTGCAATAGATATTGCTCAAACTCTTCAACTTGCATACAGCGGGCAGCGATTTGGATTCTTTATAATGAATGGAAAGCAGTACTCGGTTATTGGACAAGTTTTAAAGGAAGATAGAAACAAACCTGTTGACCTCACTTCCCTTCACTTAAGAAATAGCAGAGGCGAATCTGTTCAACTTGATAATTTAATTACGCTTAATGAACGCAGCAGCCCGCCGCAATTGTATAGATTTAACCGCTATGTAAGCGCAACCGTTTCGGCAAGCCTTGCGCCCGGCAAAACTATCGGCGATGGCATTGAAGCCATGGATAAGCTTGCAAAAGAAGTCCTCGATGAAAGTTTTTCTACCGCATTGGATGGAGCTTCAAAAGATTTTGTTGAAAGCTCTTCAAGTTTGCTTTTTACATTTATGCTCGCGCTTGTTTTAATTTATCTTATTCTTGCGGCGCAGTTTGAAAGTTTTCGCGATCCGTTGATTATTATGTTTACCGTGCCATTGGCTATAGCCGGCGCAGCTTTTTCGCTTTGGTATTTCAATCAGACGCTAAATATTTTCAGTGAAATCGGTCAAATTATGTTAATAGGGTTAGTAACGAAAAACGGAATATTAATTGTCGAATTCGCAAATCAGAAAAAAGCTCAAGGGTTACATGTGAATGACGCCGTTAAAGAAGCTGCACGGCTTCGGCTTCGCCCAATTCTGATGACAAGTTTATCTACCATCCTCGGCACACTTCCGATTGCGCTCGCGCTTGGCGCTGGCGCCGGAAGTAGAGTTTCTATGGGAATTGCCGTAATCGGCGGATTAATTTTTTCAACAGTATTAACCTTATATGTAATTCCGGGAATTTATTCTTACTTCTCGGAGAAGAAAAAAGCAGTTAGTAATGTTGCCGCAAACTGAGCCGAAGATATAAAACAAACGCCGTAACTTTTGTAAAAACCTTGTGCCTTTGCAGTAAAAATTTTACCCGCAAAGGCACTCTGGAATTATGAAAAACGCTTAGAGTTTATATTCATTAGCTTCAATCAAAGCATCGGCAATTTGTCGGCGTAACTTTGTTGTGTTGATAGCATGAAGTTTTGTAAATCGTTTTAACCCAAGATTAAGCATCTTCAATTCATCAGCTTCGGCAAAAGCGGTAACCGCATGTTTCCCGTGGAGCGCGATTCTTTCCATCGCATCGCTAACGTAAACCTGCGTCATTGCGGTATAAAGAGCAACTGCATCTTCGCCTTTTAATTTAGCAAGTTTTTGTGTGCGCAAAATTGCTGATTCGCATGCGTACGTTTCAATTACCATATCAGTAACGCACATAATGATTTCCTGTTGTTCCGCCAACTTCATCATAAATTTTTGCACCGCAGAACCGGCAATCATCAAGACCGCTTTTTTCGCGCCTTGAACTGCTTTCAATTCTTTCGCGAGAATTCCTTCCGGCTCGTTTCCAAATTCCGGAATTGACATTAATTCTTTTTGAATTGCCATTGCGGGACCGAGCAAATCCAATCTTCCTTTCATCGATCGTTTAACAAGCATATCAACAACCAACAGCCGGTTAATTTCATTCGTACCTTCAAAAATTCTGTTGATTCTTGAATCGCGGTAACCTCTTGCAGCCGGATATTCTTCCGAATAGCCGTAGCCGCCGTGGACTTGCACAACTTCATCAACTACATAATCCAAAACTTCCGAGCCGAACACTTTCATGATTGAAGATTC
>Ga0172371_10006091_pt1 | contig 17649 bp, 16 predicted proteins | sample Lak12m_FD_114543 | JGI IMG/M metagenome (GOLD analysis project Ga0172371, IMG submission 114543) | Freshwater microbial communities from Kabuno Bay, South-Kivu, Congo - kab_022012_12m | ecosystem: Environmental > Aquatic > Freshwater > Lake | place: Democratic Republic of the Congo: South-Kivu...
ACCCCTTGGGGACGATCCTCAAGAACCATTACGGAACCGATCGAATTCATCTCGGAATCCTCTCTCGCCCTGCTCAGTAAACTTCATGCAGTCGAGTGTCTCACACATCTTGACACGGAGGGAGTGTGGGTTAGCGATCTTCTTACGTCTCTTGTGAAATATTTTAGCAGAGAAATCCCAACCTGCCGGATTACGCCCCCCGCAATTCCCGTTTCCTAATGAACCTAGCCGGATTACCTGCCACCACTGACCAAGGATCAACATCCTTGGAGACTACCGCCCGAGCTCCAATGACTGCCCCCTCCCCGATGGTGACCCCTGGAGACAGGAACGCCTCCGCAGCAATCCAGCAATCGCTGTGAATAGTTATGCGCCCCCCGATGAGGGTGTAAGACGGGTCGTTATAATCATGTGAGGCGCTGCACAGGTTGGTACCAAACGAGATGATGACCCGATCGCCGATCGTAATGCCGAATGGGTCATATAGAAAGACATCGCGATCGATAAAGACATCACTTCCAATCTCCAACAGCCAAGGCGCCCAAATCGTAACGGATGGATGTATCCATGCCCGTCCGATCTTCGCACCAAATCTGCGCAGAAGCCATCTACGCCAGCCGCCAAGCCGAGATGGCGACGGCCGGAACAGGAGGATGTAACAAGCCTGCCACAATACGCGTAGTATCTTGTTGCCCACCGAATGGGGGTTGTCGAACCGGGTCGGTGTCGTCCGGATCGTCATGCCGATCTCCTCGCCAAAACAAACGTACTGGTAGACTCTGTGGCGTAATCCAGCTGGCCGTCATATTCCAGCAATGGTTTCAAGCGCTCCTGCAGACGCTGTATGGCGGTCTGCCGCTGCCAGGGCCACTGGAAGTTATAAATGGAGGAGCGGCGTAGCAGGCGCCCAACAGTAATCGCCTGAGCACGTACCGTCACATACCGCCGAGTAAAGGTCTGATGCCAGTGCGGATAGTTAGGCAGGTACCGCTCGCATACCAGACCATTCTTTTCCAGCAGTCCTGTGAACGACTCGCGGGTGTAGTGGCGGAAATGCCCCATCAATTGCAGGTACTGCGCCCAGTAATAAGTATAGGGCACGGCTGCAATCAACCATCCACCCGGCTTTAGAATGCGATGGATCTCCCTCACAGCGCGCGCGTCATCCTCTATGTGCTCCAGCACCTCTAAGCACAGGCAGCCATCCATGCTCGCGGTAGTGAAGGGCATTTCGTATATATTGCCCTGCACAATCTCCGCTCGGTCTCCCAAACGACGCCGCGCAACCTGAATGTTGAATTCCGAATAGTCGAAGCCATGCAGTCGGTACGTTGTGTGTGTCAATCCAGCCAGCACATCACCCAATCCGCAGCCGACATCCAGCAGATCGCTCTCGGACGGGGCAATCGTCTGCAAGCAGCCGACAATCGTCTCCCGCCGTACCTCCATGCGGGGGTCCTCGTCATACGCCTTAATGTCCTTCTGTTCGAAAAACTGCTCGTAGAACTTTGCACAGTCTTCCCGCTCCGTTGAAGCCAATATCTTCCGGCCTACTTTCGACAGCTTCAGGAGGTAGAGCGCCAGGTAATCGGAAAACTGGGGGAAGCGTGTTTCACGAGACGCCATGCCTCGCATCCTTCCGAGGGATATCGTAGACCATCGACCGCAGTGCCATTAGTAGACGATAAAACGGTTGCAGCGCCTCTACCCGGATTCCGGCACCCGCATCGGAATTCACATCCGTCGCAGCCAGGTAGGCACGGACATGCGATTCGTCGGTATTCTTGCTAAAGATGCGCTCCCGAATCTTCGTCATCGTCGCCCGTCTAATCGCATTTGACTCGAGTATATACAGATACGGATTGTCGTCAGCCATATAGGGGACAAAGGTTTCCGGAAAGAATCCAAGGCTGACCGAGTAATTATGGAAGACGAATAGTATCCTGGTACGGCGTGGGGCAGCCCCCTGGCGCAACAGAAAACTGACATCATACGATTCGGATGCGAACGTCCCCGAGATGAGATTGGTCTCGCCTCGTGGATTGAGCTGATGGCGTATCGTGCGAACTTCCCACGGCGCTTTGGTGAACATGCAAGCCAAGTCGAGGAAATGCAGCGAGTAATCTAGTAGCAGCGTGTTGGCTTTGCGCTCGTCGCGCAACCAGACTACGCTATCATTGGCCACCGGCGGACTCTGGAAGTGCACGAAGACATGCCGCAGTGGTCCGGGATTAAATTGCGCCAGGTGACTTAGCATGGCCGCCACATTTCGTTTGAAGCGGTAGTTGTGGCAAACCGAAACGGGCATTGCACGACCAGCGGCAAACGCCACCCAGGCATCGATATCGGCCTCGGCGTAACCCAGCGGTTTCTCAACCAGCACGGCTCCCTTGGTCGCCTTCAGCACGGGCAACGCCTCGATGTGCGCCGGGCCGGGCGAGGCGACAACCACCAGGTCTTCACCCCCCAGCCGAGCGCTGCTCACCGGGTGTACGTCTTGCCCGTCATTCGCGCGCCGGGCCAGAAGATCATATGCATCCACCCGTCCATGAAAACCCAGTTTGACTAACGCCGGCCGGTGGGCCGTCTGAACGATGCGCCCATACCCAAGGTAGGCCACCCGGTGGATGTGGTGCTCCTGAATTGGCTGAGGGGTATATGGCAAGGTGAAGTTCGTCCGCTGGTTGTCCAGCGAGGAGATGAGGTCGGCCTTCCAGTCCACGCCAAGATCGAATCCCAGCCGCTGCTGCGATCGTGTGGCGTCGAAGAACTGCCGTCGGCACGCCGTCCCAATGATGCGATTCGGGCTTACCGTTATGCCGGACAAGCGAGCGATGCATTCTCCACCCCACCCGGCTAACCTCCACAGCCAGATTGGGATGGACTGCACGCCGCGACCATATCCGGCGTGTGTGCACAGGTGGGCCAGGTACTCCCGACGTGTCGGTGACTCCTTGTCCACCAGCATCACCGTTTCCACACGCTCTTGAGGAGGCTGCGCCGCGATGACGGCAACAGCACGACTCACCAAATTTCGCGTCGTCATGGGCACACAGTTCTGCGGGTTGCCCAACACTAGCAGGCGGTTCCATGGTGAGCGGAAAGCCATGCCCACGATGGGGTTGATTAATCCCTCACCAAGGATGAACCCCGGGCGCACAAAGGTCAGTTTCATCCCCTCCGGCAAGTGTTGCCGCAGGTATTGATCTGTGGCGACCTTCAGTGACCCATAGCTGCCTTTTTTCGCCGGGTTTGTCTCCACCTTCGCATCTTCATGCACCAAACTGACGGTCGCCATGTACACACTCACCGAGGAGATATGAATGAAGTGTCCAACCCCGCGTGCTCTGCAAAACGCCAAGAGTGCCGCGAGGTAAGCCTCGTTTTGGGCAATCGTGTCGTCTTTCAACAGGATGTAGTTAATGATCGTGTCAAAGGGCCCGGTAAGATGAGGGTTTTCCAAGATCGACTTGACCGGACCGGTGATAACGGAACCGTCCTGCTCGACCGTCCCGCGTGAAAAGCATGTCACCGTATGCCCTTGGCCGATTAAATACTCATCAACCCCACGTGCGGCAAACGCCCGATGCCCGCAAAGCAATATACGCTTCGGTGAGGTGGAGAGCATTATGATCTCCGCGCCGGATTCCCGGCAACAATGGCCCACGGTTCAACATCTTTCATGACCACCCCCCGCGCGCCGACAATAGCACCCTCTCCCACCGTGATACTCGGGCCGTTAAGCATCGGCGCATATCCAAGCCTGATCCCTGATCACAATTGGAGGTTTGAGCAGCGGCAGGGCCGGGTCGGTGTAGTCGTGCGTTCCGGCGCACAGGTGCACCCGCTGCGAGATGGTGGTTTTGCTGCCGATGGTGATCGGGCCAAGGTTATAGATAAGCGCCCATTCGCCAATGGAAGAGTCGTCGCCAATGGTCAGGTTCCAAGGCATGTGGATGACTGCCGAGGGATAGATATGTGTGTTGCGGCCGACAGTTGCACCGAAGAGGCGCAGCAATAAACGCCGCCAGCCGAAACAAATGCGAGGGCTGAAGCGGAACAGGGGGGTGGCTACTGCCCAAAGTACGCGGCGGAACAAATCCAGTCGGGTGTATTTGACCGCCTTGCGGTTGGCGGCAATGTTGAGGCCAGGCGCTGTCATCAATCAAACTTTATACAGTCAGGTGGGGGACCACCTATTGCCATCCATGCATATACCTCCCGCATCTTTCTGGCCATAACATTCATCACGTATTTTGACTCAACCAGCAACCGTCCATTGTTGCCCATGGCGGTAAGCCGTTCTCCAGGCAATGACAATGTCTTTTTCAAGCACTCCACCAGCGGCTGTGCTCCAACATCAACCCACCAGCCACACCCCTCTGTAACCAGATCACTCCATGGGGCTCCCTTTGTAGTGATAACCGGAACCCCGCAGGCAAGAGCTTCGATAACCACCAATCCGAAGTTTTCGCTATAAGACGGCAAGATAAAAATTCCAGCTTTTTTCAGGAGCCCCCACTTGTTATCACCATGCACTGGGCCCGTAAATGTGACCGAATCAGCCACCCCAGCGTCATGCGCCTTCTTCTGCAATTCCGCGACATAGGCGGGTTCCCCGCCGCCAGCAATTACTAGATGCCAGTCAGGGAAATCATTCCCGACTGATTTCCAAGCATCCAGAAGGAACTCAAGCCCCTTTTTTACATGCAAGCGGGACAAGAAAAGGAGATATTTCTTGTCGGCAAACAGCCTGGGTTGGGGGAGATCAACCATAAGGCCTGATGTCGCGAAAGATGCAATGTTGAATTCGTCACGGGTGAGCCCAAGAGGTACGCGAGCAATTGGTCCTTTATAACCGAAATGACGGAAATTTTGATATTCCTGTTCGCTGCAAGCATGGAGGCAGTGCGCCCGAGTCAGGTTCTTATACTCAAACAAAAGGCCAGGCACTTTCTTTTTCCATTTTCTCCTGTCGAGGCTCCATGGTTCCAGCATCCCGTGGGGGCTCATGATATAAGGGATTGCGGATTTCCGTGCAACATTACCTGCAGCCCAGTTGGGGTACATCCACAAACCGTGCATATGGTAAATATCAACCGCATCAGCCTGATCGCTGAGAGTTCTTTGCAGGGATCGTGAGTAACCGAACCGGGGTGCGAAAGTGACCGGACAGGCAGAAACCGTTATGTTTTTCTGACTCGGCTGATCGATTTGGGTGAAACGATCCAATAGAGTGATAATGTTGATGGTGTCATTATTGCCAGACTGAGCCTCCGCCAGATCACGAACGACTTTGGAAACCCCTGCGCCGATCCGGGAGATCGAGCTTGTTACATGAGCTATGCGCAAAGGTGCCCTTCGTTGCGCCATGGAGCAGGAAGTCTATATATCAACCATAGCGTCCAACCCCAGCCGTGCCTCATAAATATACATGCACATCCATGGAGGAATGGGCCTGGAGATAGCCAAAGAGGGGACCCTCCCATTGCGTGGGATGGCCGCTGAGAATCGCGATATGAAAATATTTGTCAGGCAACTATAACCTTCTCCTCGCGTTAAAATTATCCGACGCTGAGGTTCTTACAGAGAAGTCAGGGTGCGGTGCGGCGGGAAATTCTATGGCGCATCGCGGGCAAAGCACCCTTTCGGGACCAATTTGGATCTCCCCCTTGCATTCCGGACAGGCAAGGAGCATCCCCCATTTGACCGGTCTACGTCGCGAAGTCCAGCGGTAGTAACGCCTTAACACCTGCAGACCTGCGCTCCTCCAACTGCCCGCCCCGTAGCCTGCGACGATTTCCTCGTCCCAATTTTCAGTGGTGTCAGCGTACCAAGCGCAAGTTTCCTCCGGATTCGCAATCTCGAAGATTATCTTGTCCCGCCAGAAGTAGCGCACATGAAACATCTCGGGATTTCCGTAGAAGAGCCGACCCCACCTCTTTTCATTCTGGACAGGGTTGAGTGAATGAAGGAATGGATCCTCTACAGGACGGCTTTTTTTCGGATGTACAGTTTACCTTCGACAGCCATCATCTCAAGGCAATGGATGGGATAGGGTATGACTCGCTCAAAAAGAACATTCGGCGTTTCGATATATCCAGCTTTTCCAACCCGCATGAGTTCCCCCAGAAACTGCTCAGGCTCCCTCACATGCTCCAAAACATGAGATGCAATCACAAAGTCAAATGCCTTGTTCTTGAATGGCATGTGAAGAGCATCGCCAAAAACAATGGGGCGGTCCATTACCAAGGCCGCACCGCATCGATGCCAAGCATCGCCGTGTCTTTCTAAAAGAACATCCGAGCGAGGGTAAGGGCAACCTCCCGAGCCCACGTCCAAAACAAGGCCATCCGCCGATACTGGCAACAATGCTTTCCGAAGCGCCCAACGGACTCGGTTCAGTTCACCCATAGGACTAGGTCCTTGCATGGGGCGGGGATGGCCCAAGTCCGCAAAGGGTTGAACTGGATGTCGGCCCAGTCAGCAATGGAAAGAAACCTCGCCATTAACTGTAGCGAACCACATTTGCGCACCGCTATAATTGGATCGAAAATCTTTGTCCTGGTCATCTACCACATGCGCACTCCACAGCTTTCTCTAGTTCGCTAGCGGCCCACTCTGCACTTCTTGCTACTGCCTTTGCCTGGATCTTCCGACCGAATTCGAACGCCACAGCCGTGTTGACGGCCATCGCATACATTTCGACCCCGAGTGACGCCGAATCTCCATCTCGAAATCCAACCGGGGGGACACCGAAAGCCACCAAATCCTGCGTATACCCAACGGATTCATTCATAATCAAGGGGAGCCCGGCGATCGCAGCGTACTCAGACGCCGTGGAATATGGCTCCGATCCCGCATGGACATAACAATCGGCCATGGCATAATATTTTGGCATGTCTGCAAATGGTATCGAATCCAAGTGTTTTATACGTGAAGAGGCGCCTTGCCTTATTAAATAAGCGACCTCCTTCGCATCAGACCCATTGCCAATCACAAGCATATAGGCATCCACCTCCGTCATAATAGACATGAAAGCTCTGACTAATAGAGGAAAACGCCGTGTGGATATCATCTTACCAATTGAAATAAATACAAAAGCATTAGGGGGTATATCCAGCTCCTTCCGTAAGGCCGAGGCCTTCTTCCGCCAGGTTATGATTTCGTAAAGGACTTTCGGCGCATCAAAACAATAAGAACCTTCCCAGATCCTCGCTTCATCGATACCTTGTCGATGGAGATACAAGCGCGCGGCCTTGCCGGGTACCCAATAGCTTCCCGCATGATGGTAGACATATTCGCGCAACCACCGCACTGCCCGAATTGACCGTCCTTCTTTCACACTGTCAACTGACAAGACAAAGGGCATTTTTCGGAAGACACAGGCAGCCAATGCAACCATTGAGGAAATCCTGGCATACCCAGGGATGACGACTGCGTCAAACCGGCTAGGGTCTATCAAACGCATTATGGATGGATGGATTGCATCGCTCCCAAACCTGATTGCAGGCCTCAACACTTGGCCATATCGCGCCATCTCGGGTTGCAATCCCCACTCCCCATGCCCAGCATCTGATTCAAAATAATTGTAGATGTTAAAATCATATTGATCTGACTGACTAAGTTTGTTCAGGACAGGATCCCGGTATGGCGCTGGATGCACCGAAAACACAGCAATTCTATATCTTTGTTTGGCATGATTCATGGTGTGCCCTCTGAGATGGAACGCCAATTCAATATCATGATGGGCAAACGAATTCCGCCAATCGACGACCCAGAACATCAGCCGCCCAAGCCCGGCGACTGTACTCACGGGCAGTCGAAATAATTCGGCCATATCGGCTATGATTCAGCCGGATGTCCTCGAGAAGAAGCGCAAGCACTTCTGGCGTTTCAGGATGGAGGATCACGATCTTGTCCTCGCCGAAGGAACCCAAATCGCCCACATCACAGGCGATCACTAGCTTGCCAGCAGAAAGCCACTCGTAAGCCTTTGAGGGTGTGTTCGTTCGACCATAAATACCATCACGCAGTTGTAGCGCCAACCCTACCTGACTCCGCTGGAGCAGGGCTAGATAATCAGGGCGACTAAGAAACCCGTGACAGGAGATGCATTCCAAATTCCTAGAGGCAATTTCCTGCAGTTGCCTTGGCAATCGTACTTCTCCGCAGAAATGAAAGTGAAAATACCCAATCGATTTACGTTTTTCGAGTATTTGAATGGCTTCTTGCAACAGCGAGAGACCATGGTCTCGTTGGTATGGACCGGAAAACAGAATTTGCACCGGATCGGACCATGTAGTGTCTTGTAGCGAAAATAGCTCATTAGGCGCACAGTATTCCATGACCATGTAAGGTTTACTTCTCGGTACCTGAACTGAAAAGGACCGACATGGGAGAATTATCTTATTTGCTACTCGAAGACATGCTTTCATAGACACGAATTTACTTCCTTTGAATAAAGCGGTCTTCAGCCTTCGCAGATCAGACCAATGAACGGTTGTAACATCTTCGAAATCTACAATTGTTACCATCCCAGCCAGTCGAAGTAGGCACATTAGCAATAGATACGTTAGGGAATAATTGTAAAATATGACATTGCTCTGACGCGCCTTGCTAATTAGTTCTCGAAGAATTCCAAAGTAACAGAAAGGAGCAAGGAGCTTGCCTAACAATGGCATTCCCACCGCTGGGAGTGTCACAATGACAATGCCACGGTCAGATTCGATAGTGGAAGGATTCCACACTTTGCTGAATTTCGCGGAGCAACTTATGCCATCCGAAATCACCTTCACATTGACCCCTGCTGCCGCCAAAGCAAGTGCAAGCCCCATGGTCCGGTTATTACCTGCAGCGTTGTTTGCCGACAATCGCCTCCTCTGGATAACAGGCTCCGTATAGACGCTGGCAAGAATATAGACAGTCTTGGTCAATGGGCAGTCTCTTCACATACAATCTTTACAAATTGAAGGATTGAATCAGGAAATGTGCAGTTGAGTATGTAGGATTTGAAAATTCCCCCCTGTCGTTCATTCTTTCGGTTCCTGTCGTTGAAGGACTCCAGCCTTGAGTTTCTCCTTCAGCCGGTACGACTCACCTTTGATATTTATGGTGATCGCATAACCCACGTGTTATTCTTATTAAATATTATTTTAGAATTTAGCATTCGTTTGATTTTATTTGGTAGCCACTCTTTTGGTCTAAATAAACTGTGTTTAATTCTGTCGTAGCAATTTGGGGTTTCCACAAAAGAAGCTAACTCTTCAAGATATGCTGCTCTGTTTTCTGACATTTGCCCAGCATGCATTCTGAAACCGCTAATACATAATTGCGCTACGTACAATTCATTCTGTGCTGCAAAAGTAAACCATATAAAATAGTCGCCAGCATACTTAAAACTACCAAGACGGCCATAATCTAAACTTGACAACAACTCATTTCTCCAAAATATTGATTCTTGCTGTATGCAAGCAATACCCTTTTTGATATTATTTCGAGAAATACTTGCGGGCAAAGAACAGTTAAATATTTGCCCTCTGTCATTATATAATACTGGCATTCCAGTTAGCCATTTTACCTCTTCATACTTTGTAAATATATCGGTAACTGCAGAGAAAGCATTGGGAAGATAAAAATCATCCGAGTTTATATAAGCCACAATATCACCCGTAATAAGACGAAGCCCTTTTACAAGGGCATCATACATGCCATTATCTGCTTCTGAAATAATTCTCAAGGAAATGTCATTACATTTAATATTATACTGCTTTGATATTATTAAATCTGAATATCGATTTGCAATTTCAATGGTCTTATCGGTTGAACCACCATCTATTATTATATATTCTATTTCGAAATTACCTCGTTGTGACAACACGCTATCTATCGTTTCACAAATGTATTCTTGGGAATTGAAGCATGGTGTTATAATTGAGATTTTCATCTTATTTTATTTTAAATATGCATTTAAGTGAATTGACATTAATGTTATAGATGAAGTTAATCATTAATAATGGATTAATATTTCCCTCTCATTTAAGAATCTCATACTATGAGACATATTTTCCATGCTTTGCACCCTTCAATCTGATGAAATCACATCTAGCTTCTTCACCTGCGAGTATAATGCCATATAAGAGTTGATCATACGCTCCTTAGAGAACCGCTCCATCGCATCATGCCTAGCCGCTCTTCCCATCGCCTGCAGCATCCCTGGATCTTGAATCAGCTTGACAAGATATTCGGCAAGAGTTGTAGCATCACCTTCGGGGGCCAAGAAACCCGTCTCGCCGTTTCGAACCTGCTCGGAAATGCCTCCCACAGCGGTTGCAACCACTGGTGTACCGCAGGCAAGGGCTTCAATGATGACGGTGGGAAAGGTGTCTGCTTTGGCGGCATGGAGGTATACGTCAGCCGCCTGATAGCAATCAGCAATAGAATCACGATAAGGAAGAAAATCAATCTTCACAGTGCCTACATGTTCAGCAGGCGCAGTGTCCCCGATTGCGAAGAAACGCATCGGCCGACCATATGCGTTCTCCCCCGCGATTCGAATTGCCTCACGCATGGTGGAATAGTCTTTCCAGATATTCTTGACAATGCTGTTTGCTGCGAACATCACGATAAATGCATCTCGCGGCCAACCCATGCGTTCGCGTGCAGCCATTTTATCTGCGGGCTTAAACACTGATTTATCGATGCCGTTAGGGATGACAACCAATTGGACCGCTGTCGGCATGAGGATAGAGTGACTTACTGCATCGGCCAGCCATTTCGATGGACAAACCAACGAGAGACGACTCTTTCGATAAATTTCCTGCTTGCGTTGCCAGTTGTATGCACTGCCGTCACGGCGCAGAACTGGTGTGAAGTCCAAATGGGGACAACAGCCACATCCTGTTTTCCACCGACCGCACTCAACCGAATATGCGCAATGTCCTGCTAAAAGCCATGTGTCATGTAGAGTGATGATGGTGGGCACTGCTCGACTGAGCCGCGGCAGTTCCCGGAGATCGAAGTAATCTCCGTGGAGGTTGTGCAAATGCAACACATCTGGAATGAAAGGAGCTTGTTCCAATAGGTGTCCTGTGCCCGGGAAATAGAAATCTTCATGTCCGGCCCACCAAGACCAGAATCGCCGGGGCGATGCTAAGCGTGGGAGCCATTGCTCGGACACCCGCTGCGCCCCACGGATGCGACCGGAGAATTGATTCAGCCGTCGCGCCGGAGCCATCCAGAATCGTCCCCAAAGCGACCGGTAGCGGTCATGCTCGATCAGTCTCACGCCAGGAAGTTCGCGTGTCTGACGGCCGACCAGCACGGCCGACTCATGCCCTCCGGCGAGAAGGGCCTCATGCAAAGCCATGCAGATGCCGGAAGCCCCGCCGGGCCCGAACTGTTGATTTATATTAAGAACTTTCATCACTAGTTTGATTAATAAATGCAGATTTACAGCGCAGTTTTTCGAGACCGCACAAGAGTGAGTCCAAATTTATCAAATACTACAAATTCTCGGTTGCAGTCGGGTTGGGTTGTCGACGAAGCAAACGACGGACAAGGGGAAAGAAGGGTAACATCTTAGCGGCATACACGATCAAGGTGATAATTCGGTTTACACAGGGAAGCAAACCAACCCAGACTTTTCGAATCAGACGCCCTAGACGATACTTTCGTGTTCGGATTACACGCAGAATGTCCTCGGTCGGTCGAAGTTCAATGTTCGGATGCCAGCCCGCCCGGATATTTTTGATCATTTCCAGGATCTGCCTGGGATGAGGACCGCGATATTCCTCCAACCAACTTAGTGGAACGTGAAGTGTGTTGCAGACCGCAAACGGATTCTTCAACTGGAAGAAGGTTTCTTTGGCCCAATGCTCCATGCTCTTGAATTCGGCCCAGTCCACTAGAGAATAATATGAGCATTTTTCGCGAACCTGCTTAGGTAACAGCATACAGTAATGATACATGAATATCTTCCGGGCCCTCATTTCCGGTGAGGCCATCCATTTCTGCTGGCGCAAATCAGTCCCATTTCCATCCACAACCGTTGGCGGCCGGTGCGTCGTATAGCGATAGTCTTCTCCCCAAGCGAATAGGCGGTGGATTTGAGTGAATTGAACACTTAGAAACTCGCCGTTTGTTCGAAAGCCAGTCCCGCCCCAGAACTGAAGCATTGGAAATGAGATTTGAGTAGTCCCGGCTTCCAAAAGAGCGATAATTATTGGCATGTCCTCTTCCCGGTAGAACTCGTCCATGTCCACCTGCCAGAGATAGTTACCCGTGGCGCGCTTTGCGTAGGCTTGGGACATCTCGTGTTTCTCGCCGAGCCAAAAGCCGTCCGAGTGTCCCTCGTCCTCGGCAGTGACGATTGTTAGTTTCCCCTCGGGATCCTCTTCCGCTTGGAAACGGCGCAAAACATCCAAGGTCCCATCCGTCGAATGCCCTTTTGCATCGGCCACGCCCGCCGCCGCCTTACAGGCGCCTTCAACCACAATAATCTGATGGGCCCAAGGATAGATGGAGCGCAGATTGTAACGCGTGAACGGCTCCCCGTTCAGCACGATCATGCCGAAGGTGATGTGTGGAATGGAGTTAATCATAGAAAATACGTCTAAATTCTTATTTGGATTATAAAATCAAGAAAGCATTTGTATGACAAATAGATGTTTTCCACGTGACGTCAAAGGAATGGCATCGACAAGCTCGATTACAACCGAGATATTTGCAAGATTTCTAAATTTATCAATAATTTCACTTTTGTCTTCTTGTCCAAATCCTGACAGTGGGATAATACGAATTGTAACTTTACCAGGTTCGTCTTGGAATATTTGCCAACGTGCAATATTACCAAATGATTTAAAATGCTGTCCAAATATAAGTCCTGTGATAGATAGTTTGGTTCCATCTGTGCGTACAACGTAATCCTGCGAGCGGCCAAGTACCTTTTTCAGGACAACTACGCCATCACGTTCACCGCCATAGATAGCGCGATCCCCCGTCTGGTATCGCAAGAAAGGCATCAGATGGTTATGGAATCCCGTCGCTACGACCTCCCCCTCCTCTCCTGTATTCACTTGGATTCCATTATCATCTAAAACTTCAACCCATCCCATTAGGGGCGAGCACAAATACTCATGTGAAGTATCGAAGGTGTGGGCATAAATGCTTACTTCTGACATCCCGTACTGCAAATAAACCTTTGTCTGAAACGCATTTTCAATATCTGATATTTGTGAATCTAAAATTATTTCAGAAGTTAACTGAACACTTTTTATAGGCTTTCTTAAATAGCAATAATTGGACAAGCAGTAACGCGCCAATTTATGTACGGCCGAGGGATACCCATAAATAAATGAAATATCTTCCTCTTCTAGGCTCTTGAAGTAATATGGCAAAGTTTGATAATCCATATAATGCGAGGAATATCGCACACTTCCATAAGGGAGTTCTTCGTGATTGGGTCTTGGCACCCAGAATACATTGTTGTGGCGTAATTCGTCAGCAATTGAAGCACCGTCAAACGCAGCGATGCGGTCGCCATTTCGAAACCCCATTAGACGGAATGCGAATTCCTGATGTAAATTGGCAGCCTGCGAACCCAGACCCGCTACAATGAATTCAAGTGGTTGCCCAGTGCTTCCGCCTGTATTCATCCGGTAATGTGCATGATTCTGCCAGCCTTTATGTAGTAGTTCTGTGCTATGTTCTCGAATCATCGATTTGTTCAATAAAGGGAGCCGTCGCAGATCGTCTGCATTGGGCTCGTGAATACCAGCTTCATCAAAATGTTTTCGGTAATATGGCACATTATTGCGCGCTGTCTCTAGTGTACTTCGCAACAACTCCGCACGAATCTCCGCAACGGACTCTTCCTGGCCACACCACATACGGGCAAGATCCCTCAGGAAAACCTCGCGCATCTGCACGCCTGCTCGCTTGTTCATCAAATGATTATATATACGCACAGGGTTAATCTTTTTCAGCGTCCCGTCTAGTCCGAGAGATCTGATTTTACTCAACAACTCAGCACTATACATGTACGCACCCATGATGATAATAAATAAAATTAAACACGAATAAAATATATTTTTGGTTGATTATATTGCTATTCTTCGACCTATGAAATAGATGTCCTCACGCGCGGAGGAATATTTGTCTTCGGCGCGGGGAAGAATCTTATTGTAGAGCGATTCAAAATTGTCCTTACAAAACGATTCGATTATGTGTCGAGAGACCCGCAATGGATGAGCAGCATCGTACGTTCGAGTCAGTTCATGTTTAATCGCATCGTCTTCGTATAATTTGTCTTGGAAAATCAATATTGATCCTGCATGTGTGATTGACAGAATGCGACTGAATACTTCCTCGACACAAATACAGTGTTCTATAACATTACAAATGACAACCAAGTCAAATGTACGATTCGTGGGCATTGTTTCTATTGGACAGGCCAGCAAGTGATCGACGTGGATATTCCGCGGATTTAGAGGGCTTCGCATCCACGCTGTCAGGAGGGGAACACGGCGTGCTAGTGCCCGCCGAAGTTTGCCTGCTGACGGGGGAGGAAATTGGGTACGGAGAAGGTTGTTTCGATAGGTGCAATGGGGATGCAACATATACTCCCTTATCAGGGGGTCGAGCAAAGTACACGACTGGAGACGGCATTCGCAACCAATGATACGAAGATTGGTAAACGGGCCACATCCGAGTTCGATAGCATGCAAAAAAATGTTTCCATGAATCGCGCGATATGCATCAAATCCCTGATAGTGTGCATCATTGCGATCATTAGAAGACTCGAGCCCTTTTACCATCCAATGTGTGCGTTCGCAAGTTTGTGCTTCTTTCCAACGTGCTTTCGATACTTGGATTATGCCCTTCCCCTCACGATAATATAATGCATCATTTTTCGTCTGCAGCATTCTCTCTGCGTCTGTGCCAGTGAGTATATTCACATTTTGATCAACAAAAATTTTTTGCATTCTGTATGTACTCCTATTATGCAATGTATAATTATCTTTATTGAAACAACTTCAGAACGATTTGATGGCGGTGGAGGGTGTATTTATCAAGAAATGATTAAGTCTCGATTGTTGATCGACCGTTATTGCCTAAGACTTGTTATGTGCTACTGGCAAGAGGGCTTTTGACAATGCCTCACGTACCTTCAGATGACTAAATTGTTCTGTCAAACTACTACAATTCGCAATAAAATCGACATCCACGTATTTAATCTGCTTTATTGCTTTAGCCATATCGTATTTGTTGCCATGTCGATATGTGACACCGACACTATAACGACGAACTGTGCTCTGCAACCAGCCGATATCAGGGACTACCACCGGCTTGCCATAGGAGGCCGCTTTGAGGAGATTACCGCTGAGGCCATAGTGCTCCACATAGGGTAAGACCACGAAGTCCGTTGAACCAAACAGAAGGTCAATAAAACGGTTATCAGCGTAGAATGGCGCTTCTTGCTCGAAGATTCTGCCTTCCCGTTCTAATGATGTTCGCATAGCCGCAACATCATAGCGGTATGCATCGTTGGTCGCTCGGCCACAACTCACAAATACGGTTTCAGGATGATCGCACACGTATTTCATCAACACGTCATAACCCTTTCGCGCCTCATATCCCCCGAAGAAAAGTATGACCGTTTTGAACGCGGTTCTGTCCAAGAAATTCTGATATACTGCACACAGGTTCGCAATCTCTTGTGTGGTATCTGGTAGCCGGCACCCCCACGTCTGATATATCTCTGGCAAATAGTGACACCGAGGGCTCGATAACTGAGAGAAAAAATCACTGTTTGTGAACAGCAAAACATTCAGATGACATGAATCAGGAATCTCCTCTTGATAGCACTTAATAGCCTTTCGCATTTTCTGGTATTGTGTGCCCTCTTGTATTGTGTTGCGCAAAGTATTAAATTTCAGTGATTTTCTGTACACATCATTGGTGCGTATGAATATAGCAGCCCGTTTGACATTCGATTGCATGTGCATCTGGCTTAGAAGATCAAGAATTTCGTCGCCCATGGGGAAAACTGTAAGAAGGCTGTGCTGTTCCCGTTCGATCGCCATGACGACATCTGGTGTCCAGTCAATCACTTGAATGTATTCAACATGTTTTTTCTGGAGAGTTAATGCAAGGGGTGTCATATCCTGCCCATCGTTTTTGGTATTTCCCGCCGCAATAACGACACGGAAGCCATTATGCAGTCCCCAGTCGGTAACTACACAGACATACGACTGGCGATGTCCACTCATATCTCGTGAAATTATAAGTAGTGTATCCTGCATTACTAACTTATCTCATGATTATAGTAGACTGTAGTTACTCAATACATGTTTTCCTTTGCGCACCACAGGATGGAACGATGCTTCGATCATAGTGTCTTTATATACTAACCAAACCTCCGCTAAGACAAACACTAGCGGTATAGTACTCGATAACACCAAGGAATATCCAGACGCCATATTCCAGAATAGCTGGATGCAACATCCGACCATAAATAACACGTGAAGTTGTGTCTGTTGAAGACGCTTAAAGAAAACCCTGTTCGACATTCGCAGGAGATATCCGACAGTGAGTAAAATACAGGATAGATATGTTAATGCTGGGATCAGTCCAAATTGCCACCAAATCGTAGTAAAAAACGAATTGTCTTTATCCATTGGGCTTGTAAGCCGATACTGTGTGGATCCTAACAAAGGAAAATCGTCGAATAAAATCCTGGCATACTCAACTGTCCTCGTGGCACGAACATTCTCAAAGTCCATGGCTGGAGCATTTAGCAAGCGATCTTGCCAATTAAATATAATCGTAGAAAAAGAGAGTCCGCTCAGGATCACAACGCCGATCACCAGCACACCAACAAACAACAATACAACCAACCACTTCAGCCCAAATCGATGATTAAGGCAAAATGAAAAAAGGAGGACCACTACTACTGCCGATAAGGTGCCAAAGACGAGGCTACGTGTCAACGAGAGCACCATGGAATAAAAAATCAACGTTGCACATCCCGTCATAACGACCTTCATTACCATCCCACGTTGGAAAAAGTACATACGCAACGCAAACCAAAGGCCTACGGGAGCAATCGCCCAGTAACCGATTGGCACCACTCGAGCCCACATTCTTTCTTCTTGAAAATAATCAACATTGTAGGTAAAAAATCTCAAGAGTGTAGGATTACCTGTATGGTTTATTATTATAGCAACTATAGCCAAAAACGTTGCGGTCGCTGATAGTACCAATTGGCCCTGAGTCCGCGCGTACGTATCCAAACGAAGATACGCACTTATAAGAGGGCCGCAGGCCATTCCCATGCACGCCGCAACGAGAATGTCGGATGGAAACCCGGTCATAGCAGCATTCACAACACCGGCCAAGACAAGCGATACAGATAATCCCCACATCAGTTTCTCGATAAGGCTCCATCGGCCCCCGTTAAATAAACTATTGCGCTTGAGTAAGAACGGGCAGGGGTACAACCAGACAATGATAATGGAGGCAAGCAAATCTGCGAACCGGCCAATGAAATTAGGGAAAATATATTGCGTGGCGAACAATGCCAGTAAAGCCGCGAGCGGCTTCTTCAATGTGCCAGTCAAATGTTGTACGGCTTTATCCACTAGACGG
>Ga0172371_10006093_pt1 | contig 17648 bp, 16 predicted proteins | sample Lak12m_FD_114543 | JGI IMG/M metagenome (GOLD analysis project Ga0172371, IMG submission 114543) | Freshwater microbial communities from Kabuno Bay, South-Kivu, Congo - kab_022012_12m | ecosystem: Environmental > Aquatic > Freshwater > Lake | place: Democratic Republic of the Congo: South-Kivu...
CGCACCCGCCCGCCGCCGCAGCTCGGCCGCCGCCGCCAGCACCGCCTGAGCGATACCCTGGTAGCAGCCGCAGCGACAGAGGTTTCCGGCCATGGCCTCGCGGACCTCGTCGAGCGTCGGATCGGGGTTCGCGTTGAGGAAGGCGCGGGCCGTCATTACGGCCCCCGGCGTGCAGAAGCCGCACTGCAGGGCCGTGCCGTGGCCCGGCTCGCACTGGCAGGCGAAGGCCCGCACCACCGGATCGTCGTCGGGTAGACCCTCGATGGTCATGATGTCGTGGCCGTCGGCCTCCACGGCCAGCGTCATGCACGAGAGCACCGCCTTGCCGTCCATGATGACCGTGCAGGCGCCGCAGGCGCCCTGGTCGCAGGCGATCTTGAGTCCGGTGAGGCCGAGCTTCTCGCGCAACACCTCGGCCAGGGTCTCCGAGCCGCTGAGGTCGTGACCGAGCAGGAAGCCCTGCGGGCGGCCGTTGACGGTCATGCGGATGCGGGTGCTGAGTCCTTCCACGGTCTCCACCTCGGCCCTTCCTCCTTTGCGTGCGCCGCGCCCGCGCGGCGCCGGGCTCACGACGACTCGATGACGTGCACTCGCCCGGTGTCTGCGTGATGGTATCGGGAAACGCGGCCGCCCGGCCGCCGTGGCGCCGTCACGTCTGACAGGCCGGCGCGCTCGAGCCCATGTACTGGGCGCAGAGATCCTCGCGCTCGAGCAGTTCGGCGCCGCTGCCCTGGTCGACCACGGCGCCGTTGCGCAGGATGTACGCCCGGTCGGCGAACTCCAGCACCTGGTAGGCGTTCTGTTCCACGATGAAGATGGTGAGGCCCTCGTCGCGCAGCGTGCGCACCAGGTCGAAGACCTTGTCGACAAGCAGCGGGGCGAGGCCCAGCGACGGCTCGTCGAGCAGCAGCAGCCGCGGCCCGGACATGAGCGCCCGGGCGATGGCCAGCTGCTGGGCCTCGCCGCCGGAGAGCAGGCCGGCCGCCTGGTCCAGCCGTTCGCGCAGCACCGGGAAGAGGTCCATCACCCGCTCCCGGTCGCGCTTCGCGGCGGCCTTGTCCTTGCGCGCCGCGCCGCCCAGCAGCAGGTTGTCGCTCACGCTGAGGTGGCCGAACAGCCGGCGCCGCTCCGGCACCAGGCTCAGACCGCCGCGGACGATGCTCTCGGTACTGTGGCCGGCGATGTCGGCACCCTCGAAGCGGACGTGGCCGGCGGCCGGCTTGACCAGCCCCATGATGCCGGCCAGCGTCGAGGACTTGCCGGCCCCGTTGGGACCCAGGAGGCCGACGATCTCGCCGGCGGCCACGCGCAGCGAGACGCCGTGCAGCGCCTCGATGCCGCCGTAGCGCACGACGAGACCGTCGACCTCCAGCATGCTCACTCCTTCAGCTCTCGCCAGCGTCCCGCGGCCTCAGGGCTCCGGGATGTAGCTCGGGATGAACTGGTCCCTGAAGACGAACTGGCCGTCTTCGATCTCCACGATCGCCACCGTCTTCTGCGGCACGCCGTTGGTGCCCGCGTACGTGATAGTGCCGTTCACGACCTCGACGTCCTGAAGCTGGGCCACGGCGTCGCCGATGGCCACCGGGTCGGTCGAGCCGGCCTTCTCGACGGCCGCCTTGATGACCTCGATCACGTCGCCGCCGGTGGTCGCGAGAGCCGGCGCCTCCGGGGGCTTGCCCTGGAACTCCTCGAGACCGGCGACGAACTCCTCGAACCGGCTGCCCGGCGTCGGGTACCCGTGCGTGCTGAAGACGATGCCGTCGGCATCCTTGCCGGCCTGGTCGATCAGCGGCTGCTGGTCGCACCCGTCGGCGCCGTAGAGAGCCGACTCCACGCCGGCCGCGCGCAGCTGACGCACGAAGACCGCGGTGTCGGGCGGGAACATGCCGGTGTAGACGACGTCGGGAGCCGGGTCGAGCGCCGCGATCTTGGTGACCTGGGCGGCGAAGTCCTGCTGACCGATGGTGAACGTGTCGTTGCCGACCGTCGTGCCGCCGCCGTTCTCGAAGGCGTCGGTGAAGAACTCCGGCAGGCGCTCGGTGTACGACAGGTCGGGCGACGTCAGCGTGTACGCCGTCTTGTAGCCCTGCTCGAGCGCATACTCGGCGGCGGCGGCGGCCTGGACGTTGTCGCCGAAGGCCACCAGATAGGCCTTGGTGCCGCCGACCACGGTGTACTCAGGCTGCGTGGAGCAGGCGCTCAGCACCGTGACGTTCTCCTTGGCGGCGGTGGACACGGCGCCGGCACCCATGCCGGGGAACGCCGGACCCACGATGACCTGGGCGCCGGCGTCGAGCAGCTCCTGCGTGACCGTGCTGGCCAGCGCCGGGTCGCTCTTCATGTCCTTGATGATGAGCTCGACCTGCTTGCCGTCGATGCCACCGGCCTTGTTGATCTCATCGACCGCGTACTCCATGGCCTCCGAGGCCGGCACGTCGCCGGGCGCCGCGTCGCCGGTCATGCCGAGGACGGCGCCGATGATGACCTTGCCGCCACCGTCGCCGGTGTCACCACCGTCACCGGTGTCGCCGTCGTCGCCGCCGCACCCGACGGCCACCATCGCCAGCGCCAGGAGCGCCAGCAAGGCCAGCAGCGTGAACCCCTTCCGTGATCTCATCTGTCTTCCCCCTTCTGCTTTCCGCGTCTGTCCGTGGTCTCTGCTTGCGTCTTCACACTCGATGCCCGCCGGATCGGGCGGTCCGATCCTACGGCATCGCCTGCTGTGCCCGTCTCATGCTTCGCCCAGCGCCGGCATCGTCGGTGCCGTTGCCGGCGCCTCGCCCCCGCGCGTACCCAGATAGGCCGCCACGACCAGCGGGTCGCGCTGGACCTCCTCCGGCGCGCCGCGGCAGATGATCCGACCGGCGTCGAGCACGTAGATGTACTCGCACAGGGCCATCACGAAGTGCAGGTCGTGATCGATCAGCAGGATGCCACAGCCCTCCCGGTCGCGGATGCCGCGTACGGCACTCACAAGCTCCATCGACTCGGCGTCGTTGAGCCCGGCGGCCGGCTCGTCGAGGAGCAGGATGCCTGGTCCCAGAGCCACGGCCCGGGCCACCTCGACCTCCCGCTGCACGCCGTACGGCAGCACGCCGGCCTTGGTGTCTGCTATCTCCTCGAACCCGAACTGGGACAGGATCTCCGCCGCCGAGCGAGCCGCTTGAGGTCTGTGGCCACGCGCCACCGAGGCGGCCACCTCGAGGTTCTGCCGCACGGTGAGCTCGCGGAACAGCCGCGTGGTCTGGAAGGTGCGGGCGATGCCCAGGCGGGCGATCTGGTACGGCCGCAGGCCGTTGAGCGACACGCCGTTGAGCGTCATCTCGCCGGCGGTCGGTGCGTACAACCCTGAGATGACGTTCAGGAGCGTGGTCTTGCCGGCGCCGTTCGGTCCGATGAGGCCCACGACCTGCCCGCTGTGGACCTCGAGCGACGCGTCGTTGAGCGCCGCCAGGCCGGCGAAGTGCATGGACGCACCGCGGACGGTCAGCGCGGCGGCCGCCGGGGCCGCGTCGGCTGCGGGAGCGGCGGCCGCGGTGCCGGGGCCGGCCGGGGCCTCCGGCACTGCCTCCCCGGTCGCGGTGGCACCGGCCGGGGTCTCCGGCGCTGGCTCCGCGGTCGCGGTGGCGCCGGCCGCGGCGGTCTCCATCGACGCCGTCGCGACCCGTCCGCCGGCGGACCGCGCGCCGCGCAGCAGCCGCCGGGACAGCAGGCCGTCCAGCTCGCGGTCACCGAGCAGCCCGAACGGGCGCCAGATCATGACCACGATGATGATGGCCCCCTGCACCAGCTGCGAGAGTCCGGCCAGAGGCGGGATGTCGACGCCGAAGATCACCGGCCCGTCACCCAGGTAGCGGGTGGCCTCCGACACGATGGTCATGAGGACGGTCCCCACGACGGCGCCGGTCACGCCGTACTCGCCACCGAGGACCAGCATGGCCAGGGTGAGGAACAGCAGCGTGAAGTAGAAGCCCGACGGGCTGATGGCACCCAGGAAGTGAGCGATCAGGACCCCCGCCATAGCGCACACCGCCGAGCTCAGCACCCACGACCAGAAGCGCGATCGCACCACCTGGACGCCGGAGGAGGAGGCCGCGACCTCGTCCTCCCGCGTGGACTGCACGCGCAGGCCCAGTCGCGATGCCTTGAACAGGCGCGCCACGACCAGGGCCACGAACACGGCGCCCAGTCCCCACCAGACGTTGGTCGTCACCGGGATCCCATAGAACGCTTCGGCTCCGCCGGTGAGGCTCTTCCAGTTGGTGAGCACCGCGAACACGACCAGCATGAGTGCCAGCGTGACGATGGTGGCGCTGATGCCCGAGAGACGCGCGATCGCGAGGCCGATGACGGCGGCGATGAGCGTGGTCACCACCACCGCGACGATCATGGCGAGCGGTGCCGGCAGCTCGACGCCGGCCAGGCCGAACGGCGCGTCGGGGATGGTAGTGCCCTTGACCAGGGTAGGTGCGCTGAGGATGGCCGAGATGTACGCCGCGATGCCGGCAAACGACACGTGGGCCAGCGACAGGACGCCGGAGTTGCCCGAGAAGATCTGCAGGCCGATCACCAGGACCATGTTCATGAGCAGCACGATGGCGGTGTTCTCCTGCGAACCGCCGAGCGCCGCGTAGCCCAGGGCGATGGCGGCGACGATCACGAACAGACCGACAGACCCACCGAACGCCACCAGGAGTTCGCGGCGCTGCACGCGCCGCTCTTCCGCGGCGCACGCCGAGGCCCGCGCCGCCCCGGCCGCTGGGCCGAGCGCTGCGCCGCGCCCGGCGAGTGCCTCGCCCTGTTCCGGAACCCCGCTCATACCCTCTCGGCCACTTTGGGCGAGAACAGGCCGCCGGGGCGTATCACCAGGGCGATGGCAACGAACAGGAAGACGAAACCGGTGGTGAACCCGCTCAGGTTCACCGGCAACCAGGCGCGCAGCGCCACCTCCACGAAGCCCAGCACGAAGCCGCCGGCCAGGGCGCCCCACAGGTTGCCCAGCCCGCCGATCACGTTGGCCACGAAGGCGTTGATGCCCAGGAAGATGCCCATGTGCGGGTTCACCGCGCTGCGCCGCGCCAGGATGAGGACGGCGGCCAGACCGGCCAGGAAGCCCGAGATGGCGAACGCGGTGACGATCACGGCGTTCGCCTTGATGCCCATGAGGCGGACGGCGTTGAAGTCCTCGGCCGCCGCCCGCATGGCCACGCCGATCGTCGTCTTCTTGAGCAGCAGCAGAAGCAGCAGCACGGCCACCGCGGTGACGCCGATGGTGAGGATGTGCTCCGCCTGGATGCGCAGGCCGCCGATGTGCACCGCCGACGAGATCCAGTCCGGCGCCGGCACTGCCTTGACCCGGGGTGAGACAAAGGTCTCGAAGGCGGCGGCGATCATGATGCTCACGCCCAGCGAGGTGAGCATCATCGTCAGCGGGCTGGCGTCGCGCACCGGGCGGAACGCGAGACGTTCCATGAGCAACGCAGTGATGACGGTGCCCACGATCCCGATGCCCGCGTAGACGAACCAGGGCAGGCCGACTGAGTAGCCGGCGAACATGACATAGCCGCAGGCGGTGATCAGCTCTCCATGAGCGAAGTTCACCAGCCCGATGATGCTGAACACGATAGCCAAGCCCAGCGCGAGCAGGGCATACGTGCTGCCGAGACTGATGCCGTTGAGGACCTGCTGTAGGAAGTCGGTCACGCTGCGTGTCGTGCAGCGCTCACACTCGGACCGATACCGTCCGAATAATTGATCACGCCGTCACTCCGTCGTATTCACCCCTGATGCACGCCCTAGTCAATCGCGCGTCCGCATAGTCTACAGCTTCGCGGCGGTGTGTCGCCCGCGCGGCGCGGGTCGCTCGCGCGCCGCCGGCCGGCCACAGCCGTCCGGTCGGTCGCTGGCCGGCGAGGCACTCGTCCGCTCCGCCCGGCCCGGCGGCCGCCCGGCCGCATCGAAGAGCAGCCACGTCAACGAGACCCACGCCACGGCCAGCAGCCAGCCGGCGACGATGTCGGAGGGATAGTGCACGCCCAGATACATCCGCGACAGGCCCACGAGCAGCACAAAGGCAAGCCCCCCGGCCACGGCCCAAAGCCGCCACCGCGTCCGCCAGGCCAGCAGGGCGACCGCCAGCGTCAGGCCCGCCGACGCCATGGCATGGCCACTCGGATACGAGTAGCTGGCGACCGCCACCAGCGGCGGGAACACGCCGGGCCGCGGCCGCTCGAAGAGCAGCTTCGTCAGCAGCTGCAGCACACCGGTGCCGGCCATGACGACCACTACGAAGAGGGCTCCACGCAGCTGCCAACGGTCGACGATCAGCAGCACGACGACCGCCGCCGTCGTCGGGATCACGACGCCCCAGTCGCCGCCGAGAAAGGTGACCATCCGCAGGAAGACGGTGAGCGCGGCGGACTGGACCTGCTCGAGAGCTCGCAGCACGCCGGCGTCGATGCCGCCGGGCGATCCCCCCACGACGCCCTCCGCCAGCAGCAGGAACAGCGCCACCGGCAGCAGGACGCCGAGCGCGGCGAGGACGATGCGTCGTCCGACCTTCATCCGCGAACCATACTGCACGGCGCGGCCGCGAGGGGCGGCGCCTCAGTTGGCGGCCGCGCGTCGCTCGTACCACCTACATCCAGCACCCCGTCTCGGCCGCGCTCGCCGTCGCCGCGTTGCTGGATTGCCACCGCCCCCGCCGGGCAGACCGACGGTGCGCGGCGCCGGGCCGGACGCATCCGCCGGGCAGACAGGCGGCGGCAGGCGCTCCCGGCCCGGGGCTCCGCCGCGCATGCCGCCAAGGTACCGACGCCGGACGAGCCGACGGAGACACGGGAGACAGCCGAGTGAAGAAGGCGACGACACAGCGGCCGACCGCCGCCACGGACGCTCGCGCGCGGTGGCGACGCATCGCGCTGTCCCTGGTGGTGGCGACGATGGCCTACAACCTCGTCGAGGCCGGCATCGCCATCTCCGCCGGCATCGCGGCGCGCAGCATCGCCCTCGTCGGCTTCGGGCTCGACAGCGTCGTCGAGCTGGCCGCCGCCGGCGCCCTCCTGTGGCGGCTTTCGGTGGAGGAGCGCGGCGCCGACCCGGAGTCCGTCGAGCGGGCCGAGCGGCGTGTCGGGCGCTTCATCGGCGTCACTTTCCTCGCCCTCGCGCTCTACGTCACGGTCCAGTCGGCGGTCATCCTCATCGGCGAGTCCCAGCCCCAGGAAAGCCTCATCGGCATCGTGCTGGCGGGCGCCTCGCTGCTCGTGATGCCGCTCATCGCCTGGGGCAAGCTGCGAGCCGCCGCAGCCATCGGCAGCGGCTCGCTGCGCGCCGAGGCCAGGGAGACGCTCGCCTGCGCGTACCTCTCCTTCGCCCTCATGGTCGGGCTGGCCGCCAACGCCGCCTTCGGCTGGTGGTGGGCCGACCCGGTCGCGGCGCTGCTGATGGTGCCGTGGCTGGCAAACGAGGGTATCGAGGGCCTGCGCGGCGAGGAGGAGTAGCGGCACCGAGGAGTAGCGGCACCGCATCCAGCCGGCGGCTGCGAGAGACCGTGCCTCTGTGGGCGGCGGCGAGAAGTCGCGCCTCGGTCGGCCGCCTCGGCCCCGTCAGTCCGCGGCCGTCTCGGCCATCTTGTGCAGCGTCACCATGTCGAGCTTGTCGAGGTCGTTGCGCGGCAGCTCGGGCAGGAACGTCCAGCGGTCCGGCACCTTGTAGGCGGCCAGCTTCTGCTCGGCGTAGGCACGCAGCTCCTCCTCGCCGAAACCGTCGGGCGCGTCGGATTCAAGCTCCACGAATGCATGGATCACCTCGCCGAGCCGGGCGTCCGGCGCCCCCACGACGGCGCTGTTCTCCACCGCCGGATGCTCGTCGAGCACCTGCTCCACCTCGCCCGGCGAGACGTTCGAGCCACCCTTGATGATCAGCTCCTTGATGCGCCCCACGAACTCCAGCACGCCGTCCGGTCGCGCCACCATCAGGTCTCCGGTCCGCAGCCATCCGTCGACGATGGTCTGCGCCGTATGCTCGGGGTCGTCCCAGTAGCCCACCGATGCCGAGTCGCTCTGGAGCCACACCTCTCCCGCGGTCCCGGGCTCCACATCGTTTCCGTCGGCATCGACGACACGGATCTCGACGCCCACCCGCGGCCTGCCGACGGTGCCGGGCCCGGCTGGATCGTAGTAGCGCGGCAGACAGGCGCCCTCGCACTCCGTGAGACCGTAGGCCTCCTGCAGGTGGCTGCCGGTGATCTGCTCGAACAACCGATAGAGGTCGTGCGAGACGTTACCGCCGGCCACCACGATCTCCTTGAACGACGACAGGTCGACCGACCGTCCGCGCTCGTGCTCGAGGACGTCGAGAAGCTGGGGCGGCAGCAGGAGCGAGCGCGTCGGGCGATGCTCGGCGGCGGCCGTCAGCCAGTCGCCGGCGTCGAACGCCTCGAGGAGCACTATGCCGGCGCCGACGGCGAAGTGGGGCAAGGCCACCCCGAGCGAGCCGGCGCAGTGGCAGATGTGGGTGCAGACCAGCCCCACGTCGTCCGCCGTGAGGCGCTGGGTACCGATGCGGCTCTCGGCGGTGGCGATGATGGACCCGTGCGTGTGGACCACGCCCTTCGGCTTGCCGGTGCTGCCCGACGTGAACATGACCAGCGCCGGATGCGCCGGGTCTTCCGGCGGCGGCGCGACGTCTGTGGCCGGCGCCGCCGCCACCGCCGCGGCCCACGACCGGTCGGGGCTCGCCGCAGCGGGGCCGTCGCCACCGGCGCGGCTCGTCGCGCCGCCGGCGCGGGCCCCGTCGGTGACCGCGCCTCCGGCCGGTCCTTCATCGTCGAGCACGAAGAGATGCCGCAGCGACTCGACCCTCCCGGGCACATCGCCGACCCTCTCGCAGCGTTCGGCGTCGGCGATCAGCACGCTCACCCCGGACTTCTCGCACGCCCGCACGACCTCGTCGGTCTGGAAGCGGGCGTTGAGCGGCACGCAGACGACGCCCAGCGAGAAGCAGGCGAACTCGAGGGCGAAGAATTCGGGGCGATTCCCCATGAAGAGGGCCACGCGGTCGCCGAGGCCCACGCCCAGATGTGCGAGGGCGGCGACGTATCGCCGCACCAGCTCGTCGAGCTGGGCGTACGTCAGCGACCGGTCCTTGAAGACGATCGCCGTCTTCTCAGGCGTCTCGGCGAGCGGCTTGCCGTACAGGTCGGCGAGCATCATGGCGTCTCCCCTTCCTCGCGCTCCCGCGGGCCACCGGAATCGGGGCGGGCCGACCCGGCGGCCGGTCCGCCCCGCCCGGATCGCATCACTCGTCGATGTCGAGCCCACCCTGGTCGATGAACGGCATCATCGCCCGCAGCTCCTTGCCGACCTGCTCGATGAGGCTCTCCCTGCCCTGCCGCTTGAGAGCGCTGTAGACCGGCCGCCCGGCCTGGTTCTCGAGGATCCACTCGCGCGCGAACTCGCCGCTCTGGATCTCGGCCAGCAGTTCGCGCATCGTGTCGCGCACGTCGCAATCGATGACCCGCGGACCGCGCGTGAGGTCGCCGTACTCGGCCGTGTCGCTGATCGAGTAGCGCATGCCGCTGATGCCCTTCTCCCAGATCAGGTCGACGATGAGCTTGAGCTCGTGCAGGCACTCGAAGTAGGCGATCTCCGGCTGGTAGCCCGCCTCGACAAGCGTCTCGAAGCCGGCCGTGACCAGTTCCGTGCAGCCGCCGCAGAGGACGGCCTGCTCGCCGAAGAGGTCGGTCTCGGTCTCTTCCTGGAAGCTCGTCTCGATGACACCGGCGCGGGTGGCGCCGAGACCCTTGGCGTAGGCCAGCGCGAAGGCCTTGGCCGAGCCCGAGGCGTCCTGGTAGACGGCGATCAGGCTGGGCACGCCCTTGCCCTCTTCGTACTGGCGGCGCACCAGATGGCCGGGACCCTTGGGTGCCACCATGCTCACATCGACGTCCTTGGGCGGCACGATCTGGTTGAAGTGGATGTTGAAGCCGTGCGCGAACATGAGCGTCATGCCGGCGCGCAGGTTGGGGCCCACGTCGCTCCTGTACAGACGCGCCTGCACGTCGTCGGGGACGAGCATCATGATGGCGTCGGCCTGCTTGGTGGCCTCGGCCGCGGTGAGGACCTTGAAGCCGGCCTTCTCGGCGCGCTGCGCGTTGGGGGTGCCGGGCAGGTCGCTGACGACCACGGTGACGCCGCTGTCGCGCAGGTTCTGCGCGTGGGCGTGACCCTGGCTGCCGAAGCCGACGATGGCCACCGTCTTGCCGGTGATAAGGCCGAGGTCGGCGTCCTTGTCGTAGTACATGCGCGTCTCCTTCGTTCGACGTCCGCTCGGGACGGACCAGACGAGATGGTCCGGCGGGATGGGGCAACGGCGGTCCAGCCGGAGCTTTGGACTTTACTCGCTCCGGCGTGTCGCGGGCAACGCGCCCCGCTCCCCCTGCTCAGAGCTCGCGGGTCAGGATGCGGTAGACGGCCTCACAGAAGCCGAGCTTCTCGTACGCTCGCAGGGCGCGCCGGTTCTCGGAGTACACGTAGAGCCTGAGGTCGAGCCCGCCCTGCCGGCGCGCCTCCTCGGCGACCGCGTCCAGCAGGCGCGCCGCGTGACCCCTGCCGCGATACGCCGGCTCGATGTACAGGCTCTGCACCCACCAGTAGAAGCCGGCGTGCCAGTTGCTCCACTCGGTGACGGCCGACACGTTGCCCAGCGGTGTGTCGGCCGCGTCCACCAGCACCCAGTACCTGCCGAGACGTTCGTCTTCCAGAGCGGCGGCGATCCCGCGCCGCAGGGTCGCCGTCTGCTTCTCGGCCCCTTCCGCGTCGCGCGCCTCCTCGGCCGCGAACCCGACCAGAGCGTCGAGGTCGTCCGGCCGGGCACGGCGCACGCGCAGCAGCTCCCTGGAGACGGTCACCGCTCGGCCACCGTCGTCGTCACGTCGCTGCCGGCGTCGCCGCTGCTCTCCAGCAGGAAGCAGCGCAGATCGCGACGGAACCGCGGTCCCGACGCCGGATGCCCCATCCCCTCGTACAGGATCAGGCGGGCATCCGGGATGCCGGCGGCCGTGGCACGGAACAGCTGCGGCGTGTAACCGGGGTCTTCGGCGCCGGCGATCACCAGCGTGGGTGCCGTGATCTCGACGAGACGGTCCCTGAAGTCGAAGGCGTCCTCCGCCTCCACGGTGACGATGAAGTCCGAGGCGTCGTCCGGAGCGCCGAATGCCATGGCCAGACCGGCCACGCACCCCAACGGCCGCATGAGCCGCCGCTTGAGGCCGTGCCGCGGCATCACCCACCCCATCATGAGCGACGCGACCGCGCCCCACTCGCCCCGGCCGGCCAGCTCGGCGGCCTTCTTCTGGACCCGCCTGCCAGCCGGTCCGAGCGTGTACGCCGCCGAGTGCACCACCAGCCGGCGGACCGCCTCCGGGTGGTCGGCGGCGAGCTGGAGGGCGATCGAGCCGCCGGTCGAGGTGCCGACCACGTCGACGGCTCCGCCGAGCTCTTCCGCGATCATGGCCGCGTAGTCGGCGGCCATGTTTCCCAGGCTGAAGCCCTGCGGCAACCCCGGCCGGCGCGTGACCACATACGTCGTGTACTCGTCGGCCAGAGACTCGTAGGGAGCAGCGATGAACCGTGCCGAGATCCCCGACATCGGCCGGTTCTCGAACATGAGGCCCTGCAGCACGACCAGCGGACGCGGGCCGCGCCCGATCCGGTTGTACGGAAGACCGCCGCGGAAGTGGCCGGCGGCCGGCGCGCCTCGTCTCTTCACGTCGTGCCTCCTCGGGCGTCGGCGCTGCGGGACTTCCCCGCTCCGGCTCCGCGTGCCCCCGTGCTCGAGCCTCGCCTCAGGCCACGTCGAGCGCCTGCGCCAGGTCGGCGATCAGGTCGTCGGCGTCCTCGATGCCGACCGAGTAGCGGATGAGGCCCTCGGGGATACCCATCGACGCGCGCTCCTCGGGCGTGCACTCCACGTGGCTCGTCGTGGCCGGCGGACCGGCGATCGTCTCCACGGCCCCGAGGTTGGCGGCACGATGGGCCAGCCGCAGCCGCGGCAGCACGCGTTTGACCGCCTCGAAGCCGCCGCCGAGAGCGAAGCTCAGCACACCGCCGTAGCCGCGCATCTGCCGCCTGGCGATGTCGTGATGCGGGTGCGACTCCAGTCCGGGGTAGTTGACGACCCCGACCGCCGGCTGCTCCTGCAGCCAGCCGGCGATGCGCAGGGCACTCTCGTTCTGCTGGCGCACCCGCAGGGCGAGCGTCTTCATGCTGCGGATGAGCAGGTAGGCGGCCATCGGGTCGAGCGTGGCGCCGGTGATCTCGCGGTAGTGGTAGATGGTCTCCACCAGCTCGGGCGAGCCGCAGACCACCCCACCCAGCACGTCGGCGTGACCGCCGAGGAACTTGGTGGCGCTGTGCAGCACCAGGTCGGCTCCCAGCGCCAGCGGGTTCTGGTTGATGGGTGTCGCGAACGTGTTGTCGGCGACCACGACGGCGCCGGCCTCGTGTCCGGCCGCCGCCAGCCGTGCGATGTCCAGCACCTTGAGGGTCGGGTTGGTCGGCGACTCCAGGTACACCATCGCGCATCCCTCGGCGATGGCCGCCTCGATCTGCTCGTGATCGTCGGTGTCGCAGAGCTCGGCCTGCACGCCGAAGCGCGGCAGGAACTCGAGGAAGAGCTTGCTCGTGCCGCCGTAGGTGTCCTTGACGGAGACGACGCGGTCGCCCGGCGAGAGCAGCGCGAAGAGCGTGTTGCTCACCGCCGCCATGCCGGTGGCGAAGCTGGTCGCCGCGGCGGCACCCTCGAGGATGCGGGTCTTCTCCTCGAAGGCCCGCATCGTCGGGTTCGTGTTGCGGCTGTAGATGTGGCCGGGCGTGCGGCCCAGAGCCACATCGAGCCACGAGTCGACGTCCGGGTAGCCGTAGGCGCAGCTGTAGACCACCGGCACCTGCGTCGCCGCCTGCACGAGGTACTCGCCCTCCCCGGCCCAGACGGCCTGGGTGCTCGGGCTCATGTCTTCGCCGGCGTCCGCACCGTCGTCCGGTCGCGCTGCATCGGTCATCAACTCACTCCTTCGATCTCCAGGTCAGAGGCGGCTCTCGGGACGGTCGGCCACTGCGACGGCCGCCCGATCGCTGCTCCGATTGTCGGGTCGATGCCGGTCGGATCACTCCTCAGACAGCACGATCCCGCTCTCTTTCACGAACGCACCGAAGAGCTGGTCGGTGCTCTTGATGTGCTCGATGAGCCAGGTGCCGAGGAACGTGTCGATGGCTTGCTCCAGGGCCGGCGTGTCGCCCTCTTCCTCGAAGTCCCCGATGAGGTTGGCGACCGTGGTGCGCAGCTCCTCGTGCTTGGCCATGTGGCCGGCGATCCGGGGGTAGGCGGTCTGCGTCATGAACCGCTCTTCGGTGGAGAAGTGCAGGTCGGTGTAGTCGATGAGGAACCCGAGAGTCCTGGTGACCGGCGCGTGGCCGCCACGCGACTCGATGGCGTCGACGACGCTGTTGAAGTGCTCGATCCAGCGCTGGTGCTGGCCGTCGATCACGTCGATGCCGACCGACAGGCTGTCGTCCCACTCGATCTTCTTCATAATCCCGCTCCCCCTCCTGAAGGTCGCCCACCGGGCGACGACCGTGGCGCGGGTCGTCTGCCACTCGGCCGTCGTCGCCGGTCATCGTGTCGCCGGTCATCATATGACGAGCGGCCGCCGCAGCCAGCCCCGGCCGCCGTCGACCGACCGCCGGAAGCCGCCGGGGCGGGAGGCATGCGGCCCGGATGCCGGCCCAGACCGAGTGCGGGCCCGCCATCGCTGCACCCGGCAGGCGGCCGCATCCGGAACGCCGGCTCCGGGCCACGCACCGCACATGAGACGGTCGCCGCTCGGCGCGGTCCGCTCGCGGGCGCCGGCCGCGAAGCGGCACGGTCCGCCGGGCGGGATCGCCGCGACCCCGGGCGATCCGGTCGGCCGGACCCTCGCGACGTCACGCGGTCCGCTCAGCGTGATCGCCGCGTCCGCTCTCTCGCACCGGAGGGCGGCCGCCGTGGCGTGCTCCGTGCCGGGCGTCGACCGGCGTCTGCGCCCCCGGCGGGCAGTACGCGCACGCCGCTCGACCGGTACCCGGCGCGCGCCTCATCGAGCCGCCAGCGGGTCCAGTGGTCGGGCGAGAGGCTGAACGGCAGGCGACGCTGCAGCTCCACCACGTAGGCGCGGAGCTCGTCGGAGACGTCGGTGAAGGGCAGTGAGAGCACGAGGTTGCAGGTCGGCTGCTCCGAAAGGCGCGCGTAGAGACGTGACTCACCCAGCGCCATCAGTCCACGGCCGTCCAGATCCTGCAGGCCGTAGGACTCCCCGCCCTGACCGGCCAACGGCTCACGCCCGGCCGGCGGGACGTCCGCCGCCAGATCGAGCAGCCGAAACTGCGCCTCGAAGCCGAGGAACACCGCCGGGCTGCGATACACATCCGGCAGGCGGTCGAGACCCTTGAGCCACACGAGCGTCTGCTCCACGCGATCCGGATCGGCGCCCCAGAAGTAGTCGCGGAGCCGGCCGGGACCCCAGCCCGAGCCGGCACGGTGTGGCCGGCCGAAGCGCTGCGAGAGCCTGGCTCGCACGGCACGTGAGGCAGCCGTCGACGTCCAGCCCATCTCCTGCAGCGCGACGGTCGCGGAGCTGTCCACCACCGATGTGCACTCTTCGATGAAGACGGCCAGCCGGCGCCAGACCTTCACGGGGTCGCTGCGCCCCAGCTCGTGCGCACCCCCGTCCATGAGCGGCAGACCCTCGTAGACGATCAGTCCGTCGAGTGCCTGCGGCATCAGCTCCGGATCGCCGCGCGGGTAGGGCAGCGGCCGGCTCATACCGGTCCCCTCACCGGCGCCGCTCCGGTCTCGCGAGACGCGCCACGTGCCGCCGGCGCCCCACTCTCATTCCCTCACCTGCGTCGTGGCGGCAGCGGGACCAGCACCGAGGTGCGTGCCTTGTAGGCCTCGTAGTCCTCCTGACCGCCCCACTTCTCGTCGGCTTTCTTCTCCAGCATCGGTATGCCACTGACGCGGATGAGCAACAGGGCCACGAAGACCGGCGAGACGAGCGTGGCCCACTGCCACCCCTGCAGGACCGGCACCGCGATGACCGCCACTCCGACCCAGAGCACGATCTCGCCGAAGTAGTTGGGATGCCGCGACCAGGACCAGAGGCCGCTGTGGATGAACCGGCCGCGATTCTCCGCTGTGGCACGGAAGCGGCTCTTCTGGTAGTCCGCCGTCGCCTCGATGCCGAAGCCGAGCACCCACACGGCGACGCCGACCCACGCCACCAGCCCCAGATCCTTCCGCTCGGTCGTCGTGATGGCGGCCAGCGCCGCGGCCAGCGTCAGGCTCACCCACAGACCCTGGAGCGTCCACGTAGTGAGAAAGCGGATGAAGGACGGCTTGATGGCGTCGAAGCGGTCATCCTTGCCGGACTTGCGTATGCGTCGGAACAGGTAGCTGCCCAGCCGTGCCGCCCAGATCACCACCAGGACGAGCAGGACGATCGAACGACCGTCCAGCACCGGTCCCAGCGCCACCGCCACCGCCGTCACCGTGATGTAGGTGAAGCTGCCGGTGAGGTCGTAGAACCGCTCGCTCTGGAGGAGGTACGCCGGGATGAAGACGAGCCACTGGATCACGAAGGCCAGGGCCACGGCGAGCGCGAAGACGGGGACGCCCGCCACATCTCCGCCGCCCTGACTGCCGGCCCAGCCGATCCCGGCGCCGATCAGCAGGATCAGCGGGAAGGCGATCAGCGCGTTGCGGTCAGGCTTCTCCATTGCGCCCCTCCGGTCGTCCCGAGTCAGGCCGCCGTCCGCGTCACGCGACGTCGTCTCGCCGGATCGCGTCCCGCGCCATCCGGCTCGGTGCGCCGTCGCACATCTGTGTGCCGCCGCGACGCAGCCTGCTGCCGCACGACTCTATACCCGAGCCGCCCACGGCCTCACTCACCGGGCACTGCGCGGGTCACTGCCCGTGCCCGTCGCGCCGTCCTTCAGGTGACCAAGGACGTAGGTGGTCACGTCACTCGGCGCCACATACTCGGGGTCGTCCTGGGCGGGAAGCACGCGGCCTGCGCTGCGCCTGAAGGCCGTGTCGACCCAGGAGGCAGCCTTGCCCGGGACCCTGCCGACCCTCTCATCGACGAGCAGCCATCCGAGCTCGACGTGTCGCCGCATCTCACGCGCCTCGGTCGTCATGTAGATCTCGTCGAAGTCGGCTCGGACGTAGCGGACGCGGTCGCCGTTGCCGTCGACGGTCTCGAGCGTGCCGTCCCATTCGCCGTCGGCGGCCTGGTCGACGCCGTCCTTCTCGCGCTTGCTGCCGAACGGGCCCATCGCTACCTCCCTGTGCTGGGGCCGCTGCGCCCCTCATTGACCTGACGTCCAGCGCATGACCCACACGCAGGGCCGGCCTTGGCTGCCGCAATACTACAGTCCTCATGCCTCGATCGGCCGCCGCAGCGTCCGGGCCGACATGTCGGACGACCGATGCTCAATGCGACTGCCCTTGACATGACGACGGTCCGAGGTCGGCTACTCCGAGCGCGGGCGCCTCGCGCGCCTGGGCGTGGGCTGCGGAAGCTCGTCCGCCGTCACACGAACCAGCGCGCTCAACCACACACGATCATCGAGTCGGTCCCCGATCAGGAAGTACGGTCTGGCTCCGGGATACGGAGGGGCTTCGACCGGATCGCCGAGCAGAGTCCGCCCGCCGGCTGTCTGCTTGACGAAGAGGCGGTCGTCGCACACGAGCGCGACGACCTTGCCGTCAAGGTAGATCGCGTACTCGCCGAACATCTTGCGAAACGACGGCTCGCCGGCATCACGAAGCTGGTCGCAGACGAACTCGACGAAGCTCAGATCCGATGCCATCCAGGCCCCCTCGCCTCTCGCCGCATGTCCGCCCGCAAAGAAACGGAGTGTGTCGAACGTGGGACGACTGAGCGGCACCGCGCAGCGGTGTCCGTCTTGATCCTCCTGTCAGCCCCACGCCTCACCGCAAGTGGACAGGCGCGGGGAATTGAAGGATCTGGTTCATCGCGCGCTCGACCTCGTCGATGAAGGCCGCTCCCGGACCGGGCCCCTCGCTATCGTAGCAGTCGGCCTCGTTGAGCTCGCGCGGCGCCGCAGGCTGCAGCCGCAGGCCGCTGCTCAGAGTGTTCGTCGCTCCTCCATTGTACTTCTGACCCCGCTCGAACCCAATGGGACGGCTGGGTCTGCGTAGGGGCTGACGCACCGCGCCTGAGCAGACGCCACAGGCCTGTCGGTTTGCGGCAGGCCTTCTGGCGTTCTGCTCGATGCGCTTGTGAGACCGCGTCACACGCCGCCCAGTTCACTGAGCACGGCAAGCATGTCGTCTTCGAAGGACTCCACACCAGCCTCGATCCGCCTGGTCAGAGCAGACTCATCCGCAAGGGAGAAGTCGTCGGCAAGAACCGAGATCACGATGGCATCGATCCCGGCACCCGGCTCGACCAACGTGTGTTTAGAGGTGGCTGGGTTCGCTTGGACAGCTGAACGGAGTTCTTAGGTGATGGACTACTCTTCATGCAGCTGCTTGTTGCGTGCGTAGTGTAGACCAGTAGACCTCGTCCGGAGTGCGGTCTGCCA
>Ga0172371_10006099_pt1 | contig 17634 bp, 17 predicted proteins | sample Lak12m_FD_114543 | JGI IMG/M metagenome (GOLD analysis project Ga0172371, IMG submission 114543) | Freshwater microbial communities from Kabuno Bay, South-Kivu, Congo - kab_022012_12m | ecosystem: Environmental > Aquatic > Freshwater > Lake | place: Democratic Republic of the Congo: South-Kivu...
CCACCGACGGCGGCAACACCTGGGCCTGGTGGAACGGTGTCAACCACGCGGGCAACGTTTTGACCTCCCTCGAGCTCGTCGTGGCCGAAGGCGATTCGAGCTTCGTGTTCTTCTGCTTCAAGAGTTCGGCGGGCAACGGCGACATCTACGTCGGCCGGTGGAATCTGGCCGGCACCTCGGCCGACGTATTCAGTGTCAAGGTAGATTCCGACACGGTCACGAACTTCGCCGCGTGTCGCGACATCGAGGACTCGTACTACCTCTACGTTGTCTACGAGCAGCGGAACGACAACTACAGCATGTACGGGAAACGATCCACCGACTACGGCAAGACCTGGGACTCAACCGGCGTGTACATAGTCAACACCCAGACGCCGCCCAAACCTGACATCTGCTACGGCAACGGCGGCCACGTATACGCGGTCTGCCGCGATTGGAGGCAATCGAGCGTCGACTCGGTGTCGTTCCGCCTGAAGCACAGCACGAACCGTGGCGAGACGTGGCTGGGTTCAACCCAGATCGGCACGCCGATAACACCGGTGTACGACCCGGTCGTCGGCGCGAGGCACGGTTCATCCGGCACCGTCTGGCTCGTCCACATGCGCGACATGGAGGCTCACAACGGTAGCGGTCTGGGCGTGTTCACGTACACCAGCACCAACAACGGTGAAGACTGGACGTATGGCGGCGACGATGGCATCGGTCACGGTGATACCGACAACAACGAGAAGATGCCGAGCATCGCCTGCCATTGGAGCAGCGGGGATCCCACGGTATGCTACGCGGTCGTCCCGTCCGAATCGCTGATGTTCACCTGGTGCTCCGGCGACACCAACTGGACCACGCCAGAGAAGGTAAACGACAACAAGCACACCGGCAACTTCGCTCCACAGGCCGGGTGGAAGAACGTCGGCACCAGCTCATTGTACTCGTCCGTGCTCTATGCCGGGGTCGGACCCACCGACCTCTACTTCGACGCCTGGAGTCAGGTCGGGATGGAGGAGTACAACCCGGTCGCGAAGAAAGCGGTAGTCGTTGACGCCCGGCCAAGCCCGGCGTTTGACCGGGCAACCATCAACTACAGCCTGCCTGAAGCCGGCCCGGCTCGCGTATCGGTCCTGGACGTTGCCGGCCGCGAAGTCGCGGTTCTTACGCAGGGCACGTTCGCTGCCGGGGCACACAGCACCGCCTGGAACTGCGAGACTGCGCCGGCCGGCGTCTACCTCCTCCGAGTCGAGACCGGAACCGGTTCACAAACCGGCCGCCTCGTAGTCTCACACTAGTTCCATTGTCGAAACCAGGAAGCAGGGCCAGCAGGCCCTGCTTCCTCTTGGCCGACCCAGTTCCTGCTCAGGCGAAACCGAGCTTGACCCGAAGTGCGTACGGACGGATAATCATCTGTTCGACGGGTCAACTGGTGAACCTGAGAGAACCTCAGACCGGGCCTGGCAAGCCGGGCCCGGTATTTGTATTAGAGGGCTTGTTCGTCTTCCGGGCACCAGGCCGGGTCAACGAGGCAGATGAACTCGATTTCGACTTGGCCGGTATTCTCAAGCCACTGCACTGAACCGGGCGGAATGTAGACGGCATCACCGGCTATGACCTCGGCCGACTCCTCACCGATGTGCATTACGCCGGTTCCCCGGACGAGGTAGTAGACCTCGGCCGTCCTCAGTCGGTGCGGCCGCGATTGCTTCGCCAACCCCAGCCACGCAACCGCGAGCGAGTACCGGACCTCGGCTACATCACGAGCCGGGTGCAGCAACTCGCGCAGCCGGGTCCGGTCGCCGGCGGTTATCTCTCTACAGTCCTTGAGTCGCTTGATGAGCATGGTCAGGCCAGTTAGCAGTTAGCAGGTAGCAGTTAGGAGTCGGTGACCGCCCTGCATCTGACTCCTAACTGCTAACTTCTAACTATCCTCAGTTCAGCTTACCGACCGCGTGCTCGACCGCGTCGAGCAGCTCGCCCGACTTCACGGCCGCAGTCAGGTTATTGATGTCGTCCTGCACCGGCCGGTCTTCGACCATCATCTTCACGTGCTTGCGCACGAAGTCGTAGGCGACCTGCGTGCCCTTGCCGGCCTTCAAGGGCTTCCGGAACTCGACCGCCTGCGCGCCCGCCATCAGTTCGATCGCGACCACGTACCAGGCATTGTCGAGAATCTGCCTCGTCTTCAGCGCGCCGGTGAACGCCATCGACACGAAGTCCTCCTGGTCGGCCGCGGCCGGAATCGAGCCCGTTGACGCCGGTGCGGACAGGATGCGGTCCTCGCAGATGAGCATGCCCTGCGTGTACTGGGTAAGCATCAGGCCGGAGAACATCCCTGCGCCCTTGGTCAAGAACGCAGGCAGGCCGCAGGAGAGGTTCCGGTTGAGCAGCCGGTTGGTCCGGCGCTCCGAAAGCACAGCAATCATCGTGACGCACTCGCCGGTCAGGTCGAGCGCGAGCCCGAGCGGCGTGCCTTGGAAGTTGGCACCGGTCAGGTAGGCCTTCTCGTCCGGGAAGAAGAGCGGGTTGTCACCAACGCCGTTCAGTTCGACCTCGAACATGTAGCGCGCCCACTTCAGCGCGTCCTTGGCGCTGCCGACGACCTGTGGGGTCGAACGCAGCGAATACGCGTCCTGCACCTTCTTGCCCGGCTGCTTCAGCATTTCCGAATCCGCGGTCAGGTGCCGGATATTCTCAGCACAGGTCACTGCACCAGGGTAACCGCGCACCTTGTGAATCCGTTCGTCGAAGGCCACCATGTTGGCGTTGACCACCTCGAGCGTGAGAGCCGCGGCAATCTCCGATACCTTGTAGTAGTGATCCGCGTCGTTGAGGTGAAGCGCGCCCCAGCCCGCGGTCATGTTCGAGCCGTTGATGCAGGCAAGGCCGTCGCGCGCCTCGAATTGAATCGGCTCCACGCCCGCCGCTTTCATCGCCTCGGCCCCGCTCATCCGCTTGCCCTGGTAGAATGCTTCGCCCTCGCCCAGGAGCACCAGCGCCATCTGGCTCATCGGCGACAGGTCGCCGCACGCGCCGACCGAGCCCTTGTCGAACACGACCGGCGTTACGCCTTTGTTGAGCATGTCGACCATGCACTCCACGACCTTCAGGCGGATGCCGGAATGGCCGTTGGAGAGTACGTTGATGCGCGAGCAAATGGCGGCCCGTACCGTCTCTTCGGGCAACGGCACGCCGCAACCGGCCGAGTGCGAGTAGACGATGTAACGCTGGAACTGCTCGGTCTGCTCCGGCGTCAGGATGGTCTCGGACAGCTCGCCGATCCCGGTCGTGATGCCGTACATCACCGCCCGTTCCTTGACCTTCTCCTCGATGAACCCGCGGCAGTGGTTGATGCGCTTCTTGGCCGCCTCGGACAGATCGACTTTCTCGCGCCGTCGCGCCACGCGAACCATGTCTTCGATTTTCAAGCTCTTGCCGTCTAGTACAACCGCCATCCGATTACCTCCGTGAAAAAGCGGACCCTAGTCCGTGTTCTGTTGTCTGCGGGGCCCGCGTCGGAACGATCTGCGTGCTCGCGGCGGCGGCCCGGCCCGCTGCGACATCTGCTCAACGTGGTTGCCCGGCCAGTATACTTTGCGGCACTTGGGACAACCTCGGAAATCGTGGTGAATCTGGTAGATGAAGAACGGCACCAAAGGACGGGCTTGCTCGCGGGTCAGCTTCTCGAGCGGCACATTGCACTGCAGGCAACGCCCGTAGGCCGCGATCTTCTCCGCCGGCGGCGAAACCGGGCGGGCAGGAGCCGGGGCACGCTCCAGTTGCGGCTGGGGCGCGCCCGGTTTCTCCGACGCCGGCGCTGCGGGTTCCTCGACCGGGACGGCAGGTTTCAGGCCCGCTTCGACCTCGGCCTTAACCTGCGCGACCTGCTCCGGTGCAAGCTGCCCCGGCACGTAGATCGTGCCCGGCAGTCCCTTCAACTTGTTTGTGCGGGTGAGCAGTATTCGGCCGGTCTGCCGCGCGACGCGGTAGGCCGGCATCCCACCCAGGTTACGATCGTACTCGACGTCGTAGCCAAGCAGGCGCAACTCCCGCGCCAGCTTGCCGAACATCACGTCGCAAAGGAAGCTGACCGTTTCCGGGTTCTTCGGCGGTGCCACGTGACTGCGCGGGCCACGACCACGCGGCCGGCGGCGGCGCTGCGGCCGGTGTTTTTCCGCTGGCGAGGAGGGCTGTTCTTCTGGACTCACGGGTTACACTGTAGCCAAAAGAGGCCTGAAATCAAGACCGCCAATCCTGCCGTGGTCCGACGCTGCGCCAGTTGACAAAGGCGGCAACTTGGGGATATTCCCTGCATGGTTCGCTCATGGCTCTGCCTGCTTTGCGGATTCCTGGTTATGGCAGCCTGCCGCAAGCCCGTGCCGGAGTCGCCGGTGCACTTCGCGAGGGAGGAGATAGCGATGGACGTGAAGCCCGGGACGCTTGAGGTGCGCGGGATGTATCACTTCCTGTGCGTGGCCAAGGAACCGCTCGTGGCATCGGTAGCCTACCCTTTCCCCCTCGACTCAACTCACCTGTACCCGGAATCCATAGAACTCAGAACTCCAACCGCCGACCGCCGACCGCCAAGCGTTCCGGCGCCGGATTCCGAACTTCGGCACTCGGCGCTCGAACCTCGCACTTACGTCAAGCAGGATTCGGGCGTCGCATTCCGGATGCGGTTCCGGCCAGAAGCCGAAGACTCTTTCTTCGCGTACTACCGCCAGCCGCTTAGGACGAACTCCGCGACCTACATCGTCACCACCACGCGCAAGTGGAAACGGCCGATAGACATCGCTCGATTCCGTATCACCGTGCCCGTGAGTTTCAAGGACGTGAAGCTGACGTTCAAAACGGACAGCGTCGTCCGGTCAGACAGCGCGGTTACCTACTTCTTCACCCGCAGGAAGTTCTACCCGGACAGAGACGTGACCGTCACTTGGCGCTAGCAGCGCCAACTGACAGGTCCTGAGTTCGAATAGCGAATGAGGAAGTACGGTCAGTAAAGCACGAACTTCGTCTTGAGCGTTCTCTCTCCCAGCCGGCAACCGGCGAAGTAGACGCCGCTACCTAGGCTTGGCAGCGCCAACTCGTTCTTGCCCGCGACTAGTACGACCCTCTTCGTCGCTCTAACCCGGCCGAGATGGTCGTAGACGCTCACGAGCGCCGTTCCCGGCCGGTCCGCATCCAAAAACAGTGAACGACCGCGTTGGTGCAGCTCGCAGTTGATCGCGTTCTCTTCTGGTTCTTCGGTCGCGACGGGACGCTGGAGGTAGACGCTGACCTCTCGCCCCTCGTTGGGCGCCAGTGCTATCGTCTCAGGATACGTATACGGCAGATACCCGGTGTACTCGACGGTCACCTCAAACCTGCCCGGTCCAGTCGGAACTTGATCGAAATCGCCGGGCCCTCCTCTCCACCATGCGTCACCGGATTCCATTAGCGACGTGCCAAAGGCGGACGCAATCCGCACTGTGGCGCCGTTGAGCGCGGAGTCCCGGTCGTACACGTAGCCCGAAACGCCACCCGCGCAGTCGTCGTTTCTCATGCCAAACGTCGGAGTCTGGTCAACGTACCAGGTGTAGAAATCCTTCATTTCGTCGGACGGAAGGTACTCACTCCAGGCATACAACGCTGCCGATGCGCCAGATGGTGGCGCCCAGGAACCGCTGTGGCTCCAGTGTGGATTGGCCGGGTAGCGGAGCCGAAGGGTATCTACAAACACGTCTGGAACGTACAGCCTGACGTAGTCGGAATCATCACACAGGGCGAAGGTGCCCGAAGTATTGGTCCCATCGATCACCACATAGTTGGCGCTATCAAGCATCGTTCCCGAGTCGACGACCGCGATGCCGGCCATTGTGACGATCTTGGCACCAGAGAGGTCAAGCTCCCCTCCCCATCCGGCATACACGTGAAACTCGATCCTCTCAAGTGAGTCAGGCGCTGTCTGTATCTCGCTGAAGAACACTGGGATCGTTGGATTGGCCGACACAACGGCAACAAAGACCATTGAGAGAACTGCGACTCTAGCCATGATGCGCCTCCCTACCAAAGGACGACTTTGGCTGTGCTTCTGTAGGTTCCCTTCTGCGCCGTGGCGAAGTAGATGCCGGGCGCTAACGTGGTCGGAAGCTCGAACCTCTTTTCGCCGCTGAATGGGCCGAGGTCATACTCGCCCACTCGGGAGCCGACCTGGTTGTAGAGTTGCACGTCCACCGGCGCTGTTCCGTCGCTGGACAGCAACAGGGTACGACCCGAGACCCGCATCAGCGGTAGCACCGGCGCAGACTGCGTTTCGGCCACGCCTGCCGGGGGAATGGCGAAGTCGATTCCGACGACTTCCTGCGAATATCCCACGGTTACGGACTCCGGGTAGACTCCTTCATAGTATTGGCCGTTGTAGTGACCCCATGCGTGCATCGCGTAGGTCCCCGCCCCAAGACCGCTGATGGTGTAGCCGGTCTGTTGATAGAAGCAGCCGAATCCCCCTGTGCCTTCCGCGTAGACGCCGGCATCAGCTAGAGTGATTCCACCGGCGCCTGTGACCGTTCCGGCAATCGAGCTGTAGTCGTCATTGTCCGAGCCGGGTGTGGGGGTTGAATCGATGTACCAGTTCATGGATTGGCCCGCATGGCAGTCGTAGTTCCAGAAAGCGATGCTGCCGGTGGCCGGCGGCAGCGGAGCGTATCTTGGATAGTAGACACAGTCTTTCTCATCACCGGCTTCGTTGACCAGGAACAGGCTGTCTCCCGACGGATTCAGCCGCAGAGTACCATGGCCAATGTCCCCGAGCGCCAGGGCCTCGGAGTCCACGGCGAGAAACTCATTCCACTGCAATTCGCACGTAAGTGTGCAAGCCGATGTGGACGTGACAAGCTGCCAGCCATTCATGTCAGCCGGCTGGCCGAACGGTCCGCAATGGAATTCAACGAACTGATGAAGCGAGTCAGTACTGACCTCGCTCAGGTAGGTCAGGATGACAGGATTGGCAGCCGCGAGCGCTGCCGCAAAGAACAGGCAGACCAGGTATTTGGTCATAACCGCCTCCGGTAGAATTCTACCCCCGGGTTGGAGACTGTCAATAGGCAGGGCAGCATGGCGGGCGAGGTGTGTCTGACAAGTCGGACAAATCGAACCGGACCCGCCGCTTGACACGGCGGGGCCGAATAATAGGGATATGATTCGCCAAGAGCTTGACAAATCGTAGGTTTTGCCGGATAATAGTGCAGATGCGCGAGCCGTCCGCGGCCAGACTTGGCTGGATTCCGCCCTACCTTTTTCAAGAACTGGACGACCTCAAGTCCCGCGCGGGCCGCGACCTGATTGACCTTGGCGAAGGCAGCCCGGACCAACCCGCGCCCAAGCCGATAACGGCCGCGCTTACCAAGGCGCTCAAGAATGCCGAGAACCACCGCTATCCAAGTTACCCCGGCAAGCTCGCAGCGCGCGCCGCCGTGGCTTCGTGGTATCGCCGCCGCTTCCACGTTGAGCTCGACCCGGAAACCGAGGTCTCAATGCTGCTCGGTTCGAAGGAAGGTGTCGCGCACCTGATATGGGGAACCTGCGGGCCGGGTGATACCGTTGCGGTTTCCGACCCTGGATACCCTGTGTACATGAATCAGTCACGGCTGGCCGGCGCCACACCGATTCCGGTTCCACTCGAGGAGAAGAATGACTTCCTCGTCGACATGGACTGGCTTTCTCGTATCGCCCCGCGCATCAAGCTGCTGTGCCTCAACTTCCCGGGCAACCCGACTGCAGCCATCGCCACATTCAACTTCTATCGTGCGGTCGTTGCCTTGGCTCAGCGGTACGGTTTCTTCGTGGTCAACGACAACGTCTACTCCGAGCTCTATTTCGGTAAGGTGAAACCGCCGAGCATACTCGAAGTGCCCGGCGCCAAGGAACGCTGCATCGAGTTCCATTCGCTTTCCAAGACGTTCAACATGGCCGGCTGGCGCATCGGTATTGCGGTCGGAAACGCCCGCCTGATGAAGGCGCTGCTCAGAATCAAGCAGAACACCGATTCCGGTCCGTTCGGCGCCATCCAGGACGCAGCGACTTTCGCCCTTCAATCCGGCGCCGGGCTGGCAACCGCCATCCGCTCGATGTACAAGAAGCGTCGAAACGTCTTCGTCGGCGAGCTGGTCAGGCATGGCTGGGATGTGAATCTCCCCGAAGCTACCTTTTATGTCTGGACCCGCGTGCCGGTCGGCCACGAGACCGCGCCGGTCGGTGAGTCGGTGTCGCTCAACTTCAGCCGAAAGCTGCTCTCGCACTGCCGGGTGATGTGCGCTCCCGGAACCGGGTTCGGCCAGTATGGCGAAGGGTTTGTCCGATTCGCGCTGGTCGCGCCGACGAAGCAACTGAAGGAAGCCGCCCGCCGAATCGGCAGATGGCTCAACGACATCTGAGAACTCCGGTTTCGCACATCGTACATCATTCATCGCTGGCCGAAGTGGCTCCTGCCATACGGCACACCGTTTGCAGATGGCGCTAGTCGTCCAGAAGTACGGCGGGAGCTCGATTGCGGACATCGAACGAATCCGCCGGGTCGCACGCCGAGTGGTGGCGACGCGCGCGGCCGGAGACCGGGTCGTGGTCGTTGTCTCGGCGATGGGCAGCACCACCGACGTCCTGACGAAACTGGCGCACGAGATCACACCCAGCCCACAGCGTCGCGAACTCGACATGCTGCTGACTGCAGGCGAGCGGGAAGCGATGGCGCTGGTATCGCTTGCCATCTTCAGCGAAGGGCTGGAGGCGGTTTCGTTCACCGGTTCCCAGGTTGGGATCATCACCGACCGGTTCCACTCCGACGCCCGTATCGAAGAGATCCGCGGTGACCGGCTGCGCCGCGCCCTGCGCGGAAGCAAGATCCCGATTGTCGCCGGGTTCCAAGGCGTGAGCCCGGAGCGTGAGATTACGACCCTCGGCCGCGGTGGTTCGGACGTAACTGCGGTAGCGCTCGCGGCCGCGCTCGGCGCCGAGCGGTGCGAGCTATACAAGGACGTAGACGGCGTCTACACCGAGAACCCTTCCGAATTCCCGGGAGTGCGGCTGGTGCCCGAGCTCAGTTTCGAGGAACTGGCTGAGCTGGCCGGCTCCGGCTCGGAAGTAATTCACCCGCGGGCCTGCGCGCTCGCAGCCAAGTACCGGGTGAGGTTGTCCATCCGGTCTTCATTCAAGGACAAGCGAGGTACGACTGTGGCCAAACTCGAGAAGATGGAGAAGGCGTTCGTCCGGGCGATGACGCACAACCACAAGCTGGTGCGCCTCTCGCTTGTGGATGTGCCGAAGAAGAAGAAATGCCTGCACCAGGTGGTGACCCAACTTGCCGCGGCACGGGTGCCGATTGCATTCTTCAACCATGGCGTGGTGCACGGCGAGCGGTTCGACCTGTCGTTCATCGTGCCCGAGGAGCATTTGGACGTGGCAGAGACAATCCTCGCACGGCTCGCGAAGCAGGTTCGGGCCGACCGGCTTGAAGTCAGAGACTCGCTCTGCTCGGTGTCGGTGGTCGGGCCGGGTGTCGGTTCCGATCCGGAAATCATGTCCGGCACGCTCGAAACCCTGCACCGCGTCGGAGTACACCTCGATGCCTTCTCGACGTCGGAGACCAGGCTTTCATGCTTCATGGACCGGAAAGACCTGCGACTCGCCGCAGCGGCACTGCTGGCGCGATTCAGGCTCAAGCGATGAGCGCGGAAATGGAAGAACGGAACCAGACGGCCGAGCTGCCGAACGAACTGCTGACAGGAGACAAAGCCGAGAGCGACATAGAGGTCACGACTGCCAACGAGACGGGACTTCCCCATCCCTCGACCCTCGACCCGGATTCTGCTTCAGGACTCTCGTCCCATTCTGCACCGCCCCTCGATTCCAATCAGGTGATCGAGGCTTTGCTCTTTGCCGCCGACTCGCCGGTCAAGCTCGATCGGCTGGCCGAGCTGGCCGAGGTTCCACCGGAAGCGGCGCGGACGGTGATTGACCGGTTGAACGCGGACTACCAGGAAACCGGTCGTGCTTTCCGGGTGCAGCGGGTAGCACAGGGCTATCAGCTCTACACGATGCCGACCTACGCCGAGTTCGTGCGTCGGCTCTACCAGCGTCAGTACACGCATCGATTGTCGCGGGCCGCGCTCGAGGTGCTGGCGATCACCGCTTACAAACAACCGGTCACGCGGCCCGAGATCGAGCAACTGCGCGGGGTTGACTGTTCGGGCCCACTCGTTACGCTATTAGAGCGGCGGCTGATCGCGACCTATGGCCGCGCCAGCCGGCCGGGCAACCCATTCCTCTATCGGACCACGCCCGAGTTTCTCCGCTACTTCGGGCTGGCCGGTCTTGAGGACTTGCTGCGGATGGAAGAGATCGGAGAATTCTTGGCCCGGCGTGAGGCAGGGCCGGAAGAAGTCGAACCGGGAAGGGACGAAACGTCGACTCCGGCGGACCCGGTCGAGGAGTACGATTCACTGGCAATGGACGGCGGCCACAGGGACGCCGCGCCGGAAGATGCGAGGTAGACTACCATGTTTGAACGACTGAACGACGAGCGTCCGAACGACGACCCGGTGAAACTCGTGGTCGGACTTCTTACTTCGGACCGGAGCCTGCTGGCGGAGGCGCAGTCCGCCCTGGCCGAAGGGTTCGGAACCGTAACCGTGAAGAGCGAGGAGATCCCGTTCAGCTTCACGGACTACTACGAAAAGGAGATGGGCCCCAACCTGATTCGGCAGTGGGTGGGGTTTCATGGCCTGATTGAGTCCGAGCAGCTCGTCGATTTCAAGCGTACGACCGGTTCGCTCGAGAGGCGTTTCTTCGGGCCGAACCAGAAGCGTCGCGTCAACCTCGACCCCGGCCTGTTGTCGCTGCACAACCTGGTGCTGGCTTCGACCAAAGGCTTCGCCCACCGCATCTACCTGCATGACGGCGTCTACGCCGAGCTGACGCTGCTCTTCCAGTCCGGCAGGTTCCAGCCGCTGGCCTGGACCTATCCCGACTACCAGACCCCGGTCTGTCAGGACTTCCTGATGCGCTGCCGCAAAGAGCTGCTCGCCGACGCCGCGCTGCAGCGGACCGGTCAGGACAACCCGGTCATCAAAGCGACCTAGCCGGTCCCGGAACCCGACTCTGGACTGCGCAGCACGCAGGTATGGCGGCGGCTGGGCGCCACTCGCCATGCCGCCCTGGCCGTTGCGGCCGGCGCTGCGTCCTTCGCGGGGAAAGAGGCATCGGCTTTGAAAGAGCTGCGCCACTACTTCCTGACCGGCGTCGCGACGTTGCTGCCTCTCAGCGTCACCGTTTTCGTCTTCTGGTTCATCATCGTCCGGCTCGGCAACCTGTTTCACCCGCTCTTTCAGGTCCACCCGTGGCTGGCGCGCCTGCCCGGTTGGGTCGCGACGCTCGCCGGTTTCGTGCTCTTTCTCGTCCTCACCCTCATTACCGGCTGGATTGCCACCGGTCTTATCGGCCGGCTTACGCTCGGCTGGCTCGACAAAGTCCTGAAGCGCATGCCCATCGTCAAGAGCATCTACAGCTCGGCGCGCCAGCTAACCGACGCGGTGTTCGTCGACCGCAGTTCCCTGCGTAAGACCGTCATCGCCGAGTACCCGCGCCACGGGATATTCGCGGTGGGGTTCCTTACCAGCGATGAACGGATTGTGCTCGCCGACGGCCGCCGGGCACTCTTTGTCTTCTTCCCGACCGCGCCCAACCCGACTTCAGGCTGGCTCGCGCTCATCCCCGAGGCCGACATCGCCGAGACCGCGATGAGCATCGAAGAAGGTCTGAAGCTCGTCGTTTCCGGCGGTGTCATCAAACCTACCGACATCGGTACTTTCATTCGACCCACAGCCTGACCTGCCTGCCGCCGGCCAACTCGGGCTCAGGCGCGAGCACGCAAATCGCAACACGCCTTCTGCTTCCCACGTCCGTTTGACACGCGCGCCCGCGAGACCTAGAATCGAGCCGTGCCCCAGCCGAATGCGTGCCTGTCGGTTGAAGCCGATGAGCGAGGTTCGAGACCGACTGGACCCCGGCACTTGTGGCCCAAGGAAAGGGCGATCGATGATGAATGGCTGTTGCCCAAGGGAGGCGACGTAGCCATGAAAGGCAACCATCTTCGCATGGACGAGGAGGTGAGAGATGTTTCTTCTCGATGACCAGATGATAACGGAGTACATGAAGCGAGGTCACCTGAGCATATCGGATTTTGAGCAGACCATGCTGCATCCCACGTACTACTACTTCCGCCTGGGCAAGTGGGCAAAGGTGTTCGACGAGCAGCGCCTTGACTACCGCGCTGAAGAGATCGGCGAACCGGGTCGAGAGGTCCTCAGCATCCCGGCGCACGGGTACGCCCTGATCCAGACTTTTGAGCGCTTCAAGTTGTCAGGAAAGGTACTGGGCTTCTTCGGCCAGCCGTCCGCACTTCCGAGGAAGGGACTTCGTCTCAATCACTCACCGACAATCGACCCGTGATTCGACGGCTACCTGGAGATGGGCCTGGAGAATCTCCTTGACCGACCCGTCCAGGTAGAATATCGCGAGCGCATCGGGAAGGTGGTGTTCTTCGACGTCTCGGACACAAACCCGGTTGGTGACATCAAGGGTACACTGAGCGAGGAGGATTTCAGGCGGCGCGAGAAGCTCAGAGGAGCGGAGCCGCTCGCGTAGGGAAACAAAACGGGCTACTACGCAATGGTCGGAGTGACGTAGATACGAGGCACGACCGGACGGACGAGCGGAAGAACCGATATGACCTCTGACGAAGGGTCGCTGTGAAGAAAGGGAAGATAGTCGTTGCGAAGGACGGCCCTTATCTTGTATCCGGCAGCCTGCCCCTGGGCAAAGAGATTGCCGAAGTCGGCGAGGAAGGAGAACCGGAGCGGTGGGTCAGAGGCAAGCAGTATCCTGCCCAGGACTGCTACTCCATCTGCCGCTGCGGTCAGTCAAAGAAGCAGCCGTATTGCGACGGCGCGCATACCAGTGCCGGCTTTGACGGTACAGAGAGAGCCAGCCGCAAGCCCTATGATGAGCAGGCCGAGAAGATTCGGGGACAGGCCCTCAACCTCAAAGATGCCGAGGCATTCTGCTCCTCCGCGCGCTTCTGCCTTGCCAAGGGTGGAACGTGGAAACTCACCCTCAGGTCCCGCGACCCCGAGAAGAGGAAAACCGCGATCGAGCAGGCCTGCAATTGTCCTTCCGGTAGGTTGGTGGCGTGCGACAAGACAACAGGCAAACCCATCGAGCCTGCGTTCGAGCCTTCACTCAGCCTGATTGAAGACCCGCAGGCAGGAGCGAGCGGACCGGTATGGGTGAGGGGTGGCGTGACGGTCGTGTCTGCGGACGGCGAGGACCATGAGACGAGGAATCGCGTGACGCTCTGCCGTTGCGGCGAGTCGGACAACAAGCCGTTCTGCGACGGCACGCACATCAAGGTGCGATTCAACGACGGCGACAGCTCGTTGAGGTGAAGGCCGTGGCGCGGGCGATTGTCGCACGACTGCTCAGCATCCCGGCCGCCGCCCTGGTTCTGGTGCTTGCCGCCTGCGGGCCCGCAATCAGAACGCCTGAGGTGCGGCTGCGGTCGGTCAACGCGCGGTCGGCAGAAGAAGCCATGGTTCGGCTTGAAATCGTCAACCCGAACCCGTTTCCAGTGCGCGTAGTGTCCGTGGACTACGAGGTATTCGTCGACAACCTGCTTTGCTGCAAGGGCCGGCGTTCAGAGGCACTGTCTCTTGCTGCCCGCGACACGACGCTCGCCGATTTCCCGCTGGCGATTGGCTACCACGAACTGCTGAAGTCGATACCGGCGCTGCTTGCCGATACGGTCGTGTTCAGTGTGAAGGGACGCTATGTGGTGGCGACTGTCGCCGGCCGGCAGCGGTTCAACTTCAGCGGCGAAAGGAGGGTCGCGGTCAGGGATGAGTTGGAGTCCTACATCAAAGGGCTGTTTGAAGACTGAAGGAGTGGTGCGGCGAGCTACAGCTTTCCGTCGTCACCCGTCTGTTTGACAGCTTCGCCGGTGGACCGACAATCCTGGCGATGAGCCGACCGGCCGTGCCGTTGACGGACACAACAAATGGGAAGCGTCCCCGATGGGATTGAGGACTTCAACCACCACAATCGCTTCGGAAACAAAGACATCGCCTGATAACGCGAAGGAACCATTCACGATATCAAAAATCGTCGCTGCTGCCGTCCCAACAACGGCGAGGCTGCTGACCATGCGCGGCGACAGAGTGATGCTCACCGCCGCCGGGAGGCCGAGCTCGCGCAGACAATCGAGGACGCTGCAGCGACATCTGGCGCGCTGTGACTGAAGCTGCGTGTCTTTCCCACCCTGAGCCCAGCGTGGGACTGTAAGATTTACCACGGAACTGACTCCCAAGTTCACCTGTCGAGTAATTCCATGACTGAACCAGAGTGTCATTCACACAGCCACCACTATAATCGCCACCTGAATCATCGTAGGATCCACCACTAGAATCAGCACTGCATTGTATCCGCAGGTGAATCAGAGACTTACGACTAGATTCACCGCGCGACCGACTCTGCCTGTCAATCCCATGCTGACCATTAGATTCACTTAGGGAACCGTCCAGGGGGTGACTCAGGGGACGAATCCAGGAGTGACCACGACATTGAACCCAACAGTTTAATCCAGAACCTAGTGCCCTGCCGCTGGTCTAATAGCCTAAGTGCTTGTTGTACATGAAGCTATCAATGAGAGGATGGAGGTAAGATATGGCAGATCCGACATGTAGAATCGAGGCCTGGAAGGCGAAGACCACGCCGGAGCGGACCAAGCAGGCTCTGGAAGCCCGCCAGGCGGCGATGCAGGCGCGGTACGAAGCGGTGATGACCCAGTTGTGCGCGATGGAAACCCAGGTGAAGACCGTGCTCAACGCCAGTGGCGTCCACACCAGCCTCTATGTACCCTACTTGCTCGTCTGACGGTGGCGCAGCCACAACTATGGACGCCAGCTCTGGAAGCTCACCCGGCAGCAGGAGATATCCGGTGAGAGCTTCGCCATGGCGGCCAAGGTGTTGCTCGACAAATGGGAAGCACGCGGCTTGAACCCGACCGTGCTGGCCGCAATCAGGACCGAGGTCTTCGACATCGGCGAGCCCAAACCCTAGCGCCGAGAGCGGAGCGTCACGCAAGCACGCTGGGAGAGGCCTAGTCAAGGAGCAGCCTGCGCGCGGCAATGCGGGCAGGCGGCATCTCCTCAGCCAGTCCGGTTCACTCTGTCAGCACGACCTTTCTGCTGATTCGCTGCGCGCCATTGTCCAGCGTGCAGACGTAGACGCCAGCGCGAAGGGTGCCCGAGGGCAGTCGGGTTTCGTACCGGCCTGGCGAGGCCTCGCCGTCGGTCAGTGACCGCACCAATCTGCCGGCGACATCGTACACGCCAACTGAGACGCGGGCCTGAGTCGGCAGATCGTAGCGGACGAAGAACGCTCCCCGGGCCGGGTTCGGACTAACTGAAAGCGCCCATTGCAGCGGCACACGGTGAGTTTCTTCGGCCACGCCACCGCCGGTGAAGGCGATGACGCTGTCCGAGATGTCGAACTGCCAAGGGCCATGACCCAAATCCTCCTGGGATTTGGGATCGTGTCCCGAGGCCTGCCCGTACGCAATCACAACAACTCGGCCGGTGTCGGGCACGCTTGCAGGTATGGTCCATTGATACAGAGTATCAGTTGCCGGCAGACCGGTCGCTATCGCGGACAGGTTCCACAGCGAATCACGCCTCAGGAACAATGACAGCGAGTCGCAGCGCGGAGGTGAGTGAGTCTCCCAGCGTATGGGAGCCGTATCTCCGACATTGTACGTGCCGTAGTTGGGCGACACGAGGTCAACCGCATCGATCTCGAATACCGACATCTTCCCGTTGCCGGCTGTGATCAACTCGTTGTAGCCATCACCGTTCACGTCGTAGACCGTACTGACCAAAGACCGTAGCCCGCCGTGGTCGTTGTTCCACTGCCAGACCTCCCGCAACTGGTCGTCACCGACGGCCTTGTACACCTTGATCACGTTCGGCGTGGTCCAGATGCACTCGTCGACGCCGTCGGCATCGATGTCCCCGCACTCGCTGATACGGCCCCAAACGTCCCCTCCGAACCACACCGAATCTACCAGCGTGCGGTGGTAGATGTCGGTCCCTACCTGGTCTGCTTCCCACATGTACAGGTATATCTTGCCACGCGGGACGTTCTGGTAGGCGACGTAGAACTCCGGCTTGCCGTCGCCGTCTATGTCGCTAGTCGTGAACAGGTCAGCTCCGTTCGGCTGCCAGACGGTGTCCTGATACACCACCTCGTACTGGTCATCGCCCGCGCACTCCCAAACCGACATCGTTCCGAAGCTACCAAGCGAGGCGGAGGCGAAGTCCATCTTGCCATCCACATCGAAATCACCGAATGCCAACCTATAGCCTGCGTGAGTTGTGTCGCGCCACACGAGTTCATTCTGGTTGTCGCCCGCGTTCTCCCAGATGCACCAGCCCAGAGGCGGTGCGGCGCAGAATATCTCCTCATGCCCATCCTTGTCCAAGTCAGGCGGATAGTAGGTCGGTATGGGAATGGCTCCATTGTCGCTATACCGGTAGTACCATGAGAGAGAACACGGATAGCTGAAGCTGTCCGGGCTCTCCAGCGTCATCACGATGCAATAGAACGTGTCCGGTACTGGCGATTTCTCGATGCTGATGCACACGATGTCGGTCAGACCGTCTCCGTCAATGTCACCGGCAGCGAAGGGCATGGCGGTCCGTACTCTGACAGAAGGGTGTTGGCACGCAGTATCCTCGAATACGAGCCTGAACCGACTCCAGCCATAAGACTCCCAGACTTGATGACACGCGTTGTCGTTATAGAAGAAGTACATGTCCGGAAGGGAATCGTGGTTAAAGTCGCCGCAAACCACGCGGCCATGGCCCTCATGGTACGGCCCTGAAGGAATCTGCGCGACTCTCCTCATGCTTGTGGCAGCGAGGACGGTGGCCCAACCGGTGATTAAGAGGACTAGACGCTTCGTCATGGAGGGCGTCGGGGAGGTGTGTCACACCTCCCCGCCAATCCCATTCTATCTGACGAGAGTCAGACGTCCAGTCGAGACTTCGCCGCCGGCTGCGTAACGCACGAAGTACACACCGGCAGGAACGGCACGCCCGCGGCCATCAGCGCCGTCCCAGCGTGCAACGTACCTGCCCGCAGGCCGGGGGCAGCTTTCCAGCCGCCGCACGAGCCGACCTGAGACATCGTGCACGCTCAGCGCAACCGGTCCGGCGTTTGCGAGTTCGTAGTTTATCACCGTAGTTCTCGCAAACGGGTTGGGCGTGCAACTCCGCAGGCGAGTGACGTACATGGCGGTCGCGCCCGCGCTTTGCGCGCCCTCGGCCTCACGCGCCCTATCCTCTATCTGGAAGAGCTTAAGCTCAGCCAGCGACGTGAAGTCGCCGGTGACCCGAGCCAGTTCGAGGACTATCCGGGCGTCTCGCTTGTACGACTGCCTGGGCACGCGCAGCCAGACGGTATCCGGTACGCCCGGCAGCGACTTCACCAGTGACCAAGCCCCGGAGTCGCACCGCATAGCAGCGCTCCATGTCTCTTTGCCTTCGTGGTAGACGACAG
>Ga0172371_10006101_pt1 | contig 17630 bp, 15 predicted proteins | sample Lak12m_FD_114543 | JGI IMG/M metagenome (GOLD analysis project Ga0172371, IMG submission 114543) | Freshwater microbial communities from Kabuno Bay, South-Kivu, Congo - kab_022012_12m | ecosystem: Environmental > Aquatic > Freshwater > Lake | place: Democratic Republic of the Congo: South-Kivu...
CATCAAGCGGCAGGTCTGAAGCATCCAGCATGACCGATGTAAAACCGTTGTCCAGTGCTTTTTGAATGTACTCGACCTGCCTTGCGTGATCAAGGTGCACGGCAACCGGCACGGACGCTTGTTCTGCCGCGGCGCGCAGCATGGGGGCGAATTCTTCCATGGGGCAGATGGATTCAAAAACGCGCGCATAGGCAAGAATTACGGGAGAGTTCTTTTCCTGTGCGGCCTCAATTACTCCGCGCAGCATTTCAGAGCTGAAAACGTCGAAATTGGCAACCGCATAACCGCCGGCCTTTGCTTTTCTAAGCATTTCGTTCATGTTTACCAGAGCCATATTCGTTTCTCCTTTATATAAATTTTTTTAAAAGCGAAAAAAATCACATATCCAGTATGCGCAGCAGATCCTGCGGGGCGTCTATAATAAAGTCCGCACCGGCATCCATGATGACCGAACGGTCCCTTAAGCCCCAGGTGATGCCAACGCTTACAAGCCCCGCATTCCGGGCCGTTTGCACGTCGACTTCCGAATCACCTACGTAAAGGGCTTTGCCTGGGGATGCCCCCAGTTCTTTTAAAGCTTTAAATACGCTGTCCGGCGCGGGTTTCTTATGAACGTCTTCGGACTGGCCGATCGCGACAGGAATGGTTTCACTGAAAAAAACCCGGTTGAGTTCCACGACTGCGCTGTGCAGTTTGTTGGATACAACGGCCATGTTATAACCTTTTGCCTGAAGGGAACAAAGAAGGGCGGGTATTCCTGGAAAAGGCGCCGTTTTATTGAACATATTGGACTTGTAGTGGTCGATATATTCCTGCAGGACGGTATTGAAATCCTGCATGCTGATGCCGTCCGGCAGCGCATTCTGAACCAGGCTGGCAACACCGTTGCCCACAATATTTTTAACTTCGGCTTTTGTTCTGGCGGGGAAACCGTGTTTTTCCATAACATAATTGACGCTGTCCGTCATATCGTCCAGCGTATCAAGGATTGTGCCGTCCATATCAAAAATTACCGTATCATACTTTGCCATAGTTCTCCTTACATGCATGATATAAATTTATTTTCTATACGCGATCAGGCCGACGCGCGCAAGCAGCGGAATGATATTGCGTACAGCATCGCGGTCCAGATCGCGAATTGGTTCGGTAAGATCTTCCCAGGATACAAGGTAGGGGGATATTTTTTTTGCAATATCCTTTTTTGGACCAAGCGTCCATCCGCTGGCCCTGCGTTCGGCAACCCAACGCTGGTGTTCCAAAGCCGAAAGCGCCTCAATTTCACCCGATTCCAGTTCCGAAAGCGGGGCAAAGCCCGAATCGGCGGATGCGATTCCGCAGCCGACGGTACGCAGCTTTTCCGATATGTGGCGCGCCTGGGATAGGTTTGAATATTTTATATCTTCCGGGAGCTCATCCCATTCCCGGAGTTCGGGAGGAACGGGCTTTTTGGAAGAGCCGTGTTTTTGGACGTAATCACTGTGGATCATTTTTGCGACTTCTTCCAACTGGGGAAGGAGGGGACGCGGAATAACAGACGTTTCCCTGAATGTCTGGTGCATGTTCCATGCCGCCGAACCGGCGGATACGCTGCTCACTTCAAAACCTTCCGGAAAAAGCTGATCAAGATCCAGCCTGCTGTAGAGCAGGTTTTCCTTTTCCCGCTCGAAACCGCTTCCGAGGGAAGCCTTTTCGGATACATAGACAACTTTGATGTATCCGTCTGTGACCGTGATGTCTGAACGGTCGGCAGCGGGCTTCGTTTTATCTATCCAGCCGTATGCCTCGCGGTTCCATTCCTGCAGTTCGTCGCACAGGATCAGAAGCCAGCCTATGGGATGCAGGTTTGCCTTTAGGGGCGGAAGGGAAAAAGGTTCCTTCTGCAAGACGTTACCGTAATAATTGTGCAGAAGTATGGCGGTTGCGCAGTTTAAAATGGGAGAGAAGAAATACTCGCTTTTCCACCCGGAGAGCTGCATCAGATACGCATACCATTGCAGAACAATAACGGCACTGTAAAAGCCATGGTCCACAAAATGGAAACGCTGCATATCCGCGATAAAACCGTCAAGCTTTTCTTTGACGGAGGGGAATGCGACGGACAAACTCTGCGCGATCCCTGCCGAAAGAAGATCGAGGGGACGGGAGACGTTTTCAAGTGTCATGCCAGGGTACGATTGAAGAAACCCCTGGCAGAAAGAAGGGAACCCTTCAAGCTGGGGGAGTGTATTGAACTTTGAAAAGTCTGAAAATGCCAGGTAGGTATCAACTTTTTCTTCCTTTTTGCCAACAGCGTCCACAATAAAATTCAGATACTGATCGGTTTGTTTATGAATGATTTCCATCGGGTAACCCGCATCGTGGAAGAGGGAGGCGATGCCCCAACGGTAAAAAAATTCTTCGTTTCTGGTATCATAGGAGAAAGGATAGGATTTTTTATCCATTACCGATGTATTGAAAGCACGGCGGTAGGCGGCGTTCTGCGAAAACACAGCCAGCCCTAGCAGAAAAACATTGACGGAGTGCACATAATGGTCCCGTTGCCTTGCAGTTAAGGTGGAGGCCTTTTCTTCGTAGCTGCGCATCATATCCAGAAGGTCCGCAAATGCGTTCTGGCTTTCGCCCATGGTGATGCGGTATGCGTCAAAGAAGGACAGGTAAACGTCCATAGCGGTTTCTTTTGATTCGAAATCAAAAAATTTGCATACGGATTGGTGGATATAGGTTTTAAAGTTGTGCCCGCGGGCCAGGTCTTCGTACATCTCAAGGGTATCGAAGAAATCGTCTACATATGTCCGCAAATGCTTTTTGTTCATATAAATTCCTCCGTTCCGGGGTTGGATTTTTTCCGCCATTTTTCAGTATAGCATAACCGCGCGTGTTTTGCTTGAAAAGACTGCTTTTTTTTGACTGGATTAAAAAACAGGCCATACCGTATTGCATAGCCTGCTTTGAAACGCAAAATGTTTGCTATTGGGGCATCATATCGGGCAAAAGCTGTGCCTCCTGCGACAAGAACCGGTCTATCTCTTCCCTGTTTGCGGAATATGCCGGCAGGTTTTCATCCAGGTAGCCTTGCAGTGATCCTTTGGCAATATTGACGGAGTCGATATCCATATACTCACCCGGCTGGTTATAAAAAACCATTATAACGGGAAACAAATCAAGGGAACGCATATCCGGCGGTATTGCGTATGAGGTATAGGCGATCGTTTCCGGACTGTCCGAAACCAGTGCATATACACGGTCGCCTTCCGGGGAGGTGTACAGGATGTAATCTATCCACTGGCCCATGTTAAGGAAGGCGGATCCGTCCAGATTAAGAGCGCCGGTGAAAAGGGAAGTATTCTGCTGGCTGTCGTCTATAACGGCATCAAAACATAAAGGGCCGGAGGGGTTGTTTTCAAGACGGTACGGACCCAGCGCAACGGCGCCGCAGGTTTTGGAGCGGGCGCGTACATGAAAAACGGAACCGTTTTCCGGCATATAATTGATGTTGCCTCCGTTGAAATTCGGGACCGAATCAATATGGATGTAACCGTCCTGCTGTATCATGTTGTCCTGATTCGAAAACCAGTTGATATCATCCTTGTTGTCAAAGCTCAGGCTGAGAACCGACTTTATAGCAGGGTCCTGGCTTTGGAGAGGGGAAGTGCCGGGCTGCAGGTTTGCCATTATACTGAGAAAAACGATGACTGCAGCTGCAACTGCGGATATAGTAATAATAAGTTTTGCCTTTTTTTTCATGGGGCGCGGTTTGTTTACACCCGAACCGGGCTGCTTTTTTTCCGCGCCGGGCCGGCTGTCGGTTATTTCGCGGTTGATGAGCGGCCTGATGATTTCCAGCAGGTCCGAAAGCTGCTGCTGCGTAAGCGGATTGGGAGCATCCAGCCAGTGGACGTTGCCCAGCCTGTATTCCTTCTCCAGGCTGGGAGATGTTTCGTCTATCTTGAGTGGGATAACAACCGTGTTGTGGTTTAAGGCCAGATTGATTTCGTTGTCAACTTCGCGCGAATTGTTGCTGTTTTTTGAAAATACCATCAGCATAATGGGAACGTCAATGATCGTCTGGCTGATGGTGGAAACCCAGTCTTCGCCGGGATTGATATCCCGGGGGGCAATGAAGCAGCGGATATTATGATTTTCCAGACCGGCCACAATAGAGTAGGCTATGTTTTTGTCTTTGGATGAATGCGAAATAAATACATCGTAGGGCATCTTTTATCTCCATTCCTGATATTTGCTTGCAATGTTGTTTGATATGGGAAATACATCCATAGTATACCATAAAGCCCACCTTTTATTAACAATAAATTAAAACAAATAAAAAAAAGCTGCCCGAAGGGCAGCTTTTGCAGATGCATATTATTGCGAGACCCCGTAAATCAGAGAGCCAGTCAGGTCACTGGTGGACCAGCCAAAACTGATTGATTCGTTGCCTTTGGTAAAGAATCCGGTGTAACCGTCGTCGGCGTTGAGCTCCATGCCCGTAGCCCATCCCGCACTCTTCAGTTTGGCGATATAAGCCTCGGCAGCTGCCTTGTCACAGTTTTCAAATGCTACCATTACTCCTTCATCCATATCCAGGACCATAACGACCTTCACGCCAGAAATTTCGGGCACGCTGGAGGGCAGTTTGTCTGACGGCCATGCCATTCCGTTTTCGTCCCCTTGAAGGGTCGCATTGCCGTCTTCCCCCGTTATCTCTATAGAGCTGCCGTTGTCACTGACATTGATGTCCGCCTGACCTTCGTCTGCGTTGTCTTCCGTACCGCTATCAGAACTGTTTTCCGCATCATTATTTTCAGCCATCTGGCTGATAGCAGCCTGCATCGGATTGGCGCAGGCAACGAGTCCCGCAGCAATCAACAAAATAATCAATACGATTAAAATACGTTTCATCATTGAACTCCTTTCCTTTTATTACCTATACTATACAATAAATCTTTGGCAAATGCTATCTGTTTTTTAAAGAAAAAAACAAAAATACTGATATGAACGGGTATCGAAAAAGATATGTGCGGACGGAAAAAGGAGACAGGAACAAGGGAAATCAGAGCTGATCCTGCATTTCAACCATATTATCCCAGTAACGTTTGGGCATATGCGACATGCGGCATTTTGGGTTTTCCCGAGACTGGATGGCGACGGTATCATAAAACTGTTTCCAAAGGCTGCGGTAGATGGCTTCCGCTTTTGTGACAGGCGGTGGGACAAAACCTTCCGCCCGGATGATCTGGCTGCGCCCGTCCTGATAGATCAGGGCGGCATTATGCGTCCGGTCATAAATCAGGAAGTTCTCGCCGGAAAAGCGGCTCGTAAAGTGGCTGGCGATATAGGGCAGGATGAAATTTTTAGGGGCTATGGTGGCGGTAAGGGCGTCGCCGCAGTCCGAAAAACGCACAAAACCCACAAGGAGGTGCCGTTCGCGCAGAAGGTGGCCTTCCGCCTTTAGAAGGGGGGCGACGTCCGGATCACCCAGCATACCGGTAATTTTTCTGCCGATTGAAAATCCTTTTTGAAGAAAACGGAGGAGATAAATCTCTTTATTCTCCATACAGCTGAAGCAGACGTTTTCAACCAGTTCGAGCGCACGGGGCGAAATCTTTTTTGCGATTGCGCTTTGAACTTTACGGGCGACATTTTCATCCGGCGAAATGTTTTTTAAAGGCCAGAAAGACGGCCTGAATCTTTCTTCGGAATAAACGGCAAGGGGGAGTTCGCGCGAAAATACGCTTTCATATACACAGCAATAAAAACCGGGAACGGTTCCGTCATATACATACACTATGTCGCGTGGCTGCGCTAAAGGTTCGCCGAGATGCATTTGGAAGCCTCCATTACAGCCTCTTCCATTGAGCGGGTATCGCCTGCGCCGGGGAGTTTAAGGCTGCCCGGTGAAAAAAAGCTGAGTTGTTCCGTGCCGAAGGAAAAGACGCTGGGATCAATCAGGGCACGGACGGCCGCTTCTTTGTTCATGCGTATGGGGGGCGTATAGCCGGCGGCCGTAATAAAAAACCGCGCACGTTTTAAGACGATGCCCATCCTTTTCAGCTCCGCAAGGGAGAGGAGCGAATTTTTACGGGCGGTAATAATGCGCCGCGCACCCGTGGGTCCGATGCCCGGAACGCGTAGCAGCACTTCCAGCGGTGCGCGGTTGACGTCTGCCGGAAAGGAGTGGATGTTGTTCACCGCCCAGCCGGCTTTCGGGTCCAGAAAAGGGTTAAAATTGGGGTTCTGTTCACTTAAGATTTCGCCAGCGGTAAAACCGTAGTAACGCATGAGCCAGTCGGCCTGGTAAAAGCGGTGTTCCCGGAGAAGGGGCGGTTTTGAATCCAGGGAAGGAAGCATGCTGTCTGCAACTGCGGGGATATAAGCGGAATAAAAAACGCGTTTTAATCTGTATTTTTCATACAGCCCCGAGGAGAGATTGAGGATATGCAGGTCCGATTCCGGGCTGGCACCGATGATCATCTGCGTGGCCTGGCCGGCCGGAGCGAAACGGGGGGCATTTTTGTAATGGGAGAGTTCCTCCCTGCCCGTTCTGATCTCGTTTGCAATCTGGGACATGGGAGTCAGTATGGACTGCCGTGTTTTCCCCGGCGCAAGCATTTTAAGGCTTTTTTCACTAGGAAGTTCTATATTCACGCTGATCCGGTCGGCGAGATGCCCCAGCTGGGAAATCAGAGAGGGCGAAGCGCCGGGAATTGTCTTGACATGGATGTAACCCCAGAAATCGTATTTATAGCGGAGAGCGCTGAGCGTGGATATCAGAAGTTCCATTGTGTGGTCCGGACTCTGGATGACACCGCTGGACAGGAAAAGGCCTTCAATGTAATTGCGGCGGTAGAATTCTATGGTAAGGCCCGCCAATTCCTGCGGCGTGAAGGTTGCGCGCGGGACATCATTGCCGGCGCGGTTGACACAGTATTTACAGTCATAGATGCAGATATTGGTCATCAGCACCTTTAGCAGGGTAACACACCGGCCGTCAGCCGAAAAGCTGTGGCAACAACCGGCAGCGAGGGTACTGCCGAGACCACGGTTGCCGGGACGTTCCGTTCCCGATGATGTGCAGGCCGCGTCATATTTGGCGCCTTCGGTCAATATTGTGAGTTTGTGCATCAGGTCCATTTTGTTACACCGCCTTCAATTGATTTACCAGCGCGTCTTGGTTTCAACAACTTTGCCCAGAATGACGAGCCTGTTTTGATACATGCCATGAAGGATGAGGGCCTTGCACGAGGGGTTGAAGGATTCAAGGGATATTTGGCCGTTGTTCTTATTAAAACGCTTTAATGTGCCTTCGCCGCCGTCCAGAACCATAACGCCCAGTTCCCCGTTTTGGAGCGTATTCTGTTTGCGGACCAGTGCAAGGTCTCCCGCGCGGATATACGGCTCCATGGAATCACCCTGGACAATAAGGTAGAAGTAGTTTTGCGGATCACGGATGTCGGCGGGGTGGGTACCCTGAAAATCTTCAAAAGCTTCACGGCCGTAACCTGCCTTGACCGTTCCGATGACAGGAACGGGCGAAAAATCCCCGCAGGGAAGAACCCCTTGCAAAGGGATACCTTTTTTACCCAGCAGATAGTCCACACTTACACGGAGAATATCAGACAGGGAAAGAAGGACAGCCGGTTCGGGGATGGAGAGGCCTGCTTCCCATTTTGCGACAGCCTGCTGGGTCACCCCCAGCCGAAAGGCCAGGTCCGACTGGGTAAGCGCATTTTGCCTGCGCAGCCGTTTGATTTTTTCGTTTAACAGAAAAACCACCCGCCTTGAAAATTATATTATTATAATACAACCAATGGTTGTATTTGTAAACATGTTTTTTTAGGAAATAAAACAGAGATATAGGAAACCGCGATAAAAAAAGAGCGTTTGGAACGCTCTTTTTGTTCAAGTAAAAACCAGCTTATTCCGAAGGGCTGGCCGAGGGCACCGCAGAAAGAGAAGCACGCAACGCATTCAGTTTGTTGTTCAGGATGTTTGCGGAGGTGACGATCGCTTCATCCGACGAGTTCGGAAGATTGATCACGTTCTGCACCGTTTGTATGGTAGCAGTAAGATCATTGATCTGGTCCTGCGTGAGCAGGGACGAATTCTCCGTCAGGAAGGCATTCGCAGCAATCACAACGCTGTTGGCGTAGTTGATGGAATCCCGGTAATGCGTAGAGTGTACCGTACAGGTCTGGGTTGAGTTGACCAGGGGTACGCCGCCCAGATTGAGCGTCTGACCAAGCCCGGTGGTCTTAAGCCATATGGAATAGGGGGAATCGTCCGGGAAAATCGCGACGTATTGCTGACGGACCACACTGGCAGGGCAATAGGGCCCGGCCAGCATATTGGTTGAAGTATCCACGTTTTGCAGCTGGAAAACACTGTTCACTTTTGTCGGCTGCTCTGTGCCCCAGTCCGAATTGGTAGGAACGCCTTCCACCGGCGCCCCGCCCATGATGGCGTCAACCGATACCATTTTCAAACCTTCTTCTTCGGCTGTTTTATCAATGATGGGTTTGTCGCCCAATCCTTTTTCCTCATAGATAGCGGACATGTATTTCTGCCAGAGGGGTACGGATGTATTGGAGGCCGCGATCCCGCTGACAAAGGGTTTGTAACCGTCGTGACCGACCCAGAGGGTGGAGGTGTAGTAGCCCGTTATGCCCGAGAAGAAAACGCCCCGGTTATCCACCACCGTACCGGTTTTGCCCGCGACCGCTATATTCTCGCCGTCTATTTCGATCTGCGCACGTGTGCCTGTGCCATGGTCGACCGCGTCTTCCAATATATCCACCAGAAGCCATGCTGATGACTGCTTGTAAACCTGGGATTCATTGCGGTAATCTTCCGCATCCAGAACGGTATTGCCGTCCGCATCCAGCACCTTGGTGAATGCGACCGGTTCGCGGTAATAGCCCTCATTGGCGATGCAGGCGTATCCGCCGGCCATCTCAAGCGTTGTCAGGCCCGACTGGCCGAGGGCCAGACCGACGCCCGTTTCACTTACATTATCCATATTGACGCCCAGTTTTTCCAGATAGCTGGCCGAGTTTGAAAGGCCTACATATTCCATAAGGGTACGCGCGGCAACGATATTAAGCGAACTAACGATACCCTGCCGGATGGGGACCGGGCCGGGCGTTCCCTGGCTTGTTGTAGGATACCCCGTATCTGAATCCCATCCGGGGATGGCGACGGGAACATTTGCTATGGGCGTAGCGGCGGAAACGCCGAGATCGAATGCCGGACCGTACACTGTGAGCGGTTTGATGGAGGAACCCACGGGCATGGGGGCCTCATATGCCCGGTTCAGGTTTTTTTTACTGGTTGGCGTATCGCGGGAACCTATCATGGCAACGATATACCCTGTGCTGTTGTCTATAACTACAGCCGAAGCCTGCGGCTGGATGATCTCGCTGCCGTCGCTTTGGATGATATAATTATCCGATTCGCTCTCAAAGGCGGGGTAGTTATCCCATTCTGAAATGGTATTCTGGACAGTATTCTGTATTTCCTCGTCTATTGTCGCATATATTTTGTACCCGTTGGACCGGATCTCATTTTCTATGGTAGCGCGGTTCTGGGGCGTATCGTCCATCTCGTATTTCCGCAGGAACATGGTCTCCACATTGTATATTACATATTCGACGAAATGGGGATAGGGGTAAAGTTCGTTTGCGGGCGAGGTTTCAAGAATATTCATTTCGGATTTCCACTGGTTAATGTAATCCGGGCTGTCCCAAATGGTTTTAGGAACAAAGGTAGCGTCATACTGTTCCTTGGTGATGAAGCCGGCCGCATACATGCGTTCGGTAACGATGTTCATCCGGTTTTGCAAATCGCCCAGGTTTTCAGGCGCGACATATGTTGCGCGGCGCGGATTGTAGGCATGGGGGTATTGCGTAATAGCGGCGAGGCAGACAATCTCCTTTAAATTGAGTTGGGAGAGGTCTTTGCCGAAATAATCCTTGGCCGCCGCCTTGACTCCGTAGACCGTTCCGCCTAAGGGAATGGTATTGAGGTAGGCTTCAAGGATTTGTTCTTTTGAATATTTTTTTTCAAGTTCTATGGAAAGATACGCTTCCTGGAGTTTCCTTTTGTAGGACCTCTCGGAAGTCAGAAGGCTGTTTTTAACCACCTGCTGGGTGATAGTGCTGCCTCCTTCGGATTTTCCTGAGGTTAGGTTGGACATAAGTGCACCGAAAATACGGACCACGTCCACCCCGTTATGGCTATAGAAGCGGATGTCCTCCACCGCGATGAATGCGTTTTGCAGGTCCTCCGGAATTTCATCCAGCGTCGCCCAGTCCCGGTTTTCGCTTCCTGTATAGGTGGCGAGCAGGGTGCCCTGCTGGTCATAAATATAGGAAGTAAGCGCCTGATCTTCAATCTTGCCGACGTCCAGGTCGGGTGTAGATTCCAGATAGGCGTTGGCAAGGCCCATGACAAGCCCTGCGCCGATGGCCACGATAACAAAGATGGAAACCAGACCAAGTTTGAAGGTCGTTAAAAGAATGCCAAGTACGAAGTTGGGCCGTTTTGTGCGCGGGATAAAAAGGGAGCCGGAATATTTTTTCTCTTTTTCGCCCTTGATACCGGGCATGAACATTGTATGGCCAAAATCCTGGCTTTTTTGCGTGGTTTTAATCTCTTTTTCGGAAAAAACAACTGTTTTATCTTTATCCAGGCTGCCGGTTTTATTTGCGTGCGGCTGAGAAGATGTTTTTTCTGCCTGGTGTCCATCTCCCCTTTTGGTGCCCGGTTTAAATATACCTGATATTTTATGCCCTATATTACTAAACACGGACAAAATGGAACTGCCCGTATTCTTATGATTTTCAGACATGCAAGATACCTCCGTAGTTTCTCAATACCAGAAATAATTCATTCTGTATTATATCACATATTGGCAAAGAAAATAATATCTGACGGAAAGTTAACAAAATGTTCCGAAAGGGGGGACGCCTTTTTTAAAAAAAACATTGCGCGACAGCATTCCCTGCCGGCGCTACCCTAAGGGATACAGGGGCTGGGCAAACTTGTCAAAAGGAGTGTTTTATGCTACTATTTTTGAAAGAAAAGAAAAAAGCAGGAGTGAGCATATGTCTGGACATTCGAAATGGTCTACAATCAAATTCAAGAAAGGCAAAGCGGACGCGCAGAGGGGGAAAATATTCACAAAAATCGGCAGGGAAATCGCGGTTGCCGTGAAGCACGGAGGGCCGGATCCGGCGTCCAACTCCAGACTCCGGGATGCGATCGCCAAGGCTAAATCCAACAACATGCCCAACGACAATATATCCCGTTCCATTAAAAAGGCAGCGGGGGAACTCGGCGCCATAAACTATGAGGAAATGGTGTACGAAGGATACGGCGCGGGAGGCGTTGCCGTGATTGTGGAAGCGCTGACCGACAACCGTAACAGGACGGCAGGGGATGTGCGGCATGCTTTTGACCGTAACGGCGGCAGCCTGGGCGCCACAGGGTGCGTCGCATGGATGTTCGACCGTAAGGGCGTTTTAGTGATCGAACGGACCGCAAAGACGGATGAGGACGAACTGACCATGGCAGCCATCGACGCAGGAGCGGAAGACTTTAGCGCGGACGAGGAAGCCTTTGAGATTATTACCGCGCCGGATGATTTTTCCGCTGTGCACGGAGCGCTGGAGGCGGGGGGCTATGTATTCGCTTCCGCACAGATAGATATGGTGCCGCAGAATACAGTGGCGCCGGACGCGGAAACCCAGGAAAAGGTTTTAAAGATGCTGGATATGCTGGAAGACCTGGACGATGTGCAGAACGTATATCATAATGCGGAACTGAGCGGGGAAGAAGAATAAACCCGTTCCCGTTCAAAACGGAATATAAATAAAGCCTCTTTTGGGAACGGATTTTCACAAAGAGGTTTTTTAATGTTTTTTTAAACGGCGTCGTTTATTGCCGCCATCAGTTCGTTTTCCACGACTTTGGCCGCCGCCATCAATTCTTTGCCGCCCATCAGCCCGATGATGCCGGTGGGCCGGAGCATGCCCATGTATACCGCGCCGCCGTCTTCAAACACAACCATTTTGCAGGGCAGAAAATAACCGACTTCTATGTTTTGCGTAAGGACCTCGTTTGCCTGAACTGGATTGCAGACTTCCAGAACCTTGAAATTGCGGTCGAAATCAATGCCTTTTTCCTTAAGCTTATCTTTGAAATTCAATTCCCACAAAACGCCGAATTTGTGGCCGGTGACCGCCTTTTTCAGGTCTTCTACCGCCTGCTCAAAGCTTTTATCCGTTTTTGTTTTAAAATTGATATGCATTTTTATTTACCTCTCTTACCGGAACCGATTCATAATATTATTAAGCTACCGGCTTTTGTTGTAAACAAATTTAATATATGAACTTTTATTGCAGGCTTGGGCCGGCGGGTGTAGAATACAGGCAGGAAATACTTTTTTAGAATGCAGCCATTATGGTGACGGGAGGGCTTGCAGATGGAAAAAAATGAAAGACTGTCCTTGATTCTTGCGATAACCGGGGACGCCCTGGTATGGTTTCCCATCGCCTTCACAGCGGCCCTATCGCTGATCAGGCTGGCACAAACAGGAATGCCCCTGTTTGATTATCTGATGCCTGCAGAACTTTTTCCTGTTGCGCTGGCAGGTACGGTCATACTCCTTTTGGCAGCTTTCCGTCTTGGAATATACAAAAAAAAGATCGGGATCAGCGCTGCGGTATTTATTGGCGCGCCGCTTCTGGGCCAGGCCGTAGCGGTTGTAACGGGACTCGCATCGGGAGAAACGGAGATTGGCGGCATCGAATGGGCTGCTGTTCTTGTGCTGTTAGCGGTTTTCATTGCAGCCGAGGTATTCCTGGGGATTGCGGGAATCGGCCTTGCAAGAAAAATACGGAAACGGAAATGAAATAAAAAAAAGAATGCATTAAAAAGGGGCGGTACAAACCGGCCCTTTAATTTAATAATCAAGCAATTTTATCCCTGCAGGTTCTTCAGGTGTTCTATAAACTGGCGGGCAACCCTGGGGGAACGGCCGCCGCGGGTGATGGCGTAGCGTTCTGCCTGATCTTCGATATCCGGCGCGATCACGCCGAATTGCTGGGCCAGGCCGCGGATGATTTCAAGATACAGCGCCTTGTCCGGCTGGAAAAAATGGACGGACAGGCCGAAACGCTCGGACAGGGAAGTGAGTTCCTGAATGGTTTCGTTCACATGGATATCATCCCCGGTGCGTTCCGAAAATGATTCTTTTACCAGATGCCGCCGGTTGCTGGTGGCGTATACCGCAATATTGGGAGCCTTGGCGGAGACCGATCCTTCTAAAATGGCTTTCAGGGCCTTGAAATCGTCATTGTTCTGGTCGAAGGAGAGGTCGTCTATAAAAAGGATGAATTTAAGCGGGTTGCCGATCAGGCTTTCTGCAATCTGCGGAATATCGCAAAGCTGTTTTTTGGTAATCTCTATCAGCCTGAGGCCTTCAGCACGGTATTCGTTTACGATCGCCTTGACGGTTGAAGATTTTCCGGTGCCTGCGTCCCCGTATAAAAGGGCATTTGCGGCCGGCCTGCCCTTGAGCAGAAAGAGGGTATTTTCCAAAACGGCGCCGCGTTCCCGCGTGTAGCCTTTCAGATCGGAGAGCCGGACGGGATCTGGGAAACGGACGGGCGTTATGACGGAATCCTTCACCATAAACATGTGGTGTTTCGAAAAAACGCCGTAGCCGACACGGCCCAGGCTGGCGATCCGCTCCCGGTAGGCAGCGGGAAAGTCCGCGGGATGGGTTGTCCAGAGCGGAAGATATCCTTCGTATTCCATATCATTTATAATGTCCTGTGAAGACGTCTGTGCCATCTCCTGTAAGACGGAAAGCTCGTTTTCTAGGCATTTTTCGAGTTCCCGGCTTACGAATCCGCCGCGCGCCTTCGTGCGGATGTAGGCGTTTTCATCATCCAGCACCTTGTTTAAAAAGGCGTCGGTGAGATCGCCGCTTTCGTTTAAAAGAATGGAGTAGAATGCGGAATAGCGCGCAACCTGATCCAGATCAGGACGTCCATCTATATCTAAAAGACATGAGAAGGCTTTAACCAGCGGATCGCCCAGAAGGCCGCGGAAAACGGAGAGGGAGTGCAGTTTTAAATTCATTTCTTTTAAGTCCATTTCAGGTTCCTTCTTCCGGTATGTTTTTTTCAGATACCGTTATTATAATGATTTGAGCCTGGCTGGTCAATATATGTGCAAAGGCCCTTAGGTTATGATATACTTGGTTTTGTTGGAAACCGGTCCGGCCGGACTGCTTTTAAGGAGGAATTATGAAAGAGGTTGGAAAAGCCGCACGTGCATTTCATGATGAAGGATATAACTGCTGCCAGTCCGTTATACTGCCCTTTATCCGTGAAATGGACGTGGATGAGGAAGAACTTTTAAAGATTGCGTCTTCGCTTGGCGGAGGGCTCGGTTATCTGCGAGAAGTGTGCGGGGCGGTGACCGGAATGGCAATTGTTTTAGGCCTGAAATACGGGTACAGGCGTGGATTTGCCGACCAGGAAGACAAGGACGCAAAAAAGGCGCATTACGCGCTGGTAAAGCGCCTGGGAGAGGCGTTCCGGGAGCGGATGGGCGCTTTGACCTGCCGCGACCTTTTGCATATGGACGCGTTTGACCAGGTTCTCCCCGGATTTGAAGACGTGGAAAAACCGTGCCCGGATGCGATTGAAGCCGCTGCGGATATTCTTTCCGATTACCTTGCAACTCAGGAAAAATAATACATCACAAAAGACAGCCCAGTTAAACAGGGCTGTCTTTGCCCAAACGGGATTATCTATCATCTGAGGGATAGTGCAGGCGCCACAGTTTCCGTAGTGAATCCATGGTCTGAACGATCTTGAGTGTTTCTTTAAGCGGCATGTCCGGTGATTCTTTCAGGCCCTTCTTTAAACAATCCTGCACAGCCTGTGCTTCAAACTGAAAGCCGCTAGAGCCGTATTCTTCTTCAAAGACAAAGCTTTCTCCGTTATAATATTCTATTTCGTCCCCGGACAGGATAAGTTCCGCTTTGGTGGGATGCCAAAAATCATCGTGAATAACGACCCGGCCTATCTCACCCTCGATAAGGGCTTTTCGGTCTGTTTTAAGCGCAATACCGCTGCATAAAAGAGCAAGTTGCCCTTCCGAATATTTTAATATAAAAGCATTGTATTCGTCGATTCCGTTTACGAGGCTGCAGGCTCCAGTGATTTCGGAAGGATCCGATCCGAGAAACTGAAAGGAGAGGGCGAGCGGATAGATGCCTACGTCCAGCAACGCACCGCCGGCCGATTCGTTTTGAAAACGCCACTGGTTCCGGTCGCCGCTGCCGTCAAACCCAAAACCGGCATGTACCAGCCTTACCTTTCCGATGCAGCCGTCCCGGACCCAGGCAGCCGCCTGTTTCATGGCCGGAAAGAAACGCGTCCACATGCCTTCCATGAGAAACACATCTCTTTTTTTTGCTGTAGCGATCATTTTTTCCACTTCCCGTGCATTTACGCCCAATGGTTTTTCGCACAAAACGTTGAAACCGGCATCAATAAACATGACGGCGTCATGCAGATGATGCGTATGCGGCGTCGCGATGTAGACCACATCAATGTCTTTTGCGCCGAGCATGGCTTCGTATGACCCGTATGCGCGGGCCGCCCCGAACTCTTTTGCGAACGATTCCGCTTTTTCAGTGCTGCGGGAGGCAACACCGGCGATAACTGCGTCATCCAGCTCCTTAAGCCCCTGCGCAAACAGCCTGGATATATAGCCCGTCCCAACGATTCCCCATCTTGTTTTTTCCATATTGGCGTTCCCTCCCGTATATGAATTTTATTCTATTTTATCATAAATATCCGTATGATGCCGCGGTTTTAAACCATATGCAGCAGACTTTTTTATGTTTGGGAAAAAGAAAATATATACAGGTAGGTAAAGAAAGTAAAAATTATACTATAAAACAGCCCCCGGCCTTGTCCGGAAGCAAAAAAATAGTGATATTGAATGGATTGGCAAAATAATCCGGCAAGACGGAACCTTACCTGCGACGGCTGGCGGCTGTGCAACATAAACGCGCTACCCGAGATAAAAAAATGCCTCCTTATAAATGGAGGTTTTTTGAATATTAAGAATCTTTTTGCTGCTTGGTGGTTTGGGGCAAAACGGTTGCAACCTTTGACTTGGCGAATGCGTAAAAGCGCATTACAAGGAAAGTGATAGGGATACCGGCAATCACCGTTAAAACATACACCAGGAAACGCGCCTGCCCGAACGCCGTGATCAGCATGCCGGCCAGCAGGAACTGGATGACGAAGCTCGGCAGATAGGCCAGGCAGAATTTAAAGAATTTTTTTAATCCAAAACTGTCCTTGAAGGTCAGCTTGGTGTTCAGCAAATAGGATATGACCAGGAATATCGCATAGCCGATGGCGAATGCGATCAGAGGCTGCATAAAAAGAGAAAACAGGTAGGCGCAGGTTACGCCGATCAGGGTATTCATGCCCCCGATCATAGCGTACATCATAAACTCCCGAACGAAAAACATACGCTTGAAGGATTTTTTATGCCTTACAAAAACCTCGCCCGAAGGAACAATCACCTGTTTGGAGAGGGAAATAACAGAATCATCTATTGTATTGCCGTAATAATAGGTTTCAATATCCGGCGAAGTTTCATTTTGGAGAAGGAGTTCCGCCTTGTTGTTGCATTCGCCGCCGCCTTCCTTCAGGGCGATAACCCTGTGCCCTTCGCAGACAGGGGCGATGAGGTCATAGGGAAGAATGCTTATGATGGTTGCGCCTTCCGGAATGGGGCGCAGGTTTTTTTTATGCTCTTCCCAAAATTCCCTGATAAATACATGCTTATCTTTATGTGCCCAAAAGCAATTAAACATGGTCAGGGATAATTCCGATTTGCCCCGCCTGCCAAGTATGAATGAAAAATGCGCGCGTATCATTTTGCCGAGATGCCGGATTAATTTGCTGTTTTGTTTAAGGGACATAAAATAGAAATCTTTCACAAGATTCCCCTGATAAATATATCCCCCAAAATCACATAAAATCATATGAAGATAATAGCAGAACGGGGGTCAAAAAGCAATCATATTTATATACAGAAAAATGGCACGCGTGAACGAATCGGCGGAAAACCGGACCAATAACCCTGTTCAACGAGACTATTGAAACTAAAATTGCATTTTAGGTGCGTTTTCAGTTATAATACCGGTATAAACGTTGAAAGGGGAATGACTGATGGACCATGTTCTGAATACGGCGAAGGCGGCTAAAAACGCTTCATGGGAACTGGCCAAACTGGGCACACTGGAAAAGAACGCCATCCTGCATGCGATCGGGGACGGTATCCTTGCGGCCGGAGATGAAATAATAAAGGAAAACAAAATAGACGTGGAGAACGCGCGGAAGGCGGGACGGACGGAAGCCATCATAGACAGGCTTTCCCTTAATGAAAAGCGTGTTGCCGCCATGGCGCAGGCGTTTTACGACATAGAAAAGCTGCCTGATCCCATTGGAGAGACGATAGAAGGATTCAAACGCCCGAACGGGCTGGATATAAAGAAAAGGCGGGTGCCGCTCGGCGTGATCGGCATCATC
>Ga0172371_10006102_pt1 | contig 17629 bp, 11 predicted proteins | sample Lak12m_FD_114543 | JGI IMG/M metagenome (GOLD analysis project Ga0172371, IMG submission 114543) | Freshwater microbial communities from Kabuno Bay, South-Kivu, Congo - kab_022012_12m | ecosystem: Environmental > Aquatic > Freshwater > Lake | place: Democratic Republic of the Congo: South-Kivu...
ACCCAGAGAAGGACGGGCCGCTGGCCGGCGCGGAGCGGCTGGGCCGCCGCGACGGGGCCTGGCAGGCGGTTTGGGATCGGTTTGTCGAGGCCCCCACGCTGTACCCCGGGGTGCCCGACTGGCTGCGCCGGGCGCGTCCGGCCGACAAACGGGGCACGCTGTCCTTTCCCGACGACCTTGAGCCCTGGCCGCAGGACAACGACCGGCTGGAGGATGAACTGCGCAAGGCCCTGACGGCGTTGGGCGGCAAGTCGGAGGCCGAGGCCCGGGCGACGATCGCGGCCTTGGAGAAAAGTCATGGCCACCGCCGGGCCTGGCCCTGGGCCAAGTTCGGTTGGGCTCCGTTGGCCCGCGCGCTGGAACATTTGGCGGCAATGACGCAGGGGACCGGCAAAGCCCTGGCCGGCGGTGATCTCGATGCGATGGCCCAGGTTTACGGGGAGACGGGGTGGCGGACAGATGCGGCCGTGCTGGACGCGCTGGCGGCCGTGGAACGGGCCGAGGATACAGCCGCGGTCACGCAGGCCATCCGCGCGGTCTACGAGCCCTGGCTGACGGCCGGTGCCGCACGCTTTCAGCAGCTGGCCGCCGGGGCCTACCCGGCTTCGGGGCAGCCGCAGGGCGCGTCCGGCACGGTGTACGAAACGCCGGCCGCGTTCCGGTGGGGATCGCGGGACGTCGAGGCAGAAGGGGCCGGACGGGCCGAAACGCCAGCGACGAGCACCGCTGCGACCGACGCCATCCCCGCAGGGTGCTGCCTGCTGTTCGCCGACGGTCTGCGGCTGGATGTCGGCCAGAAGCTGCTGGCCGAAATCGAGGCCCGCGGCTGGCCGGTGGAAGTCGCCTGGAGCTGGGTCGGCGTCCCCACGGTCACGGCGACGACGAAACCCGCCGTCTCGCCCGTCGCATCCCTGTTGACCGGCGACCCAGCCGAAGACCTGTTCCGGCCCTGCACGCGAAACGATTCCAAGGTGCTGACGCACGATCGTTTCACGAGGCTGCTGGAACAGCAGGGGATCCAGTTCCTGGAGGAGGGCGAAACGGGCGACCCGACTGGCCGAGCGTGGACTGAGTGCGGGCGCATCGATGCGATCGGGCACAAAGAGGGGGTCAAGTTGGCTCGCCGAATCGCCGAAGAGGTCCGTGGCCTGATTGATCGGCTGCGGACGCTGCTGGACGCAGGCTGGAGGGAAGTCCGCGTGGCGACGGACCACGGCTGGCTGCTGCTGCCCGGCGGGCTTCCCAAGGTCGTAATGCCGGCCTGCCTGACCGAGACTCAGTGGGGCCGGTGCGCGATCGTCCGCGAGAATGCCAAGGTCGAAGTGCAGGTCGTGCCCTGGAGTTGGTGCGGCGACGTGCCGATCGCCGTGGCCACTGGGATCGGCGCGTTCCGGGCCGGCCTGGAGTACGACCACGGGGGGCTGAGTCTCCAAGAGTGCCTCGTGCCCCGGCTGACCGTCCGCGGTCGGACGATCCAGGTGGCCGGCAAGATCGAATCGGTGGTTTGGCGGGGACTGCGGTGCCGGGTGGAAGTCTCCGGTGCGGGCGACGCGTGTCGCGTGCATCTGCGGGTGTCCCCGGGTGACCTGAACAACACGCTGGAAGTCGATCCCCAGCTGTTGGATCGTGACGGACGCGGGGCCCTGTTGGTGACCGATGACAGTCGCATCGGCCAGCCGGCCGTCGTGGTGTTGATCTCGCCCGAGGGGCAGGTCGTCGCGAAGCGTTCAACCCTGATCGGTGGGGAAGACTGAGATGCAACTGGATTTGTTGGACAAGCTGGCCGCCGAGGCGTTCGACGGGTTCATCGTCCGCAAGGACCTCGTGCGGCGGTTCAAGGGGCAGTACCCGGTGCCGACCTACGTAGCCGAGTTCCTGCTGGGCCGGTACTGCGCCAGCGTTGACGAAGAGGAGATCAACGAGGGCCTGCAGGTCGTCGATCGGCAGCTGGCACAGCGGACGGTGCGGGCCGGCGAACAGGAGCTATTCAAGGCCCGCGCCCGCGAACGCGGCGAAATCAAGATCATCGACCTGATCAAAGCCAAGCTGAACGACCGGGCAGACTGTTTCGAGGCCGAGTTGCCCAGCCTGCAACTGAAGGACGTGCGGATCGCCGCCGAGCTGGTTCGCGAAAACGAGCGGATGCTGACCGGCGGCTTCTACGCCGAAATCAGCCTGAGCTACGACGCGGCGATCGCCCAGGAACGCGGCGGCCGGCCGTTCGGGATCGACGCCTTGCGGCCCATCCAGCTGTCGAAACGGGATGCGCTGGACACGCTGATCCAGGGCCGGCGGCGATTCGGCACGGCCGACTGGAAGAAGTTCCTGATCCGCAGCGTCGGCCTGGAACCCGAAGCCCTGACCCCACGGGCTCTCGATCTCGCGCTGATGCGCATGATTCCGTTCGTCGAACGGAACTACAACGTCGTCGAACTGGGGCCGCGCGGGACGGGCAAGAGCCACCTGTTCCAGCAGGTTTCGCCCTACTCGCACCTGGTGTCCGGCGGCAAGGCGACCGTGGCCCAGATGTTCGTCAACAACGCCAATGGGCAGCGGGGCTTGGTCTGCCTGTACGACGTCGTCTGTTTCGACGAGATCTCGGGAATTTCGTTCGACAAGAAGGACGGCGTGAACATCATGAAGGGCTACATGGAGAGCGGCGAGTTTAGCCGGGGAAAGGAGAGCATCCGGGCTGATGGCTGCATCGTCATGGTGGGCAACTTCGACGTGGACGTCGAGCACCAACAGAAGATCGGCCACTTGTTCGAGCCCATGCCGCCGGAAATGCGGCACGATACGGCCCTGATGGACCGCATCCACGCCTACCTCCCCGGCTGGGATATGCCCAAGATGGCGCGGGAGCTGTTCACGGATCATTTTGGCCTGGTCAGCGACTTTCTCTCCGAGTGCTGGGCGCAGCTGCGGCCGGTCGGTCGGGCGGCCGTACTGCAGGATCGCGTCTTCTTCGGTGGGGCGTTGAGCGGACGGGACACCGCGGGCGTCCAGAAGACCATCAGCGGCCTGGTCAAACTGCTGTACCCGGATCCCCAGGCGGAGATTCCCGCCGAGGAACTGGAGTGGATCGTGCGTCTGGCGCTGGAGTGCCGGCGGCGGGTCAAGGAACAGCAGAAACGGATCGTCCCGGCCGAGTTCCGCAACACGCACTTCTCCTACACCCTGGGGCACGACGGCGTGGAGAAGTTCGTCGTGACGCCCGAGATGCGCAGCGAAAACGAGATCGGCAGCGATCCGCTGCCGCCGGGGCAGGTCTGGACGATCAGCCCGGGCACCACGGACGAGCACCCCGGCCTGTACCGCATCGAGGTCACCGTCGGGCCGGGCTCGGACGTCAAGATCCTCAACCGGCCCCAGCCGCCGGCGTTCGTCGAGAGCACTCGGTACGGCGAGCAGAACCTGTACAGCAGCTCGCGGGAACTGGTCGGCGACCGCGATCCGCGCGAGCACGAGTTCTCGGTTCAGCTCCGGGCGTTCGACACCTCGCGGAGCGGTGCCGGCCTGGGGCTGGGCGTGCTGCTGGGCCTTTGCGGCTCGCTGCTGCAGCGGAGCATCAAGGGCGGCCTGGTGGTCGCCGGCAGCCTCAACCTGGGCGGCTCCATCGACCCGATCCACAACGCCGTGGAGATTGCCGAGCTGGCGATCGACAAGGGAGCCAGCGCCCTCCTGATGCCCGTCTCCGCCCGCAAGCAGTTGTTCAACCTGCCCGACGACCTGGCGACCAAGATCGACATCCAGTTCTACACCGATTCGAAGGAGGCGCTGGTGAAAGCACTAGCGGATTGAATCTATGGGGCTGCTTTCGGATACGCTGGAAGACAACCGCGAATTCGCGGGGAAGATCGAACTGGCAGAATTCGCCTTCATCGAACTGCCACCGACGCCGCCATCTGGCGTTTGCTGCCCCGTGTGCGATCGCATATTTGGCAGCGACTTGGCACTTAATAATCACATCGCCCAAGAACACGGCCGGGAGCACGTGTACATCAAGGCGAATGGGCGCGTCGTCCGTGGAACGGAGGTCTTTCGTCAGAAAGTGAACCAATGCGAATTGGTCTTGCTTGGATTAGGTGGCGTCACGGTAATGATCCAAGCAGGGAAACGTCGGAAGCAGTTCCTCGTCGAGGCGAATACGGACCTTCTGGAACACATCCCAACTGAGTATATGGGGGAAGTTCGTGTTACGGTCTCGCACGACAGGACCAAACGGGACTTCTTGATGTACTTCAACACCGAACCGCCCTTCGACACGCGCGAACTGAACCGACTGATCACGGCGTTTCAAGAACGACTTGAACAGGGTATCGAACCCGACGGGGATGCTTATCAGAAACGACAACGCTCCCTTGTCCAAAACGACTTGGAGAAGCACTATCTCGACGGGTTCTTTGAGTACTGCCTCGGTTTCTTCCTGGAAAAGCAGGGACATTGGCCGGAAAGCGGAATGCACTTGGAGACAGCCATGCATTTGCTTCGTCCATACGCCACGCGGCCGGCCAGAACGGCCCGCCGAATTCTCGCGATTCGCATGAATTGTTTCACTCCGCTACAGCATTGTCACCGATCGTCGGTTTTCTATCCAGCGCGCGTGTTCTTCGTAGATGGCGATCTCATACTTCCTTTGAAGACGGGCGATTCCGCGACGCCACCAGAAGGTGTCAGATTCGCCAATAGCCCGTCCGACGCGATCGCGACGAGAGACGAGCGGGTATACCTCGATGGGTTCACGGAACTCGTACTGGCAGCGATCAAAGCGTTCTACGCCAGGGATTTCTTCATTCTTGACGGGACTCTGGAGATGCTGGAACGGCATCCGCTCGCTACGGACACTAATAATGAGGGCAAGCTGCTCCTCTTGAAAGCTCGCGGGGCTCACGTCCGCGGGGATCAAAGGACCGCCAGAAAAAACTACGAGCGGCTGCTCTATCACCCCATCTTTGGTTCGGAAGCTCAGGAGTTTTGTAATGTCCGCTGACGAAAATACACAACTCGACACGAGCAAGGATGCCCCAGCCGAAGCGGCGCCATCCAAGCACGAAAGGCCGCCGCAAAACAAACAGCGGCCCTCCTTCGAGACATTCATTCAGATGCTCACCGAAGCGATTACGCGTGGCCCAACGAAGAACCAACTTCCGACGGTCGTTCGACTCTTGAAGCGAGGCTTCACTGGAGAGGTTCGACCGGATCAAGCCAACCAAGTCGTTGAGCTGATCAAGGACTATTCCTCAGCAGATCGCCTTGCAGTCCAACTCACGATCGCCCTTCCGCAGAAGCCATCCGGGATCGCACGGGCCGTACTCAACCGACTGCGGTCATGGTTTGCCGAGTTAACCGGCTATCCGGGAGAGCAAGCCGACCAGGATCGTTTGCTTGATCTGACGCATTGGATCGTGGCGGGAAATCAGAAGCCGGAATCCCCACGGTTCCCAGCGGACTGGCTGCGAATGGCATTCACCTGTCTGGCTTCCGAGCGAGACCCACTCGTCCGATGTGAGGCCGTGTACAAGCTGCTCTCTACGATTGCGAGGGCTGCAAAACGCGATCGTAGCGGACCATTCAGTTCCGACAGCCAGACCTTTCTCCACGAAGCGGCGCAATTGGTGTCAGCCACGACGATCATCCCTCGCAAGGTGGCTGCCGCACTGCAATTCGCGCACCCGATGGAAGAGCGATTCCGCCAGCATGAGGTCGTCGCGAGGGAAGCAAGAAGCGAGCTGATTGATGCGACTCAGAAGGTCCGCACGCTGGGCGAAGAAAACACAAAGCTCCGACAGCAATTAGAACTCGCGTTGACGCGCGAGAACGAATTGCGGCGCCAGTCAGAGCGACTCGCCGGACAGGTGTCGGCAGAGCAGGAACGCACTCGGGAGTTGGAGAAGTTCTGGGAAAAAAAAACCGAGCAAGCACTTGCTCGGCAGCGACACGAACTCGCCACCGCGTTGGCTCATGATCTGCAGGAGGCACGTCTGGCTCTCGACCGAGAGTCGCCAAACACTGGCATGGCACTGAACCGTGTTCGTGGGGCAGAGGAAAAACTTCATACGATAGGACAGAACAAATGAGGCAAAAGACGAGCACCGATGGAAACCTGGGCTTTGGAATCGACTTCGGCACAACGAACTCGGTTGTCGCAGCTCATAACCTGAAGTCAGCCAAGACCACGGTCTGCCGTGACGGAGAGGGCCTGCCACACCCGTCCGTTGTTTGGTATCGGCTGGATGAATTGCCGCGGGTCGGGAGCGAGGCGAAGCTGCACATCAGCGCCTTTGCCGAAGCAGCCGGTAATGCCTTCGTTCAGTCGGTTAAGCGGAGGTTGGGGAAGGGTGAAACGTTGGACATCTTTGGGGAAAGGACGCCGGCCCAGGCAGTCGCGACGGACATTTTTCGCTTCCTGCTTGCCGATGCCCAAACGCGGCACGACTTCGACGTGCGAGAAGCTATTGTAACTGTGCCGGTGTACTTTGATGGTCGGGCGCGGCGGGAACTACGGAAGGCAGCGGACGCTGCCGGCCTATTCATCAAGACTTTTCTGCACGAACCGTTCGCTGCGTTGATTGGCTACCTGTACGAAAGCGGGCTCAGTGCAAGTCTTCACGAACGGGAAGGGCAGAACATACTCGTCTTTGATTGGGGCGGGGGAACACTCGACATTACTGTTGGCCAAGTCTGCCAGGGCCGCGTTGCACAGCTTTCGACAGCGGGGCTGGTAGACCGCGCGGGAGACCATTTCGACAGCCTCCTGGGAACGGTTGCCAAACGCAAGTTCCAGGAAAGTAACTCTATCCCGTCCGATCAACTTCAACTAACGCCAACGACCAAGGACCGTTTTCGCACCGAATGTGAACGATGCAAGATCGAACTGTCGGCGAAACGATCACAGAAGCTAGAACTCGCGGATTTTTTCCGTTCTGGGAGGAAGGTGTTGGACCTCAGTGAGCGTATTGCCAGAGACGAATTTGAAAGCGAAATCCTCGCTGAAGTAGATCTGGCTGCACGTGAGGTTGACCGGGCATTGGATGCAGCCGGCCTGACTGCCAGGCAGATCGATCTGGTTTTGCTGATCGGTGGGACATCGCAGATTCCGCTAGTCCAGCAACGTATTCGAGAACGCTTTGGCCACACCGTGGTAATCGTGGAGAACGCTGATAGCATAATCGCTGAAGGCGCGGCCATCGCCGACGCGCTTGGGCTGGGGCTAGTTTTCGCCGATTCCGTGGCCATCGAGTTGTCAGACGGAACCTGCCACGACGTGTTCAAGGCGGGTGAACCTGCCAAATCGGAAGCCTGCAACAAGACCGTCAACCTGTTTTGCACTGACAATCGTGACGGCGTCGCTCGGCTGATTGTGGGCTTGGCGCGGACTTCCAGCAAGCAGTTTGATAGACGGACAATCTTAACAGTCCCGGTGAGTCCGGATTTGCCTCGTCCATACAACCACGAACGCGTCACGGCTAGTTTTCGTCTGGACGAGGACCTCGTTCTTCATGTTGACGCAAAAGCTGCTACCCAACCGCGGGGAGGGCATGAGGAAGTCGTTGATCTGCGTTTTGCGGTTGCTACGACGGAGAAGGTCTAATGGAATCGAACCTGTCAGTAAGGTCAAATCTGATGCTCGATGATAAGGCGCATCAGCCGCAGTACCGCCACTTGCCTGGGGACTTTGCGGCGCAAGTGTATCGGGAACTGGGGTACTGCAATCCGATGGTGATTGAAAGGTACTTCACCCCGCGTCAACTCGTCGAATATCGCCAGTACCTACCCTGCATCCGCTGCCGCCGCCCCTGCGCTGGAACATGCGGGTGACTTCTCGCAAGCTGCATTAGGCAAACTACATCCCCTCGAGTAGGGAAAGGCTGTCGGAGTGGTCGCAGTCTGGGTAGTTCTCGCATCCCAGAAAGAAGGTCCGCGAGTGTTCCCGCACGGTCAGGGGGTGGCCTCGCGGGCACGTCATGTCATGGAGACGCACCTTCAGCTTGGCATCTTCCAAGGACAGCCTGCGAGAGTAGTAGCACTGGTGGATCTGGCTGTTCGTGCAGATCAGGAACCATCCTTCTCGAGTGCGTTTCATGACGAGATCCCCGGTGGCGCATTCGGGACAGAAGAACCGTCGCGCCTGATTCGGATCGACTGCGTCGTCCGCGAGATGGGAGAAGGCGATCCGCCAGATGACCCGACTGACATTGGGGGAAGGGACGAGCAGCCAGCGCCCGCCGAGAGGCAGGCAGACAGTTCCGCCTGCCAGAAACACCGGCGGGACGCCGGGAGCGCGCCGCACGATGAAATCGCCGGCGGGGATGACTTCGCCTGCGTCGGGGACCACCAGCAGTTTGCGACAGGCGTGGGCGGCCGCGAGCATCTTGGCGACAATCGACAAGTCCGCCAGTCCCGCCGCATGCGAATAGAGCGCGGGGCTGGTCTTGTGGCCGGGCAACTGGACGTCCGCTAGCGAGTCTACCGCGTCTACGTCTTCCAGGATTTCTGTGGCCGGTAGCGGCGTGATTCCGCGACCCCGCTCGCGGACGACGCGCCGCCAGAAAGGCTGGGTTGTGGCGAGGGCGTCGAGCAGCGGCGGGCTGCCGATGAGAATTAGTTGGTCTCGCGCCCGACTGATCGCGACATTCAGCAGCTTCGCACAGTCCTTGTCGCGGAAAAACGCGACCGGGTGACCGGGAGCATGGGCGGTGAGGTCGACCACAACCGTGCGGGCTTCGGATCCCTGGGCGCGATGAATGGTGCTCGCCGAAATCCGACGCCCCCCAAGCCCCCGTTGGAGATCGAATGACAATGCGGCGAGCAAAGATCGTTGAGGGCGAAAGGGCGTCAGAAGCAGAAGCTCGTCGTGATTCAGCAGCGGAACTAGCGAGTGGAGGATGGGCACTGAGGCCAAGTGGTAGTAGGACTTGTCCCGGACGGAGTAGTGTGTCGTCTGCCATTCGGCGGGAATTTCCACGAATTCGATCACGGGGCCGCTGGCGTTTCTGCCATGTTGCAGCAGGCCGTCATAGGTCAGGCGGCTCACCACGTCGCCGATCTCGTTCGTCATCCGGTACTGAGTCCGCAGCAGACGAAGCCGGTTTGCCGTGACCGCGGTTCCGATTTGAACGTCGAGCCAGTCGTAGACGCTTTGGCCGAACCATCGCTGAGCGTCTGAAGCGTTGCTTTGAGCAATGGGTGGGAGTTGCTGGGGATCGCCAGCGAAGATTACACGCGACTTGGCCAACATGGAAGCAGCGAGGGCGTAGACGAGCGAAGCCATCGACGCCTCGTCCACCACAACCACATCGAATCGGCGCTGTCGAAGTCCCTTGTCTAGGACCATCCTGGCCAAGGTGCAGCCGGTCACCAGGGCCTCGGAGCCGACCGCAGGGGCAGCTTTCGATACCATCTCGTTGAACTCCCGAAGCACGCCTTCACAACGGGCTCGCTCGCGAAACAGGACGGCCAGCTGGTCGGAAGACACGTTTCGCTCGGCGATTCGCTCGGCAATCTTGCGCAGTCGCTCTTGTGCCTGGACCACGTGCTTGGTCAGGGAGGCGTTCCGATCCAGCACACGGCCGCCCCCCGTGATCTTGCTCACCACGGGGTCGAGGGAGACTCCGAGCCGCAGTATCCACTCTTTCTCAGCCGGCTTTATCTTTGCCAACACCGCCCGCATCGCGACATCAACGGCGGCGTTCGAAGTGGAAACGACAAGCACCGTCTCGCGACAGCGAAGCCATTGCGAGACGGCGGCCCCCAACGTCGTCGTCTTGCCCGTGCCCGGCGGCCCCCAGAGCAGATGCAGCGGCGCATGCGACATTTCAGCAACGGCCCTGGATTGATCCTGATTAAGTCCCGGCAGGGGTAAACTGGGGAGATCCGGAAGTTCCGGCACCTGCCCTTCCAGAACAAGCGAGCATGGAGGAGACATGGCTGACGCGTTCTCTTCGATGAACGCGCTGAGAGCCCCCAGAATGAAGCTCGGATCGAACGCGACCCTCAACAGTCTCGCATCGGTGGGCAACGCCTTCTCGCACTCTACCATTACGCCCTCGTCGTTCGCGTGGACGACCACGGCGGGGATTGACTCCCTGGGGTTGCGGGTTTGAAACGTGATCGCCTGATCGGCGGAAAACTGAACCGGGTCCGACAAAGCCAGCCGATACACAAACCTGCCCGGCGTATTCTGCATGGCTTCGATCGCGTCGATTTCCAGCCAGGTGCCGCTGGTGTCAAGCGATTGAGAGGCACGTTCCTGGCGGATCGCGGCTAATATCCCGTCTCTGAGATTGCGAGGCAGGGAAGCGGTGCTCATGGCCCTTGGATTTGACGCGGTCCTGCTCACAGTGGTGGTTAAGTTCCCAAGGATATGCGCGTCTGCGACAGGATGCAAGGCAGCCGGGTTGCGATTGTCGACGGACGTGGGACTCCCCAAGACTCCAGCAGTTCTCCGGTTTGCCGTTTGATCGGATCGGGCCACGTTTCGGCGAGAACAGGACGCCGCAGCCTCAACCTGGGCGGCTCCATCGACCCGATCCACAACGCCACGGAGATTGCCGAACTCCGATCGACCAGGGAGCCAGCGCCCTCCTGATGCCCGTCTGGGCTCGCATACAGTTGATCAACCTGCCCGATGACCTGGCGACGAATATCGACATCCCGTTCTATACCGACTCGAAGGGGACGCTGGTGAAAGCACTCGCGGATTGAAGGTATGTGAGGTCAACTTGAGACTCTTACACGACTTCGGTGGTGAAAGACTGACTAGACTTCACCGAAGGCAAACCCGTCTCCGGGTCGATCGTCAGCAGCGGCGGGGGCCGTTCCGACGGTTGTAGTTCCAAGGCTATGCGTTCGACGAGCATCCGGCGCAGGACTCGATTCACCTCTGTACCCACCGTGCAGTCGTCCTGGCGGCCCAGCGATTCGCCTACCGCGTACACGTCGTTTTCAAGATCGATCGTTTGCACCATATCAGGATTATTCCCCTAGCCCTAGCCGATCGTTCAGTCAACTCCCGGCGAAAGCGGGGCGGATGGGTACCTTCCGATTCGTTTGTAGGTATAGCATACGGGTGATGTCGAAATGGCCCCAATCTCTCGACCTGCAACCCCGTTCTGCCTCACGCGCCAAGAAAGAGCGTCAGCCTTTGGGCTGTTCCGGCTTGGCCAGTTCCGCCGGAATCGGGCCGGCGGACGGGGGCCAAGGTTGCGGCGAGGCGACGCGGAAGTAGCCTTGCGCCGTCTGGCCGGAGGCGAGTTCCCGGGCTTCGACTTGCCACATCCCGAACGGGTCGTTGGCGGCGATGTCCAGGACGAGTTCGACCTGACCGTCGGCCGCGCCGTAGGCGCCGCTGAACTCGGCCAGGCGGCCGGCCGGATCGCAGATTTGGATGTCGACGGGCACCACGGCGGCCAGCGGCCGACCCTCGGCGTCCACGACTTGCACCACGCAGCGAGCCTGCGCGCCGGGCACAACCTGTTCCGGTGTCTCCACGTGGACGCCGGCGATCGCCTGGGGCGAAACCAGGAACAGCCCGCCGTCGCAGGGGCCCAGGGCCGCGGAGAACTCGACGCGGCCGTCGGCGGTTTTCGCCGCCACCGGACGGCTGTTGACCAGATCGTAGACCGCACCGCCGTCGCGCTGCAGACTGACGGTCGCCTCGGCGGGCAAGCCGTTCTCCATGACCAAACCGTGCTGGCCGACGTACTGGCCGTACTCGCGGCGGTCGTTGACCAGGAACACGTAATCGCTCGCACCCGACTTGCGCAAGTACGGAATGACGTCCGGCTGGGACGTGTCGACCGCGCGGCCGTAGCGGCCGTCGAGCTTGGCCCGCAGTTCCGCGGCGCGGGCCTGCAAGGCCTGTTTGTCCGTATCGGCTCGGCCGGTTCGCTGGCAGACGGCCAGGGTGATGTCCGGCTGGATCGCCGGGCACGTCCGCTCGCCGCCCACCACGATTCCGCCCGCCGCTTGGAAGGCTTTGATCTTGGCTGCCACCGCTTCGGTCAGTACGTCGCAATCGGGCATGACCAGCACGCGGCAGCCGTCCAGACCGCCGGCCGCGACGGTCTCGTCCAGGACGATTTGCGGCTGCAGGTGCGCGTACTGCAGGATCAGGTGGCAGTCCCCCGCCCAGCCGCCGCCCCAGCCAAAGGTGCCTCGGCGAGCGAACATCTCGGACGCGAAACTCTCCAACAAGGCCACGTCGGACCGTGCCCCCGGCGTCTGCAGCAGCGTCGGGCCCAGCGGACGGATGACCTGGCGGATCAGCCGCGCCAGTTCGTGCTGCGTGTCCGGATGCGTGTAGCGGTAACCGCCTGGACTGTCGCAAGGCACCAGCGATTGCCAGCCGTGGTACATGATGCCGCGGATCGGTCGAGCGATTTTGGTCCAGAACGCTTCCCGCAAGTGCAGCGGGGCAATCGTGATGAACGGCGCATCGGGCTGGTCAATCTCCCACGCCGCCCGATAGGGCAAGGCCGCCTCCGGCGACTTCGGCTCGGGCGCCGTCTGGCTGCGGTACCAGATAACCTGCGTCATCTTCATCACTTGCTGCGGCCGCTCGGAAGCCGCCGCCGTGGCCAGCAACTCGTCGGTCGCCACCGCGATCCGGATCGGGTCGGGATACGAGTACGTCCATTGGCTGAGCACGTCGACGCTGCCGCCGCTGCCCGAAACCCGCGCCACGCGGACGGCCGGGTCGTGAAAGGTCCAGAAGTCCGGCCGGCCCATCGTCGCCAGCCCTTCGTGCACCCGCGAATTCAGCAGGTTCCAGCCGTCGCCGGACTGCCAGTACCAGCGGTAGTAGACCAGCAACGGATGGTCGTCCGGGATCACGCGCGACGCGGGAAACCCGTCCAGCTTGGTATAGTCCACGCCGCGCGATGTGACGACTTCCTTGGGGATCTCGAACCCGGCGTACTTGCGAAATGCCGCCACGTCCTCTTCGTGAAAACACGGTCGCGCGTGGTCGCGGACCTCGGTGTGAATCAGGGCGGCGCCAAAGGCCGGAAAACCTCCGTAGGTTTGGCCCACGGACTGGCCGACGCGGTAGCAATAGTCCGCCAGCGGCGGCAGCAGCCCGCAGACGTCTTCCCGCGACGCGTAGGGTTTGCCGTCGCGACCCACGCGCTGCAACTCCTCCCGATCCCGCAGCGCCGCGCCGGGCGACAGGCTGGCGACCACGGTCAGATTGCGGGCCAACGCTTCGTCCAGCGAGCGTTTGGTGCGGGCGACCGTCTGATCATCCGCCGCCGAAACCGGCTCCTTCGCCTCCCAGATCCGCTGGTAGTCGGCTCCCAGGCCCAACACGTGTGTAAAGCCGATCCGTTGCAGCCGCTCGGCTTCCTCGTCCACGCCGCCGTAGATGCCCCACATCAGTACGGGGAACTGGTTCGGCGGCCGCCGCGGCACCAGGCGGATCGCCAGACGTTCCTCGAGCGAATCGCCCGGCGGTTGCGGCAAGTCCAAGCGGGCCACGATCGCGTACGCGTCAGGCCGTAACGATGTGTCGACCGCGTACTCGACCGTCTGGGGCACGCCCGGCGCGAGGTCCTGCAACTCGAATGCTTGCCCCTCGCCGCCTTGCATCGACACGGCGACCGCGACGCCGGCCAACGGTTCGCGCTGCAGGTTCGTGACGGCCAGCTTGACTCGCACGTCGGGCTCCTGGCGGACGAACACATGGCGGTCGGAAACCTGTTCCAGCCGCACGCGGCGGAACTCGCGGACGCCGGCCGTGATCCGCACCTGGTCGAGGAAGCCGGGAAAGCCGTGATAGTAGCTGCCGATCCGATCGCCGATCGACAAGGCGTGCTGGCCGGGACTGATGGCTTTGCGAGCCGGGAACTCGCCGCCGCCCCACGAGCGGCCGTCCAGGAAGAAGCGGCCGGCGCCGGCGCCGTCGTAGGTAAAGGCGATGTGCCGCCAGCGGCCGGGCTCGAATGGCGCGGGCTGCGAGGAATACGTCTGCGAATCGGCGCCGAACCCCAAGATCGCCCGCAGTCTCCGCTGGCCGCTCTTGTCGGCTTCGCCCAGGATCAGCTGATAGTCGTCGTGGGCCACGTACTTCTTGTCCAGCAGAAACGAATCCGGGTACTTGTCGTCCAGTTGGTCCTTCGGCCGGATCCACATTTCCAGGGTGAATGCGCCGGACGGGCTGAGCGCCGGATGATGGGGCACCTGGGCTCGATGCGGCTTGTCTTCGACCGGCCAGCCTGGAAAGCACTCCAGGCAGCCGCCGAAGCGGCCTTCGCGTGCGGCCACGGCGCCCTGCAGCGTCGCGTCCCGGCTCCGTCCCGACGCGTCCGCCGTTTCCCCGCCGGCGTTGAACTGCCACAGGCCGAGGACCTGCGGACCGCTGGCGTCCGCCCCCGTGTACTCGGACTCCCACGGTTCGCACAGCGAGCCGGCCGATGGTCCTTCGGCCGCAGCGGACCAAGGGACGAGAGCGAACATCAGTAGGCTGACAGCGGGCAGGGGAAAGTAACGCATGAGCAGCTCCAAGAGTTCGAGGAATCATCGTCCTCGCAGCCACGGCACGAGGATCGCTCCGAGCAGGGCCAGGCCGATCGTAACCAGGGAATGCGCCAGGACCAGGTACTGCTCCGGCGTCCAATTGTAAGGCGCAGGACGCTCGTTCCGAAGCCAGTCACGGGCCGAATGCCAAAACGCGGAGGCGTCCACGACTTCCAGCAGCGGAGTTCCCACGAGCACCCAGGCCCAACCCCACAGCGAAAACCAGAACCAAAACGCCCGCGTGCCGGTTGGTCCAAAGCGTGCCAGGACCGCGGCCAGGCACAGGATCGCACACAGGGTGTAAAACGCCGCGTAGGGATGAGGCACGACGGCGCACGCGACGGCCACGGCCGACATGCACAGCAGGAGCGATGCCAACGAGAACTGCCATCTGCGTTTCATGTTCGCCCTCGGCGGAACGAATCAAGGCACGCGATCCCGGCGGCTCGCACGCGGACGCGGTGCTTGCGGTCCCTGGGGCCTTCACCATCGCGGGCCGGTCGTCACCGACTCTTTGCCGTAGATCGACGCGTAGCGGTAGTAGACCTCCAGCGTCATGGCGGCCATGGCGGTGCAGTACAGCCGGCCCACGTCGTCGTGATTGGTGGGACTGCCGTGGAACATCCAGCTGCCCAGCTCAGAGCCTTCGTGGCTTTGCGCGGAGACCAGGTAGTCGCGCATGAACGCGTTCCACTGCTCCCAGGACGCGCCGCCGTAGTGGTGCATGACCTGCGTCGCGTAGTAGTAGTAATACAGGCCCAGGCCGGGTTGGGCCCAGCGTTTCAGCCGCTCGACGCCCTGGCCCAGGCCGGGCCGCTTGTGCTCCCAGCCGGTGTACATCCGGCACAGCAGGCCGATCGGCGTGGTGGCAGTGATCGGCACGTTGATGTCCAGGTAGGGGGCTCTGCGGCCCGAGGTATAGCCGTAGCAGGAGCCGATGCGGTCCTCGGCCACCAGGTCGAGGAACCTGGTGGCCCGCGCGGCGACCTTGGGATCGACTTTCAGTCCGGCCAGGTAGGCGCTCTTGAGCGCCATCAGCTGCCAACCGACCACCGACGTATCGCCGGCCTGCCGCGGCTGATAGCGCCAACCGCCGGCGGAATGCTGTGCCCGTTCGATGAACGTGATCCCCTGTTGGGCCGCCCGGGTCAGGTCGGCCAGCGTGACGGGCGCCTGGGCGTTGATGTCGAAGTCCAGCAGATTCGCGCTGGGGCTGGCGGCGCGAGCCGGGCGAGCTGCGGCCTCGGTCTCCGCCGGGCCGGAGCCCGCGGTCCCGCCGCCGCGGCCTGCCGCTGCCGGATCGCCCCAGCGAGGCGCCGCCGTCTCGGGCTGCTGGTACTTGTCGCGCGTCATGGCCAACGCTTCGCACAAAGCAAGCGTCGCCAGGCCGTGGCTGTACATGTTGCCGGCCGGGTCCATCAGGCTGCCGTCGGCCGCCTGCTGTTCGATCAAGTACCGCAGGCCTGCGGTCACCTCGTCCCGATAGGGGCCGTCGAGTTGCGTGTGGCCGGCGCCCAGCAGGGCCAGCAGGACCATGCCGGTCGCCCCGTTCAGCGTATCGGTCGTGTACGGCCCGGGGTCCCGGCACTGGCAGCCCACGCAGTGGTGCTCGCCCAGCTGCTGGTTAAAGCACCACGAGCCGTCCTCGCGCTGGTGCCGGACCAGCCATTGCAGGGCCAAGTCCACCGCGTTTTCGCTTTCCGCGCTCGCGCCCAGTCCCAGCGCCTGCCCCCGCCGTTCGCCGCGCCGCGCCAGACCGCCGCGAGCATCGTCGCCGACCGTGAATCCCGGATCCCGGCCCGGCCTGGCGACCGCGGCGGCCAGTTCGGGTGCGATCTGCGGAACGGCCGCCTCCGGTTCGGGCAGCGGCACGTCGGGACTGGCGATCTCCGGGGGATTCAGGGCGATGTTGTCCAGGAAGGCCTGATCCGGGGCGGCTTCCAGCGCGGCCTCGTCCAGCGCGGCCATGTCCTTGAGGTCCATTTCCACGAACTCTTCGACGTCGGTGACGTCCTGGTCGGACTGGACGACGTCCAGGCTGACAACCTTGGCGCCCCGCGGGTCATTCGCCACATAGACGCTCAACACCAGGAACAGCAGCATGTGGACGATCGCGCTGAACAGCCCGCCGGGCATGGCCTGAAACAGCACAAAGCCTCGCCGGTGTTCGTCGTCTTCCGGCGGCGGGGCGGCGGCGAGCTGGGCCAGCTGCTGTTGCACCTGCCGTTCGAGGTACCCGTCGACCGGCGGTGGCACGCGGGACGCGGTGCTAGCAGTCGCGGGCGGCGGTTCCGGCGCCGGGCCGGCCCGCGGCGGCGGCTCGGGGGCGGCAGGGCTGTCGTCCGCCGACACCACGGCCATCGCGCAGACGATGGGCGGTTCGGCCCAACCGCTGAGATCCGTCGCGGGTTCGCTGCCAGAGGCTTGCCACGTGTCGCTGGACACCAACTGTCCCCATCGTCGCCCGTCCGCCGGGCTGCCATTCGATCAAGTTAACTCGGGATCGCCGCTCCGTTCCTTCTATGATAGAGGCCAAGCTGCAAACGACACAAGGGTTTATGGCGGGCAGTTACGCCACGGCCTTGGCTTCGTCCACGTCCGGTTCGGCCGCGGTTTGGGTCAGATAGGCGTGGATGTCCTGGGCGGCCGTCTTGCCGGCGCCCATCGCGAGGATCACGGTGGCGCTGCCGGTGACGATGTCGCCGCCGGCCCAGACGCCGGGGCGGGACGTGGCGCCGGTCTGGCCCGTCACGATGTAGCCGCGACGGTTCAGTTCCAGGCCCTCGGTCTGGCCCGTCAGGATCGGATTGGCGCCCGAGCCGATGGAGACGATTACCAGGTCGGCGTCGATCAGCACTTCGGCGTCCGGCTTGGCCACCGGCCGGCGGCGGCCCGAGGCGTCGGGTTCGCCCAACTCCATCTCCTGGCAGCGGACGTGTCGCACCATGCCTTTGGCGTCGCCCAGGTATTCGGTGGGGGCGCACAAGAAGCGAAACTCGATGCCTTCCTGTTCGGCGTGATGGATCTCTTCGGCTCGGGCCGGCAGCTCTTCCCGCGAACGGCGATACAGGATGCAGACCGATTCCGCGCCCAGTCGCCGGGCCGTGCGGGCCGC